>Ga0208854_1000344_pt1 | contig 11575 bp, 2 predicted proteins | sample LakMenEpi30Nov11_FD_150748 | JGI IMG/M metagenome (GOLD analysis project Ga0208854, IMG submission 150748) | Freshwater microbial communities from Lake Mendota, WI - 30NOV2011 deep hole epilimnion (SPAdes) | ecosystem: Environmental > Aquatic > Freshwater > Lake > Epilimnion/Euphotic zone ...
CCGATCCGGAAGTAAGCGCAAAGCTTGCAGTTGCAGGAAAGTTCCGCAACAACGGGCAGGTTTGTATCTCGCCCAGTAGGTTCTTTGTACACAAAGATATCCAGAAGAAATTCACTGAAGCCGCTGTCGAATTTGCCAAGGCTTTGAAAATGGGTAACGGGCTCGATGCAGGAATCGAAGTCGGCCCAATGTTCGAGAAAAAAGCGCTGTCCCATACCCAAGGCCTGATTGATGATGCTAAGGGAAAGGGCGGTCAGGTACTTACCGGTGGCAAGAAATCCGACAAATTCGAAAAGGGTTACTTCTTCGAACCTACCGTGATATCTGGCCTTAATCCCTCTTGCAGAATCCTTACCGAAGAACCTTTTGCCCCAGTAATGCCCATCATCGAATTCGATAAAGTCGAAGATGTTATTGCCGCTGCAAACAACACGCCCTATGGCCTTGCTGCCTATGTTTTCACCAATGACTTAAGCACTTCGCTGAAGATGGCGGAAGGATTGGAAGCAGGAATCATCGGCATCAACGACCCCGTACCAGCAACGCCCCAATGCCCGTTTGGTGGCATGAAGGAAAGCGGTTTGGGCAGAGAACTAGCTCAGGAAGGCATGGAATCCTACTTGGAAACCAAGTATGTATCCATCAAGCTAAGAGATTAATTTCTTCTCTAAATAAAAAAGCTTCAGGAAGGCATATGCTTTCTTGAAGCTTTTTTTTATTGTTCAACAATGCTTACAACTTTTACTTTTTAAGATTTGTCGTCTTTATTCCCATCTCCAATGCAAAGTTCAAAACGATTTCTAAAATCGTCTCTTTAAGCCTTCTCTCCTGCTCATCATTTTGAATATCTGCAAAAGCTGATATCTCAAACTCTAATCCATTCTCACCTATTTTTAAAAACGCAATCGTTGTCTTACTAGCAATCACTCTGGGAGTTCCAACAAGTTTCTCCAACAATTTAACATGCAACAAACCTATCTTTTCTACCTCGGTATGAAGATCAATACCAAATACCAGACGCAACCTTCGTTGCTTGCGAAAACCATAATTATCGATGATGGCAGTCGCAAGGTTGGCATTGGGTATCAATAAAAGAGAATCTTCAGCAGTACGCAGTTTGGTAGCGCGAAAACCTAATTGCTCGACCGTACCTTCTTTATCACCCAGAATAATTTTATCGCCGACACGAAAAGATTTTTCGCTGATGAGAAGTAATGTGCCAAAAAGATTCTTGAGAGAATCCTGTGCAGCAAGTGAAATACCAATCCCAAGGATGCCTAGGCCCGCAAGGAATCTACCCAGCGATTCTGCCTCACCAAAATTCTTAATCAAAAGAGAGATGGCAGTAAGTATGACTATAAGCTTTATACTCCTGCTAATAAAAGGAACGAGCATGTCTGCGACACCCTTGTATTTGATCATGGATTCAGAAACTTCATAAATAAGGGCGATGGTATCAACCAATTGCAGGAAGAACCAAGCGACAACAAGGGTTATTAAAATTTGTTCTATAGTGTAAATAAAAATGGCAATATTGTTAGGAAAGTCAAGCAATGGAATAAAAGAGTAGACAAGGGTAAAAAAGATCAGAGTTTTTAAAGCTCGAAAATTACGCCTCATTCTTGTCTTAAAAACACCCTCACTTGATTTTGCAACAAAATAATTAATTCCAATTTTAACAAAAAAAGTAGAAAAGATCGCAACGAACAAACTGAGAATTGTGAAAATAAAACCCACAGCCCACTGATAGATACAAAGCCCGAAAAATGTTTTATGATACTTGGCAGGCACATTCAAACGAAACCATACACCAGGTTCTGACCAAAAATCAGCCTTAAGCCTGACCAAATTTAATTTAATAAAATCTTGTCGTACAGGCATATCAATTACAGCATTAAAAATAGATTCAATGCGCCTCACCGAACTTGAATCAAACTTCCATTCAATTTTCCCCTTACCATCATCCATGGGAGAAATAAAAATTTTTCCCAAAGGCCCACGATAAAGTTCATAACTAACCAACTTAGAATCAGTGGGAATTTCTTGCAGATAAACCTGGCTGAGCCTATCGAAAATAAACTTTAACTTGAATGCAAGCACAGGGCCCAACTCATGCCGGGCTGGAACAGGAATTTCGGAAAGATCTAATGCCCGACTAGCTTCGCGATCATTAAAGAAATTAACAGCAGCTAAAAAGAAAAAAATAGTGTTACGCGGATTGGCCAAATCGTGGGTGTAATTATATTTTGCCTGCTCTTCAGATGAGAGTTTTGAAAACATAGTGGGAATATTGGCAACGGTTTCAGGGCCAAAACGCCAGCATCCATCATGCTGCCTTAGAATCCCAAGCTCGAACCCCGGAGGGCCATTGATCACTTGGGTAGGACTACTCCAAGAATCTGAAAGGTTATTGGAGTCGGGACTGATTTTTCGAAGGATAGCATCGAGCATGACGGCTCTTTTAGGGCCGAGGTTTTCCAAATCTTCGACAGGAAGCATACTTAAATCAAGGAAGTTGTTGAGATTCTTCTGCTGATGAATATCAAATTCAGCCACCATGATCGCAAGGTAAAAATTTCTAAGTAGCTTACGCGGGGTAGAAAGTTCTAGTGGTACGGAATCAGGTTTTCCCGATTTTAACTGAAAAAGTGCAGGGTCAAAATTATCAGGAACTGGGGGTACAATTTTACCCATTATTTTATAACGAATATCAACGGGCTGTTTTTTGATATCTTCATACATCAAATCAACCGCACGAACCGTATCCTTGGTAAAAAGCCAAGCATCTTTCCCGCCAGGTACATAAGCCCTTTGTACAGCGATCATACCTTTACTACTTGCGTTCCAAATATATTTAGGCCCGTTTGGATCTTCAGGAATTTCCTGTGTGAATAAATAACCCTTACGCTGAATGATCGCAGCAAGTTTCCAACCTATTAACGCCCCCATAGTTTTTATTTTGTCTGGGGGAAATTCAGAAAGATCGAGATGATGTGTAGCTGAAATAAAATCACTATTGCAAGCATGCATCATAAATTCACTCATCGTATTATTAGGGTCGTGCAAACCAGATTTCAGTTGATTAGCAATTAGTTTTCTTGCTTGAGTTCTGCTTGCAGAAACAATGCGCATGGATTTGATTCGCGATACGGTCTCCTTATCAAAGCGCCAAAGGCCATCATTGCATTTTTTCAAACTAATGCTAAGTACTTCATCTTTAAAAACAACAAGCCGATCCTGACCAGGTACTGCGTTAAAACCACTCAAAGGAACAGATAACTCATCGAGAATATCATTAAGGTCTAAAATCATGCTGATTAAAATATCTGGGGATATCGTTCCCGGTTCAAATTCTAGGCAGGAAGAAGCCTCTTTCATCAAACTTGGAATTACAGGGTATGCTTCTGCAGCAAAACAAAGCGTATTAAAAGTGCTTATAGGACTTGATAACTTTACAATTAAAGATTGATTTTGATATTGCTTTAATGCTTCAAGATCTGGATTTGCATAACCCAAAATACTTGAAAGAAAAACACCTACAAGAATTCCTGAACTATTCATGTAAACATTCCTTTGTACAACAACATGGCCTTTCCTAGGCTGAATTGAGTCTAGCAAATTCATTGAATTATTAAAATACGAGCATAAAGCTAATTGAAAGTGCAGTTTATAGCAAGAAGACAGGGCGACTTGCTAATCTAGTCCCAAGACTTTAATTTGTTCATCAGATTCTTCACTTCTGTTTTCTTCTTTTCAAACAAAGTGAACATTGCCAAGATTGCGCTTCCCAAAATAATCACTGCTATCCACCAAACCCAAGTTTGTTCTTTATCCACCGCTGCGTGCCATATCATGAAGAAAATATCCATGAGAAGAAACGCCATCCCGAAATAAAGAAACCCTTTGGTTTGTGTAGCCATGCCTGCCAAAATCCCCATGACACTCCAGAATGCAAGGGCAATAGGTAGCCAAACAGAATAACCAATGCCTAAGATCAAAAGATCCGAAGCGGAGGAAGCGTAAAGGAAGGCAAGGGCGGTATAGCGCAGGAACTGAGAAAGGTTTTTATGGAGTTTCGGGCGTAGAGAAAATTCTAAAATAAGAAAGAAGATTGCAGGAGGCACAAGCCACATTTGCGGATGTTGGAAAATAGAAAAACCTTGGCTGGCCCATAACGACCAAAACCCGCTCACCAATCCCAGACAGGAAGCCAACATAAGGTAAAAAGAGTTCCTCTGCATAGCAACCCAGCCCCAAACCAATGCTGCTAAAAACCACAAGAATGCCTGAGCTGCAAAATCACCTGGCAACCTCATTGCAGATTCAGCAAAAGCCTTCATGAAGAAAAACTGTTCAGGATAGGCAACTAAAAATTGTTTAAACCAGAAGGATAACTGGGGTGCCAAAGGAATCAATACGCCACTAAGCATGATGGGCAAAGCAATGGCTTGTTTGTTCCTTCGGAAAAATAATTCTGAGATACCAGCAGCAATAAAAGAAAGAATAAGAGCGCCGATGGACCAGTATTGCCCAAAGAAACCACCAAACCATTCAGGCCTGCAAAGTCTGCAATGCAGGAAAATTGAAACAAGTACAGCAATCACACCCCAAGTGTATCTGGTGTTCTTCCAAGAAGTATCGCTTGCATTTTCCGCACCAAGAAAACAAACAAACCACAGACAACCGAGGCCTAACACACCAACAGAAATCAAAACCAATTGAACAGCCCATTCAGGTTGCAGGCTTTTCATTGCATCAGGGTTAAAATAAATTGCTTCCAAAGCAAGAGAGCAATAGATGGAAAGAAAAGCAAAAATAGGCAGACGATCCCGGATCAATTTGGTTGCAAATTCCCAGACGCCGGTCAACTTTCCTAGAATCAATCTGCCAACTATTGCAAGCACCAAGATGGCGAATTGTAATAGCGCACCTCTTTGAGGCCAGCGGGCATCATCAAGCGGAGAAGGGAAAGCCTGCAAAAGCACACACCATGCTGCAGCAAGCAAGAATAAAAACTCCCTACGCACACTCCTGGAAGTACCAAGCCCTGCCCAGGTAAGAAACAAAGCTGAAGGTGCGACACAAAAAGTTGCACAAGCTCCTATGATTCTTTCTTCAAAAATTTCAGCATCCCACGAGATCCAAACAGAAAGCAGCAAAATAATACCCGAAACAATACCTTGAACACCAGGTAACCAAAGTGGCTTTACCTTAATAAAAGGCATTGCAATAATGCCCGTAATTAAAGTCATCAGAAAAGCTAAGGGAATACAGGTAGCTTGAATTAATTCTGAATAAAGCAGATTTCTAGATCGTAGCCAGTAGGCAATCGCAACCAATCCAAGGGTGAATAAACCCAGATCGCCAAACTTCACTTTCTGTGTGACAAACCCAACTAAGGCAACAAGTGCCAAGATAGAAATCGAGTAAGATGCGAGAGGAAGATCAGTTAAATAAAGCTGGCCATTCAAACAACCGAAATAAACAATTGCTCCGCTTAGCCCCATAGCAACCAAAGCAATTTGCATTGCAGATTCAGTCATACGGATAGCAAGGAGTTTGATTCCGGAAACAGGCAAAGAGGAAACAAGGAACCAGAAAAACGAGATGCTTCCAAGGCCCAAACAAACTAAGTTAACCATATCCAACGGATGATGAAGATCGAGTGCAATCCCCAGATAGATACACGCACCAAGTGAAGTCAAAATATTTGCAAAAGCATATCCTGCAAGGTTGCGCCAAGCTGCAATCATCGCCATTTCTAATGCAACTAAGCAAATAAGCGAGAATACAAGCCAAGGATCAACTGCTTCGATTGCACCCATTCGGATTGCAACAAAAAGGGATGCGACCAGAATAAAATTAAGATTCGTAGGCCACGATTCTTCATCAATAAAAGTGGAAGTTTTCCCAAGGGATTGAAAAACAATTCCTAAAAGAGAAATTGTAAATCCAAATAAAATCCAGATTCCACAGATGGCTAGTAAGGCATTGGAAAAGCTGCCTTGCCTATCGTATTCAATCAAGCCTGCAACTATTCCGAAATTCAAAACCGAGCCTGTGCAGATGATTCCAAGTGGAAGGCCAGCACGCACCCGATAATAAAAGTTGGCAATTAAACTAAACACCATTGCAATACAAATGGTCTTGCCTGACATGGTGATTAACCAATTGGTAGACAAACCTTCTTTAGCTACCAAAACAAATTGAAACCCTGTAGGAAGAAGCAACAGCAGTAAAGCAACCCAAGGCAATGAAACGTGAATTGCTTCAAGAGTTGACACCCTAGATTTCAACAACCATTCATCATTTAGAACCTTGATTCGTGACCATATTGCAGTCTGAATCGAGGCTGCGCAAAGTACTCCTGCAATCATAAATGCATACCAATTTACAAAAGGCTCGCCTTTATTTTGATGATAAATCGTAAGTGCGCCAAACAGAGCTGAAAGCCAAAATGCAACACTTGCATGCCTATCGCTTTTACGAAACCAGCTAAGCAACATAGAGGTTGCGATCAAGAAACCCAGCCCAATCATTGCATGAATAGTGAACGCGAGAGGCCATGCAGCCCAAGTAATCAGAAATAGCAGGAACAAACCCAAGCCCTGAAGAATTTCAGCTAACTCACTAAGGTTGGTGAACTGAATCCGCAGTAAGCGGTGTTGAAAATAATCTTTTATGGGATAAGCAAAGACCCAGAGAAGCGAGTAAACCGGCCCTGCAATAACAAGAAATTTCAAACCTACAAAAGTTTCGTTTCGTTCAAATACACAAGCAAGTGTAGCAAGGATTCCAAACCCTGCGATAAAAACATTACGCCAATATAAAGTTCCAAATTCTTGAAGTCGCAATGCGGTACAGCCGCTTAAAACAGAACCCAGCATCACCATACCCAGAATAGACCCTGCTTCGGATGTGAAGATATGAGCTTCATTTGCGGAACCATTCAGGCGCATCAATCCAAGGACGATTGCAACAGCAGCAAGGGAACCCACACTTAAAGTTGCCCTAGATGGATAATCTGCGAATTTGAAATTAACAAAGCGCTTTAGTAAGAACCAAACCCAAAGGAAAAGTCCGCCAGCAAGGGCCATCATCTGAGGCAAAATAACAATGCAACCTTTGTCTAACTGCCCCGAATGATGTAAGGAACGAATATAGCCAACACCTGCAGCGGCCATAACAAGCCATTGGATATGAAATAAGAATCGCTGATTACGCTGCGAGAACACTTGGACAAAAAGCCCAAGGATAAGAATCACGATGGGGGCCCAGAAGTTTCTTGCTAGAAAAGGAATTTGAGCGGAATCCTGCATGATTGATGCAAGATCTTCTGCAACTTTCCATGCAAGGGTAAGTAATGCAAAGCCAGCAATATTCCATCTCAAGGCGCGTTCGGGAAGATTGCCTTCCTGCACTCGGATAGTGAAACGATTACAAAAAGAATTAAGCGAATCATTAAATGAAAGAAGAAGTGAGCCGATAAGAAACCAAACCGACCAACTCAGATTCAAACCAAGCGCAATGTTTTCTTTTCCAAGATGATAACCCAGCGAGGTCGCACCAAAACCAATGAGTAAATGAAACAATACAAGCTTTGGATAGCTTGCTTCATCCCAAAGATAGATGATGCAAGTAACTAATAAAATCGCATACCAAAGAAGAATACCCTGGCCCATCATTAGGCTGGGCCAATCACTTGCAGGGAGCAAACCCCAATTCGAGGTCGATGAAAGGAAGCCACTGAATATGCCTAATCCAAGTAAAATTGCACAAAGGGTTGCGAGTGTCCATTCATCAATAGATCTTCTGGTTTCGAACCAAATGTCGCGGAAGATACGGCTTTTGCGTGCCTCAAATCGTAATACACTCCAGACAAAAGCGAGCGAAGAAAGCCAGCATCCCAAGGTTTGCAATGCCCAAGGATGACTCAAATTCCCGCCTTGTTCGAGAAACCAAGGTTGCATTCTTATGAAGTGCAAGGACAAACAACCCACCGAGCCAGCCATTGCTATTTGGAAGGTTCGAAACCACGAACTACTGCTAACCAACAACGCTCTCAGTAACGCAGCGAATGCAAACCAATCAAGATAAATTGCAAGTGGAAGATCCAGAACCTTTGCTTCAAGTACTGCGCCCGCGGATTCCACTACAAGGACCAAAGGCAAAATCAGCAGCAGCCAGAATTCAGATACTTGGGCAGGCGTTTGCACACCCTCATCCCAAAGCGAATCAAAGAAAACAAAAAAGCTGTTTAAAAGATGCAAGAGAATAGCAAGAGTTGCAGCAGCCAACACACCTGCAGTAAAAGGCATTGGGAATAACAAGTGATGCTGAAAAAAACTATAGCCTGAAATCGACCAAAACAATAACCCTGCAAGGGTCAATTCCATCCTGCCAAACTGCCAAGCAAGGAATATGCAGGCAATGCCCAATTCCAAAGCGCCCAAACTAAAGAAGAAAGATTTATCTTCAGGAGTTTTGGAAAGGAAAAACCAAGCAGGTAATAAACACACCACGAGAATGCAGGAAAGTATCTTAAAAGCTTGAGTTAAAGAATTTGTTTTGGCAGAAGAAGGAATGAATCTTGCGAGGGCAGAATAAATGAACGCCACCATACCAAGGCAGGCGAATCCGAAATTTGCTGGAGGGTCGGGGTATAAGAAAGCAGCAACTGCGGAGATCGGAAAAACTGCGATGATAATTGCGCTGAAGGGATTGGTTTGGAGTCGATAGAGATACAAAAGAAGGCAAGCAAATCCGATTTGGGCGATTGCGCCTCCGGGGCCGGGGCCCTCAGCTTGCGCCCAACCCATAGCCAAGGAGCTCATTGCAGCAATCCATGCCCCTGCAATCCAGCCCTTGCGCTCCAGACTATTTTCAAGATTCCAGCGTGCAAAGCCAGTAATTAAAACCCCGACAAGAAGCATTACAAACGCAGAGGGTGGTTCGACCAAAATTTTAATAAGATCCAACGAAGCAAGTGTTGCAGTTGGGCTCAATGTTCCATTCAGCAAATGCACTTGTAGAGAAAAAGCGATAACCATTTGCAGGCTGGCTGCCAACGGGCCAAACAAAGGCACTGCGGTTCTGGAAAATAAGACGAGCATTACAATGGCGATCCATAACGCTAGGATCATGGAAGAAACATCGGCGCATGCAAGAAATGGCGCAATCGTAATGGTTAAAATGCCGAGGCCATGAAGCAGCGGGCCTGCCAATGAAAAAGCATCGTCTGATGCCTCTGGCCTAGGGATTTGCAAAGCTAAGAATACAACACCTGCAAATATCAGAGGTATAGCAAGCGAAGAGATTGCAAAATCCGCACCCGATGCCAAAAGAAACCCTTGAGAGACAAAAAGCGAAAAGACCAGAAGCAGTGCAAAAAGAATGAGTTTTGCAGAGGTTGCTGGTTTTGCAATTCGAGACAAGCAAGCACCAAGCAGTGCCAATAGAATTGCCCCGCCTTGTGCAATTTTCATATCCAATGGCACATGCCATGAAGCAAGCAACATCGCAGCGCAAAAGATTAATATTCCCAGAGTCAAAGGACGTGGGATTCCCGCAAAAGCAATATCTTCAAACAGATCGGAAGTTGCTTTTTTGAACAGAATTGCAATGCCTGTAAGGGCGATAACCTGCACCGCTGCTGCAATCCAATAACTTGAACCAGCAATGCCTAGATTTGCCAGCACCAAAAGAGAAAGCACTGCGAGCAAAATACTGATAACCAGCATGCCCCTGCTGGTGGATTGTAACTTCCAATGATGCAGCGTGTATTGCCCTGCAAAGAAAAGCAGCAAGGTTATTGCTGAAAGCATTAAAAACGGGAAGTAGGGGATTTGTTCGAGGCTATTCCATAAGGTTCCAACCAAGGCGACCGACCCGCCAACAATTAATAATCCGCCCACCAACTCCCCAAGCAAGATATTGCGACTTTCAAGAAACAGGCTAAGCACCCCTGCCAGGGTTCTTTGTTGTTTTACAATAATGGGCGCTTCAGGATTTTTAGGGAAAGGAAGTACGGGCCTTTCTTCTTCAAGCTGTGTATTAGATTCTGTTAATTGCATTGGCAATGCAGGTGGAACACTAGCATTTTCTATAGCGGATAGTAATTGCTGAATACTTGAAGTTTCTGCAGGAAGTATTGGCGGAATTAGAACTGGGGTGATTTTTGCCAGGCGATTTTGCAACGCAAACACAACCGCAGCGCTCGCCTCTTTCGAAACTTCATCCCGATCCACTAATTTTTCTAACTGTGCAAGGGCTATACGAAGTTCATTCTCTTCGGTGGAAACGGCAGGCAGGGGATTCTTTCCACAGTTATAACATTGCATTGAAGTTGGATTAAGTTCGCTGCCACAGGCTTTGCAAAATCGAGGAAGCACAGCAGAGGGTGAACGCAATCCAACAAAAAATTTGATTACAATCCAAATAATAAAAAAGACAGGAAGCGCAACGAATAGACCTAACAGGAGAATAATTAAAACAATAATGTCCATGAATTACGAACTAGCACCTGAAAAGAACGGTAGCAATAAAGAACAAAAACAGACGGTCGCAGCGCCTATTTATTACCCAGACTGCCTATATTAGACACTTTTGGCGTTTTTTGTGCAACCCCTATCTTCTTACGTGGTAAGGTTTTTGGTGTTTTATGGAGTTGTGTTATGCGTCCTTTTCCATGGCTTGCTTCAAAAATACCCAAACCATTCGTGCTGATTCGTTGTAAGATAAACCCTGAATAGCTAAACTAAATTATAGAGTCTTTTTACTTGTGCCATTTATCTAAGGTATTTGAACCGGAAAAGGACTAACACAAGTAGTTTTGCACAACCTAATAAATTCGCAGGGGATTTTTGCCTGCGGGAAGCAATATAATGCAGATAACTTCCAAAAAAACTCCAATGGCAGAACCAGTGAAGTCCAAAGGGACATTCGCATTCGTAAGCCTTGGGTGCCCAAAAAACCTCGTTGATTCCGAACGCATGCTAGGGAAACTTGCTCAGGATGGATACACGCTTACTGCCAACGCAGAAGGTGCAGATCTCGTCATCATCAACACCTGTGGTTTTATCGAACCAGCTAGGCAGGAATCGCTGGGCGTTATTCGAGAAATGCTGGATCTAAAAGAACAAGGAAAGCTAGGATCAGTAGTCGTTGCGGGTTGCCTAGCTGAACGCAAAGGCGATGCGCTTCTAGAAGAAGTTCCAACCGTGGATCATATACTTGGGGTTCATGCACGCGAAGAAATAGTACAGATCATCAATCGCACACTTTCGAAAAAAGCAGCGGATGAACAGCGCTCAGTGTTTCGCCCAGCACCCGTAAAAGCTCAGGAAGATACAGGCCGCTTCCGCATCACCCCTAGGCATTTTGCCTACCTCAAAATCTCTGAAGGTTGCGATAGGCTTTGTACATTCTGTGCCATTCCTTCGATGCGTGGCAAGCATGTAACAAAACCCATGGAAGAAGTAATTCGCGAAGCCAAGGAACTTGCTGCAGATGGTGTGCGCGAACTTCTGATCGTTGCCCAAGATACCACCTACTACGGGCTCGATCTTTATGGTGA
>Ga0208854_1000348_pt1 | contig 11493 bp, 10 predicted proteins | sample LakMenEpi30Nov11_FD_150748 | JGI IMG/M metagenome (GOLD analysis project Ga0208854, IMG submission 150748) | Freshwater microbial communities from Lake Mendota, WI - 30NOV2011 deep hole epilimnion (SPAdes) | ecosystem: Environmental > Aquatic > Freshwater > Lake > Epilimnion/Euphotic zone ...
TTAAGTTGATTTTCTTCTCTTTTTAGTTTTTGATATAGTCTATTTTTAAGCTAGATTTCTTTTTTGATTCCACTCTACTAATATGCGATTACCCTGCCTTAGCCAGACCTTTCCCCTCGAAGAAGCGATCGCCGCTCATCAATCCTTGGAAACGGGTCACACAACCGGCAAAATTGCCTTAACCATTGACTAAAAATGCTTAGAGGTTAGGTAGCAAGAGATTGACCCTTTCCTGGGCGTGAATTTCAGTAACACCAACAGGAATAACTGCTAGGGCATTGGTGCCACGCAAATTGATTAAGTTAGCCGAACTGTGACTACCCGCCGCGATCTGAAAATCAAAATAACCAGAGGCATTAACTGTGGCCGTTCCCCAGAGGTAGGTTTCCCGTTTACCATCACTTTTTAACGCCGTCAGCGATCGCCCTTGAATAAAGCTAGGATGCCAACCAGTCGCTAATCCTGATAATTTTCGTAAGGCCGGTTGGACAAATCGCCAACAACAAACCAAGGCAGAAACGGGATTACCTGGAATGCCAAAATACAGACAACCATTGGGAAATTTAGCCACTGTTAAAGGTTTACCCGGTTTAATGGCTACCTGACGAATCAGCATTTCACCGCCCAATTCCTCTAGAAGCGATTCGATATAGTCGTAATCTCCAACGGAAACCCCACCAGTGGAAAGTACCAGATCTGCTGCTTCAATCGCCTGCACCATTTTGGCTTTTAACATCTCTCGGCGATCGCTGACAATTCCCAAAGCGAGGGGAACGGCTCCTTGTGACTGTACAAAAGCAGTCAAAGCCGATTGATTAGAATCCACAATTTGTCCTATTTTTAGGGGTTGCCCTGGACTCACCAATTCATCCCCCGTCGAAAAAATAGCCACCTGGGGACGACGGTAAACCGTCACTTGCGTCACCTGAGTTGTGGCGAGAATTGCCATTTCTGCGGCCTGGATAGGACGACCTACAGTTAAAACAAGATCACCCGCTTGACAATAGTCTCCTCGACTCCGAACAAAGGATCCTTTTTGTTGAGGTGTAGCCAGAACAATGACCTGTGCAGCTTGCGTTTTAGTTTGTTCCTGCATGACCACCGTATCTGCTCCCTCTGGCATCATGGCTCCGGTAAAAATGCGGGCAGCTTGACCTGGCTCTATCTTGTTTTGTGGTTGCCGACCGGCTGGAATTTCTTCGACAACGGTTAATCGGGTTGGGTTTTCAGAGTTTATCCCACTCACATCCGCAAATCGAACTGCATAGCCATCCATAGCCGAGTTATCCCAATCAGGAAAATCCCAGGGACTAAGCACCTCTGTCGCTAAAATCCGATTCATTGCCTGCCCTAGCAGCAAGCTTTCTGTCTCTGTCAGGGGTTCAACATGATCAAGAATGAGTTTTTCTGCCTGGGCAACCGATCGCATAATATCAATGAAAAAATAAGTCAATAGGCCAAAATAGGACTACCGACAAGAGTTAGAACAATGAGGTTCCAAAATGGGCGATGACGGACTCGAACCGCCGACATCCTGCTTGTAAGGCAGGCGCTCTACCAACTGAGCTAATCGCCCTCAATTTCACTTTGCTATCATAACATAGACTAATTTACTTAAGCAAATTTTTTCTTGCTGTCTTTTTATTGGCTCCAATCTAACGGTGAATAATGCCTTCTGGTCGAACTCATGATCGTATTACCTGGTATTTGACCCCTGTGATGGCAGGCTTCAGCTATCTGATGACTCATCAAGAACATTTGACCGTTTTGGCAACGGGGGCCTTTTTGTTTAGTGGTCTAATGTTTGGCCCTGATTTGGATATTCACTCTGTCCAGTACAAACGTTGGGGATGGTTGCGCTGGCTATGGCTCCCCTACCGTAGGCTATTGCGTCATCGTTCCCTATTCTCTCATGGGCTAATTATTGGTACTTTTTTGCGGATTTGCTATCTGGCAATCGTCTTAATTTTGTTTCTAGCCCTGTTGGCCGCGATCGCCGTACTGTTCGGAAAAATCAAGCTGATGGAATTGTCAAGGCTTGCTCAAATGATCGGCCAATTAGGCCGGCGTTATCTGCCAGAATGTTTAGCCCTACTCGTTGGGTTAGAACTCGGAGCCATGAGTCATATCTTCAGTGATCACCTCGGTTCAAGGCTTAAACGATTACAAACTTCCCGAAAAAAGACGAAACCTTCTGGTAAAAATTCAAAGCGAGATCAACGTGGTAGAAGACAATAAAATAGCTATATTTTAGTAAGTAGGTGACTGATGTTATACAAAATCATTAAATTAATCTTGGCTGACTTGGCTTGATTATTTAGAAAAATTTGATCTACTTTTAAAATCTTTTTCTGAGCGCAAAAATAAGAGTGCGATCGCTTTTAGAATAATTTTCTTGAAGGCAATTGAATGTTCTTTTAACTGATCTTGCTCTTGTTTTAGACTAATTTCTAATGATTGCAATTGCTCGCGTTGGGTTTCTAACTCAATCCTTTGTCGCGTCAATTCTAGATTGGTAGCGGTAATTTCCTGTCTCCAAGTCTCAACTCGTTGCTTCTCCGTTTCTACCACTGCTGCGGAAAATGGAACCTCAGTTAAAGACTTGCGAAGGGTAGCGAAGATCCACTTATCTGCATTATTCAGAGATTGAATTTTTTGATGCTCGTCGATTTCGATAAAAACAAACATCGTGGTGTTCGGCTTGACAGAATAATCTAACTGGTCAGAAAAAGGAATAAGCTCTGAACAACCCTCCCAGACATGATCCGATTTTTTGCAAGCTAACAAATATAACTGCTGTTCACTCAAGCAGGAATGGTTAATAATTTGAGCCAGATATAACATAACCAACTGAGTAAATAGAGGAAGCGCACAGGGATGATCATTATTTAGAACTTTTAGTTTTTTGCCGATATATTAACGCTTTTTAAGGGCAAATCATGAATGATGATTAATTCAACATAGACTAAAAACCATAACAGTCTTAAAAAGGTTGGGGCAATTGAGATTACTGAAAGCCTTACTCCCCAAAGATGAATCTATAATAAACAACTGGAGATTGCTGTCTATTATAGACTATTTTGAAAAATGACCTCTTACTCTCATTGTTTTTTGACTTTTCTATCGTGATCCGAGTGAATCTACTAGGTTACAGTCAATTTGAAACAAGAGAGTAAAAGGAAGTAATTTTTATCGGGGAAATTACTGGAGTCGTTGCAATCGTTCTCGTAGAATTTCTGCTTGTTTTTGGGACTCTGCTAAGGCTGCCCTGGCTCCTGCAATTACCGATTCAGGAGCTTTATTGACAAAACCAGGGTTATCGAGACGACTTTCCAGAGATTTAGCCTCATTTTCGATTTTGCCCAGATTTTTAGCTAATTTTGCTTGTAGATTGGCGAGATCAACTAAGCCCGAAAGGGGAATAAGTACTTGAATAGTTCCTACCACTCCAGCAATACATTGCCGACTTTCCTGAGCAAGCTTTTCCGTAATAGTTAATGACTCAATTTTAGCCAAATCCTGAAGATAAACTTGTCCAGACTCTAGCGTTATCCGTTCTGTCTCGTTTTCACTCTGAAAAATAACAGGGACTTTAACACCTGGCTTAATATCCGCTTCGGCCCTGAGATTACGAACGGTACGGATTGTTTCAAAGATTAGGGTAAAAGATTGCTCTAAGGATAAGTCAATATAAGCCTGGTTAACCGTCGGATAGGATTGCAATGCTAAAAAATTATCGTTTTGCTGAGAGAGGGTCTGCCACAATTCCTCGGTGATATGGGGCATAAAGGGATGAAGCAGTTTGATAATATTTTCTAGTACCACCGCTAGGGTTTGTTGAGCGACTAAACGCGAGGGGTCACTGCCATCTTTCCAAAGACGGGTTTTAACGAGTTCGATATACCAATCACAGAAATCGCCCCAAATAAATTCATAGAGTCCTTTGGCAGCTTCTCCTAAACCATAATTCTCGATATTTTCCCTGGTTTGAATAATGACCTGGTTAAGACGAGATAAGATCCAGCGATCGCACAATTCCAGTTGATTAAGATCAGGTTTACCTAGCTGTTCAGGGGATTTTCCTTCCAAATTCATCATCACAAAACGAGCCGCATTCCAAAGTTTATTGGCAAAATTGCGAGACGCTTCTACCGATTCCGACTCATCGGTTGCTCGATTGTATTGCAAACTAATATCCTGACCTGCTCCAGCCACTTCTCGAATCAAGGTATAACGCAGGGCATCGGTTCCATATTTATTAATCAGCAGTAACGGATCAATGCCATTGTTGGCGGATTTGGACATTTTTTTGCCATTTTCATCTCGTACTAAGCCGTGAATATAAACATCTTTAAAGGGCATTTTTCCCGTAAAGTGGCCGGCCATCATGGTCATGCGAGCAACCCAGAAGAAAATAATATCAAAACCGGTGACTAAGGTTGTGGTGGGATAATAGGTTTCTAAATCTGTCGTATTTTCAGGCCAGCCCATTGTGGAAAAAGGCCAAAGTCCTGACGAAAACCAGGTATCTAAGACATCGGCATCTTGCTCTAGTTTTACCTCATCACCATATTGGGCTTTTGCTTGATTCCAGGCTTCTTCTTCACTATAGGCGACGATAAAAGGAGTATGATCCGTCACTTTACCGTTAGTTTCACTGACGACATACCAAGCAGGAATTTGATGACCCCACCACAGTTGTCGAGAAATACACCAATCCTTGAGTTTAACTAACCAATCTCGATAGACTTTGCCCCAACGTTCAGGCACAAAACGAGGAGAATTTTCCTGATCTAAACAAGCTAAAGCTTTACTGGCTAAGGGTTCAATCTTGACAAACCATTGGGTTGATAATAACGGTTCAACGGGAACTTTACCGCGATCGCTGTAGGGAACGGTATGTTTATAGTCTTCAATTTTGACTAGAAAACCCTCTTCTTCGAGGGCATTAACCACATTTTTCCGCGCTACAAAACGATCTTGACCAGTAAAACTGCCGCCATTCTGATTAATGGTTCCGTCCTTATTCATCACATTAATAAATTCCAACTGATGGCGTTTCCCCATCTCAAAATCATTGGGATCATGGGCGGGCGTTACTTTCACGCAACCTGTCCCAAATTCAGGGTCAACCAACTCATCAGCAAAAATAGGAATTTCCCGACCGACTAGGGGTAATGTAATTGTCTTACCAATAAAATTTTGATAACGAGAATCATTGGGATTAACCGCAACCCCAGTATCTCCTAACATAGTTTCGGGACGGGTTGTTGCAACGACTAATGAGTCACTGCGATCGCTTAAAGGATAACGAAAATACCACAAATGACCGTCAACTTCAGTATTTTCCACTTCCAAATCTGATACCGCCGATTGGGATTCTGGACACCAATTAACTAAATAATTACCGCGATAAATTAAGCCCTCTTCATACAGTCGAATAAAGGCCGTTTTAACCGCTTGGGATAATCCTTCATCCATCGTAAAACGTTCCCGTGACCAATCCACAGAAACCCCTAACCGCCGTAGTTGATTAACAATCGTTCCCCCTGATTCGGCCTTCCATTGCCAAGCTTTTTCTAAGAATTTTTCTCGCCCTAGATCATCCTTATTTTTACCTTCGGCCTTGAGTTGTTTTTCTAAAATAGTTTGCACCGCAATACTGGCATGATCCGTACCAGGCAACCAGAGGGTATTATCCCCTTTCATGCGATGATAACGAACCAAAGTATCAATTAAAGCACTTTCAAAGGCGTGGCCCATGTGCAGACTGCCCGTAACATTCGGCGGTGGAATGACCACACAAAACGGTTCTCCTCCCTGCACTGGATTCGCTTTAAAGACTTCGTTGGTTTCCCAGGCTGCTTGCCATTTAGCTTCGGCGATCGCGGGGTCGTATTGAGTAGAGAGAGCTTCAGTCATCAGTTTGGAGGGAGAAAATAACTTTTTTATTGTGCCATAGATTGCGAGGTTATATTTAGGTAGACGTTATATTTAGATATTGTAGAATTTAAAGCTAATTAAACAATGGCAAGATAAAGGCTAAAATAATTCCACCAATCACTATGAATTCTATGATTTTCAAGAGTTTACTCAGCCGATTAACCCGAATATCTTTCAACCAATTAGATAGCTTATCTTCACTGCTTTTTTGGGTACTAAACATGGAAATTAACAGAGAAAATCCCCCTATTTTTGCCCCTAATAATAAATGGAATGCTACGCTTATTAACACACAAAACCATGCTGTTAAATGAGCGATATACCAGGGGTGAAAAAGTTCTCCCGCAGGAAGCCATTCTTCTTCCATCATGCGTCCTGTTATAATGGCAAAGGTTATAGAAAACAAGATTAATGTGTTAGAGATACGATGGAGTGATACCCACCAAATCGGTTTACCAATTTCCGTTAAATGCCTCAAAGACTGCTCTTGTACTAAACGACGATAGCCAATGTGAAAACTGTATAGAACAAAAACTGGGAGTATCAGGAGGAAGGTCAGAGCGATGGTTCCATGAATATCTTGAATAGCGTCCAATCTGGGTAAATGAAGACTTCCCCAGCGTTTGTCATAGGTGTTGTAAACCCCGAAACCCGAAATAAGAGCCGATAAAGTGAGTATGGCGATCGCAGCGTGTAATATTCTTAATAAAATGGGTTGGTAGGGAGTGGCAGGCGACATCTGATTGAAGTTGATACTAAGACAATAATGGCTCAAGTGTAGCAGAATCAAGATTACAAGTGGGCGATCTCCGTTACGATTTATAGGCTTCCATCTAATTGCTCAATAGTTGATTGATTTAGTTCCGATAGCCTAATCTGGCACTGGTATCGTCTGAGTAAATCCGCAAAAATTTATAGTGTAAGGCTTGGAGAAAACGAAAAATTAAAGACTAGACACAGCTCCATTCTTGTTATACTATTATTATTGTCATAATATCAAAGGTAAGAGAAAAGGAAAACCATGTCAACATTGAACAAAATTCTACCTGTAAATAATTCGTTGATAGCTTATCCTTGGTCACGGCATGGTAAGACTTCCGCCATTGGATCAGAAGATATCATCAACGAAAAATTTACAGCAAGATATTTTCTGGAGGGTTCATAACTTTGTTCGCAGACATTTTACTATCAAAAAAGTCCTTGCTGTAGTTCTCGGTATCATTCAAAAAGGGTTAACGTGGGAGGAGTTACTTCAACTTCGTGTGTTTTGTTGAACCCCTCTAACTGTAAGTCTTTTTGTCTCCAGCTAGGCGACACCACTGCCCATTATTTTACAAGCTATAACCGATGTATAGCAAACTTCTACAACAAATCTTGAGTGGTTTTGGTCTTTTAACAGGAGCTAGTTACCCTTTTCAAACATTAGCATTATTTTGGCGATCGCCGTCTCTTTTACCCTATATTATTATTCCCCTCTTACTAAATATTGGCCTCGGTATTTTTCTCTATTGGCAATTATTTTCCTGGGAACAAAATACCATTGAGATTATCCTCATCAATAGCCGCGATCAATGGCAGATAATTTACAATCAGTTACCCACTTGGTTGCAGGGAATTGAGATTCTAATTCAGGTTTTATTCTGGGTAGTAAAGTTATTTTTGCAGTTAGCAACCTTGATTCTCACTGGCTTTATTTTAGCCCAGATCGGTGTCTTGCTCGGTGCGCCCTGGTATGGTCGTCTATCAGAAAAATTGGAATTTTTGCGATTAGGCAAATGTTACCTCAAGGAAGTCGGGTTGCTTCGGGAAATACAACGGGCGATCGCTTTTGAACTTAAGAAATTAGTGATCATTATTGGTTTGGGTTTTCCCTGTTTTCTGTTCAATTTTTTCCCAGGCATTGGCCCACTAATCGCTACGATTGGAGGCATTACAATTACCACAACTTTAACCTGTTTAGATTTCTTAGATCAACCCTTAGAGCGTCGTCGCTTAAGCTTTCGGGCTAAATTAGGCATGATTATCAAAAGTTTGCCCAGTAGTGGGGGATTTGGCCTAACCTGTTTAGGTTTAGTGAGTATCCCCCTCGTCAATTTGGTGACCATTCCTCTCTGTGTAGCGGCTGGAACTTTATTCTTCAGCGATCGCCTTTATCCCCGCTATTTTGCCGAGCTAGAAAGTCAGTCCCCAAATCTTAAACCAGAGCAATTTTAAAGCGTTGCAAAATTGGGCCAATAGGACTTGCCAGAGAAAAGCCACTTCCCCCGGCCGCTAATAAGCCAACCGGTCGCAACGTCGCTGAATCCACCACCAGCGAGCCTGAATCTCCCACTTGACTAAAGGCAGTTCCCACATTACTAATCATAATATGATCTTCTAGACGGGCAACTTTAGAGACATAGGGAATCATCATATCGACGGCTGGATCACTAATAATGCCCATTGTTAAGCCCGTCGTTCTGCCATTTTTGCGAACAGATTGATTCACTTTTGCAGCTATGGGATTCGGGTTAATATTGCCAATCCCTTTAATATTAGGGGTGACTTGACCGGCTGTAAAGACCTGGGCGATCGCAGCATCCATAAAATTAGGAGCACCACTAAAATTCATCACTTGAAAATCTGTCAACTGGGCAATCACCTGATTTCCGCCATCACTAATCGCCGGTTGTACGATAAAATCTCCAATTTTTGCCGTGTTAAAATTAGCAAAGATGTGATTATTAGATAATAAAAAATCAGCATTACTACTGCCATCGGTCTTCCGCACTAGACAGCCAATCGTGCCGGGTTTACCGCTTTGATGACTAACGGAAACACCACAAGGTGTGCTATGGGGATTAACCTCGCCGACTTCGATGACATCAGTGGGAATGCCATTAATTTCCTTGGGGATTTTCATTTTCTCAGATAACTCAGACTCTAATAATTTTGCTCTGACATAAACCCGAATAACTGGTTCCTCCCTGGCAATACTTCCCTGGGTTACTTTATGGCCAAATCCGACCCCAACAATGTTACTTCCTTCAGGAATTGCCTGAAGAATGCTAAGTTTTTCAGTCTCAGTAGGGGAGGATTCGGGTTGACCAAATAGACGGGCAATTAATTCATTTTTATAAGCGCGAGCCTGTGCGAGAAATTCTGAGTTCATTAAATTGCTAAAATTGCGAGATGTATTGTTTTTCTAATTGTAGAATAAGAAATCGAGAAGTTGATAGAAAAGTTTGCAATTCGTTATATTTTTACGGGTAGAAATACTTAATCTAGTCTGTGATCTTTTTGAACCGCCACCAAAGCTCATAAAATAAAATCATCAGCCGTTTCTGGGGAAACAGGAAAAACGATGGAATTAAAGCAAGTCATTATCGCTCACAAGGCAGGTCATCCCCAAAGTAAAGCTTGGGCTGAAACCTGTGCTAAGCAACTAGAAGCCCGCAATTGTAAGGTCTTGATGGGGCCGAGTGGTTTTAAAGATAACCCCTATCCGGTTTTTCTGGCTTCGGCAACCGAAAAGATTGATCTAGCGATCGTCTTAGGGGGGGATGGTACGGTACTGGCCGCAGCGAGACATTTAGCTCCAGAAGAAATTCCTATTTTAGCTGTCAATGTCGGGGGACATCTCGGCTTTTTAACCGAACCCTTTGATATTTTTCAGGATACGGAAGCGATTTGGGAGCGTCTCACAGAAGATCGTTATGCAGTACAACAACGCATGATGTTAGAAGCTGGTCTATTTGAAGGCGATCGCCATAATCCTCAATCCGTCAGCGATCGCTTTTATGCCCTTAATGAAATGTGTGTTAAACCGGCCTGTATTGATCGAATGCCGACTTCGACGATTGAAATTGAAATAGATAGCGAGTTGGTTGATCAGTATCAGTGCGATGGTTTGTTAGTGGCAACGCCCACCGGTTCTACCTGTTATACCGCCTCGGCCAATGGCCCTATTCTTCACCCAGGCATGGACGCGATTATTGTTACCCCCATTTGTCCCCTCAGTTTGTCTAGTCGTCCAATTGTCATTCCCCCCGGTTCCAACGTTAATATTTGGCCCTTTGGAGATTATGAGCTTAATACAAAGCTATGGACGGATGGTTCTCTAGCAACAGGCATTTGGCCAGGGCAATGGGTCGGTGTCTGTATGGCTAAATATGCTGTCAAATTTATTTTGCTCAGAGAAAGCTACTCCTTTTATCAGACACTACGGGATAAATTGCAGTGGGCTGGAGCCAGAATTCATTACGAAAATAATCTACCTGTAAATAATTAGTTGATGGTTAGGTAAAATGAGAAAAAGCAAAAACCTAGTTTGTCTTAAAAAATGAGGAAAAATATGAAAGTAACAGTAGAATTCGTAATTCGTGACGATAAGGGTAATATTCTCAGTCAAAATAGCCCATTTCCAATGGAAATAGGAACTCAAAGTTTGTATGACATAGAGGTAAGCTTGCTGACCCAGACACAAAAGGAGTTCACAGAAGAAGCTAAAAAAACTAAATTTTTCGTGTAATGGTACAAGAAAAGTATGTATAAAAACCTTGCACGGTAAGTTTGAGTTTCAGCAACAAAAGTATCAAATTAATAAAAAAGAAGCCAACTACTTTGAGTTATCGGAGCAATTGCAGGAAAGATTTGTGAGTCCTAGGGCGTGTCATCAATCAGCAATTCTCAGTTTTAGACACAGCAAGCCTTTTAGGGATTTAAAGAACATTTTAAAGGGGGTTTTTGAGGCAATTCTGGGTGTACTGTTATGCCTAAAAGCCTAAAGACTCGTAAAATGAACTTGTTAATCCCGTTGAATTTTACCCCGTATTATAACAAATTTCAAAACGGCTGACATACTCAATCCGCTCACCGTAAGGCTTTGACTATCCTGATCTATGACAAGGGTTTTGAAAAATGGTATTACGCGAACTAAAACCTGAAACCCTTGCTACAGCGCAAATTTAGAATTGCTGTGCGGAATGTGGGCTATAAAGTCATCACACATCACGCCGCAAAATCATTTTTAGCAGCTTCCATACTATTCAATTTTTCCTCTGTTTAAAAAGTGAAATCAGCCCTCAGATTTTTAGCTTAGTGGAAGTGGTGGTCGCATTGCCCCGAAAACTAGCCACTTAGTAGGTTAGGTTGACGAAAGGAAACCCAACATTTCTACACAAATAATATCCCCCCTCCAAAACAAATCAACACCATTGTCATTTAATTGCTTGGTTTGCGTTCCTTAACCCAACCGAATTTTTGAAAAATTTGACTGCGATCGCCGTCATTTTGTTGATTAAAGTCTAAAACTGCGATCGCCCCTTACCGTTAAGAAAAAAAGCGATCACCGTTCAGTGAATAGTTGATAGTGAATAGTTGATAATTATCCATTGTCCATTCTCAATTATCCATTAAAAAAGCGATCGCCCTCTTATTTCTAGTTAACTAAAAGCAAAGGTTGCTCCTAGGAGATTGACATTGACATCAGCAGCGACAAAACCTGTCGTAGCACTGGTGGTTAACAGTAAAGCTCCGGTTCCAAAACCAGTATTACCTGAGATTCCATCC
>Ga0208854_1000349_pt1 | contig 11484 bp, 11 predicted proteins | sample LakMenEpi30Nov11_FD_150748 | JGI IMG/M metagenome (GOLD analysis project Ga0208854, IMG submission 150748) | Freshwater microbial communities from Lake Mendota, WI - 30NOV2011 deep hole epilimnion (SPAdes) | ecosystem: Environmental > Aquatic > Freshwater > Lake > Epilimnion/Euphotic zone ...
CGATGGCTCAAGCATTTAGCGCCTCGAATAACCAGTTGGTCGAGAGTCAGAAAGCGATCAACCGCTCCTTCACCACGGCCACCGACCAACTCACCAAGTCCGCCACCCAACTCATCTCCCAGACCGAGGGAGAACTCAATTCCTCTCTCCGTCGCATCGCCACAGGCATCGACTCCTTCAATGAGAGCATGAAGCGCTCCGGCGTCCCGCTCCAAGGCGGCGGTGGTGGTGGCTTGTTTGGATTGTTTAAGAAAAACTAAACATCTGGATCCTTTCTGGAAACGATGCCCGTAACGGAACAGCTGGAATCCCGCTCTGCGAGAAACCCAGTAGCGGAAAATGGAACATTTTTCGCCAATCCCGCCCATGCCATGAAGCCCCTGATCGCCACCCGGCGGGGAGCCGTCTCCCTCTTCCCGTTCATGAGCATCTTGGCCAGCCTCATTGGCATCCTGACCCTGCTCATCGGCCTCAGCATGGCTGTGAACCAGAAAAAAGAGGGCATGACCCCTGAGGATATCGAGCGCTCCAAGCAATATAAGTCTCTGCAAGGGTTGATTAAGAAAAAGAAAGACGCGCAAAAACCCCCGCCGCAAAGTAAAAATAAACTTACGGCTTTGGAACTCGAGAAGCTCAAGCTGCTCATGTTGGCCCTTCAAGCCGAAATCGATAAGCTCAAAGATCCGGACACTCGCTCTGAGAGTGAATTGATGGAAAGCATTAAGACTCTTGAACTAGAAAAAGTTGAACTCCAGAAGCAACAGCCTGTTTTTCAAGACAAAATCGATGAGTTAAATGCCAAAGTCGCGGCGCTGAAGGAAATACCGAAGCCCAAAGAGTCCGTGCGAGTGAAAATGCCAAAAATCGGAACCCCTATGCCTCGGTATGTGTCCTTCATAGAATGCAACTCTACAGGCATTGTCATCCGTAAGCCAGGCGGCAAAAACGATATAATAAGTATTGCGGAACTCAAGGCGGGAAATGCCAAACTCAAAACTTTCGCCGAAGAACAAGCTCGCAAGGGAGACCACGCCATCCTCTTTCTCGTTCGCAAGGGAGGGTTGATGTCCTACTCCTACGCTAATAAGATCGCGGAAATGGATAGCAAAGCCAGAACCAGCAAACTTCCAATGCCGAATGACGGCAATATCGACCTCTCGATGTTCAAGTTGTAATTTCTTAATGCCATGGCTGTAAGACGAAAAAAAGTAGAAGATGGGGATACATCGAGTCTCGACTCCCTCATGGACGCGCTTACCAATGTGGTGGCCGTGCTGATCTTCGTGTTGCTTTTGGTGAACTGCGAAGTCGCTCAGACAGTTGTGAAAATCATGGAGGATGTCGTGCCTGTGAGTGATGAGGAGATGAAGCAAGCGCAAGAGATGTTAAAGCAGATCGATCTGGACGCCAAAAGGTTGGAGGAACTTCGCAAGCAACCCCAACCCTCCGTGCTTGAATTTGAGCAACTTCAGAAAGCTATGGAGGCCCTTAAAAAGCTGAAAGATGAAAAACTTAAAAAAATCCAAGCCCAAGCAGCCTCAGTCTCAGATCTCCAGAAACGCCATGCCCAAGCCCTAGCAGCCCGCGATGAGGAGCAGCAGGAGAATGTGACCATGCAAGAGGAAATTCGTCGCCTCGAAATCCTTCTCGATACCACCCCAGAAGAAGAGGAAGATATTAAGCCTACCGAAATTACCATTCCCGCCACCCGCCCCATCCCTCCAGGGGCTAAAATGTATTATGCTTACATAATTAATGACAAGATTCATGTATGTGACCCTACCTCTGTTTTGGAAGCAATGAAAAAGAAGGCCGATTCGCTTAAAAATGATAAAAGTTTCCTAGCTGATCCGGGCGTATTTGATCGTAATAAACTCATTCCTGCTCTAGAGGGATTGGATTTTAAACTCCCAGAGGGACAAAGTGTTAACCTTACAGGCCAACCTTGGGCTAATTCCTTTAACCTGCAAATCAATTTTAGTCCAGACGCGGGTGGTGTAAAACAGGAAGATTTGAAGCAACCGAGCAACGGGTTCACCTCCGCCCTGAGTAAGATTCGGAATAATGAAGTGCTAATGTTCCGCGTTTCTCCCGAATCCATGTATACTTACGCATTGGCGCGCGAAATTGTGGACAAGAAAAACCTTCCCTGCGGTTGGCAGATCATTGGCCCAGAACTCAACCTTCCTGACATGAATCTTTTTTATTATAATAGGGTCGCTGGGATTGCAATCAAGGCAACCGAAGCCAAGCCAGAAAGGGATCCTAATAGACCACAGAAGGAAAGAGGCCCTAAACAAGGCGCCAAACTGGATTAATCGCCCTAGCTTTTCATGAACTCCGAAATCACTCTTTCCCGCGATTGCGATGCGGTGCAGATCCCGAGCGGCCACCCGATCACCCTGCCTGCCGGCATGGAAGTCGTCGTCACCCAATCCCTCGGCGGCACCTACACGGTCGCCACGCCCGGCGGCCTCGCCCGCATCGACATCAAGGATGCCGACGCCCTCGGCCTCGACGCCTCCCAAGCCGCCGAAAAAATCAAAGTCGAAGGCACCACGCAGGACGCCGTGTGGAGCCAGCTCAAAACCGTGTTCGACCCCGAGATTCCCGTGAATATCGTCGATCTCGGCCTCATCTACGATTGTAGCGTGCAAGCGGCCGACGGCAAAACCTCGGTTCTGGTGAAAATGACACTCACCGCCCCCGGTTGCGGCATGGGCCCCACGATCGCCGCCGACGCCAAAGGCAAAATCCTCGCCCTCGAAGGCATCGACGATGCCGAAGTCGAGCTCGTCTGGGACCCGCCATGGAATCAATCCATGATCACCGAAGCCGGCAAAATGAAGCTCGGCATCCTGTAGCGCCCCTTAAAAAAAACTTGCCATGCCTGCACTCTTGTAGTTGAGTGCAGGCATGGAAAAGAAACCAACAGTTCAATACACGGTCCGGGATGTTCCGGAGGAAGTGGATGGCCTTTTGCGGGAAAGCGCCGCCTTGGAGGGGGTGAGCCTCAACCAAGCCACCTTGCGAGCCTTGGAGCGGGGACTTGGGACCGAGCGTCAACCCGTCCGCTACCGGACTCTGCGCCAAATGATCGCCCAGACTCCCGAAGTTTCCACCAAAGCGTGGCAAGCCGCGCTCGAGGAACAAGACCAGACGAATCCCGAGGATTGGAAGTGAGGATCCTCATCGATTCCAACCGCTTCATCGACTTCTGCGCAGGGGTGCCGGAGGTCGTTGAAGTTTTCGAACAAGCCGCCTTGCTCGTCGTGCCGTTCATCGTATTGGCAGAAATCCGCGTCGGCGCGGAGTCGATCAAGCGCGGCGACGCCCAAGTGCGGATCCTCGCGGAACTCCTCCAGCAACCCGGTGTGCGGGTCGCCCACAGCAGCGACACCACGACCCACCACTACGCCACGCTTTACGCCCGCTTAAAAAAAGCCGGCACGCCGATCCCCACGAACGACCTCTGGATCGCCGCTCTCGCCATCGAGCACTCTCTCGTCCTCTATTCGCGCGACGCCCATTTCGACAGAATTCCCAGCCTCCCCAGGTTGGAGTAGGAGGTTTTCTCCCCCGCCATCCCCCACGGAATCAAAACTCAGGATCCCAAATCCCGTTCGTAGCGGAACCCGGAACGGGTTTCGAAAGGCAAACCGCGCCCGCCACAAAAGTTGGAGGGCGACGCTCCGTCGGCGCCGGAGAAAGGGTTTGAGAGCAAAAACCCATGGCGCGGGAGGAGTGATGTCACTCAGTGCATCCTGAAAACAACTCCGAGGATTTGGCTGACGAGGGCTTTTCGACGGGCGGAGGGCGTGCTTGGATCGCCGCTCATGCGGTTGGAATCAACTAAAAACGCAGGCGGTGCGGGGATGGCGCTTTTGGCGCTGGGGGTGGTTTTTGGCGATATCGGAACGAGCCCGCTTTATGCGTTTCAGACGGCGGTGGCTTTGACCGGGGCGACGGATGCGACCGGGGTGGCGTCGCTGATTGTGTGGACGCTCTTTCTCGTGGTGGCGGTGAAATATGTGCTGCTAGTCATGCGGGCGGACTACAACGGGGAGGGTGGGATTTTTGCGCTGATGGCGTTGGCGTTCGGCGGCAAGCCTTCGGCGGCGATGGATCGGGGGTTTCTGGCGTTGCTGATGATTTTCGGGGCGGCGTTGCTTTTTGGTGACGGCGCGATCACGCCGGCGGTGTCGGTGCTGAGTGCGGTGGAGGGGTTGGCGACTGTGAATGCGGCGTGGGCGAGTTATTCGCTTCCGGTGAGCGTGGCGATTTTGGTGGCGTTGTTTTTTTCACAAAGATTCGGGGTGGCGCGGTTGGGCGGGCTTTTTGGGCCGGTGATGGTTGTGTGGTTTGCGGTGTTGGCGGCGCTCGGGGCGTGGCAGATTTTTTTGGAGCCTGGGGTGCTCGAGGCGTTCAATCCCGCGCTGGCGGCGGAGTTGTTGGCGCGCGGGGGTTGGGGGGCTTGGGCGTTGGTGGGTGCGGTCGTGCTGGCGGTGACGGGGGCCGAGGCGCTCTATGCGGATCTGGGGCATTTCGGCCGGGGGCCGATTGTGCGGGCGTGGAAATGGGTGGTCTTTCCATCGCTCGTGCTGAACTACCTCGGCCAGGCAGCGCTGGTGCGGCGGTTGCCCGAGGCGGCGTTGGACACGAATTTGTTTTTCCTGCTTTTGCCCGATCCACATTGGCGCGGGGCGCTCGTGATTTTGGCGACGCTGGCGACGGTGATCGCCTCGCAGGCGTTGATCAGCGGGGTGTTCTCGCTCGCGAGTCAGGCGATGGATTTGGGGTATCTGCCGAGGCTATATGTGAAACACACGGACGCCGAATCGCGCGGTCAGGTTTACATTCCGGTCGTGAATGCTGTGCTGGCGGCATTGTGCATTTTGCTGGTGCTGGGATTTCGGACGAGTGATGCGCTGGCGGGAGCTTATGGTATCGCGGTGACCGGGGCGATGGCTTCGACCTCGGTGGCATTCGCGTATGTGATGGTGCGGTGTCGCGGGCTGGCGGCTTGGAAGGGTGCGTTTTTGCTGGTGGCGTTGCTGTGTCTGGATTTGCCGCTCTTTGGCGCGTGCCTGACGAAACTCGCGGACGGCGGCGTGGTGCCACTGCTGATCGCCGCCGGGGTGGGGATGGTGATGCTCACTTGGCGGAAAGGGCGGGACTTGGTGCGGCGCTCGCTGAACGAGCGCGGGGCCTCGCTGGCTCGGCTGGAGCAGGTCGTGGGAGATCATGGAACGGGCCGGATTCCGGGCGCGCAGGTTTTTGTTTTAAGGCAATCAGATCCGGACTACGCGGCGGCGCGGGTGTTGGAGCAATTCCGGCGAATACATGTGCTGCCCGAGAATATCGCGATTCTTTTGCTGAACTCCGCGTGGGGAAAACCTTTCGCGAAGGCTGACAATATCGAGGTGCGGCGGTTGGCGGGTGGGCTGAGTGTGATCACGGCGGACCACGGCTACATGCGCGAGCCGGATGTGCCGTTGATCCTGCGGCGGGCGATCGCCGAGAGCGGGCTGGAGCTCGAGGAGAGCCGGGTTTTCTACATTCTCGCGCAGGAGTTGATCCTGACTTGTCCGAGGCGCGTGATGCGGCGCTGGGAGCGGGTGCTTTTTGGATTCCTCGCCCGGAACACGCTTCCCGGGCCGGACTACCTCGCGATCCCGACCGAGCGGCTGGTTGTTTACAACTGGATGCTGCGTCTCCAGGGCTGATTAGAAGCAGGGGCTTGTGGCACGCGCGGGGTGGGGTAGGTTGCGACTCGGATGGGCAAGCGCGTTTTGATTTTGTCGGCCTCGGTCGGTTCGGGCCATGTGAAGGCCGCTGACGCCTTGGCTCGTGCGATGCGCGAGCGATCCGATGTGGAAGAGGTGCTGTGTGACGATTCGCTCGATCACACGAATATCCTGCACAAGCAGTTCTACTCGACGCTCTACAAAAAACTCTCCGAGATGCTGCCGGAATTTCTCGGCTGGTGGTATGAGACAAGCGATGACCCGTGGGTCGCGGACAAAAGCCGCCTCGCGATCGATCTCCCCCAAGCGCTCCCGCTGATCAGTCTGGTGAAGGAATTTCGGCCCGATGTGATCCTCTGCACCCATTTCATGCCGGCGGGGGTGATTTCCTGGCTCATCGCGAATGGAAAATTGGAGGCGCGTCTCGGCGTGGTGGTCACGGATTTTCACTTCCATGCCTTTTGGATCACGCGGGCTTTCAACTGGTATTTCGTGGCTCAGGAAGATGACAAAATCCACATGGAGGCGCTCGGCCTGCCTGGCGACCGCATCATGATCACAGGAATTCCCGTCGAGCCCGAATTCGCGCTACCGGTGAATGCCGATGCCGTGTTGCGGCGGCATGGATTGCAAGTGGGGCGGCCCACTTTTTTGGTGGTCGGAGGCGCACTGGGCCTGAGTCCGGCGACGGCGGTCGTCCGTCAGCTCCTGAATCTCGATCGGGATTTTCAGGCGGTGATTGTGTGCGGTCGCAACGAGGAAATGCAGGACGACATCGTGCAACTCGTCAAATCCCGGCCGGGGGACTTCCGCGTGCTTGGCTACACGGTGGAAATCTCAGAACTCATGGCGGCCTCCACAATGATTCTCACGAAACCCGGCGGAATGACGACCGCCGAGGCTTTGGCGCGGGGCCTGCCCATGATGATTCTCGACCCGATCGGAGGACAGGAAGAGCGAAACTCCGATGTGCTCCTCGAGGCCGGCGCTGCTGTGAAGTGCACCGAGGTGACGCTGGTCGCCCACAAGCTTCGCCGTTTGCTTGATGATCCTCCCCGCCTCGAGCGGATGCGGGAGGCGGCACGCAAGCTGGGCCGCCCGAATGCTGCCCGGGACATCGCGCGAATCACGCTGGAGGAGCCCGAGAAGCGCCCGGTCATCATTTCCAAGCTTCGCGAGAAGGTTCTCCGCAAGCGAATCGCCGAGGGAACCTAAGCATGGAGCCGATGAAATCATTTCTTATTGGAGTCGCCACCTCGGGCTACCAAAGCGAGGGAGGCTACAACGGCCCTGGGGAACCGAAAAACAACTGGGGCGGCTGCGAGGCCTCCGGGAGAGTTCAAAAAACCGGAGCCGCTGTGGATTTCTGGAATCGATACCGCGAGGATTTCCGGCTCACGCGAGGACTTGGCTTGAATTCCTTCCGCCTCGGTCTCGAGTGGGCGCGGATTCAGCCCTCGACCTCCACCGCTCGCGGGGCCGCGCCGGAGTTCGACAACGAGGCGATCGATGCCTATGCGCTGCGCATCGCCGCTTGCCGCGAGGAAGGCTTGGAGCCTGTCGTGACGCTCCAACATTTCACCCATCCCGCCTGGCTTGGCATCGATGCATGGCTCATGGATGAGACGGTCGATCTCTTTGAAATTTTCGTCAGGCACACGATCACCCGGTTGAACGATCGCTTGGTGGATGTCCATGGCCAAGCACCGGTGCGTTGGTATGTCACCATCAACGAGCCAAACATGCTCGTGCTGAATACCTATCTGAACCGCTGCTTTCCCGGCGGGCCGGATGCGGGCGTGGCGATCGGCCTTCGAGCCTACAACCGCCTGCTGGCGGCGCATGTGCGTGCCTACAACGCAGTCCACGATCTTTACGAATCCCGAGGCTGGTCGAAGCCGCTCGTCTCGATGAACACCTTTTGCAGCGATGTGTATTGGTCGGATGTGATGTTGCTCGACTTGCTTTGCCTCAGAAAAACCGGAGTGAAGCCTGCCGAGGTCGGCGGATATTTCAAATCACGCGCCGAGGATTTGTCGCTCCACTTCGGAGTCGCCGCCCTGCGCCGCCGCACGGACCTTGCCGCGCTCGCCGGGGCCGGTCTCCACGCGATCGCCAATTTCCTCGCCTCCCGAGCCGCTACGGAGCAGGGGTGCGGATTCTTTTTGCGCGAATTGGAGCGGGCCAAGCGCGACAGCACGCTCGACTACCTCGGCGTGGACTACTACGACCCATTCCTCAGCCACGCGCTGCGGATGCCGGATTTTTCGGATCTCGAATTCAAAAGCCGAAGCGTCTCCGCGCATTTGTTTGATGTGCTCACGAGTAAGTGGTGGGACTGGCATTTTCTTCCCGAAGGCATGACGGCTTTTTGTTCGTATTACGCCAAAGCCTTCCCCGGCCTGGGAATCCTAATCGCCGAAAATGGGATGTCCCAGCGGTGCAGTCGGGACAACTCCGTCGTCGCCCACCGCCCTGATAAAATTCTGCGGAGCGATTATCTCGAGGCCCACCTCCGCGAGGTTCGGCGGATGCTCGATCAAGGCGTGCCGCTCATCGGATACCTGCACTGGTCGCTCACCGATAACTACGAGTGGGGCTCGTTCACACCACGCTTCGGGCTTTACCGGATTGATTTTGCGAAAGGGCTGGAGCGCTTGCCTGTGGACCACATGGGCGACAACCCCTCCCGCACCTACGCTCGACTCGTTCGGGAATTCGGGCTCGGTGGCGCGGGAAGTTGAATTGACAGCCTGAGGCGTAGGGAGAAAATCCCCCCTGCGTTTCCGCAACTTTTTTTCCGCATGGCCACCATCAAAATCGATCCCGCGCTCCACCAAGCCAAGAAACCCGACTGGATCAAGGTTCGCCTGCCATCGAATCCGGTCTTTTTTTCGACCAAGGGGCTGATTTCCGATCTGCGGCTTCACACCGTTTGCGAAAGCGCGCAGTGCCCGAACCGCTGGGAGTGCTGGAGCAGCGGCACGGCGACTTTCATGATCGCTGGCGATCGCTGCACCCGTGCTTGCGGGTTTTGCGCGGTCGATACCGCAAAACCTCTCCCGCTCGAGCAGGATGAGCCGCAGCGCGTGGCGGAGGGTGTCCAGCGCCTCGGCCTCAAGCATGTCGTGGTCACTGCCGTGGCGCGCGATGATCTTGCGGATGGCGGAGCAGATCACTTCGCCCGCACCATCGAGGCCATTCGCGCTCTCGATCCCAAGATCGTCATCGAGGTTTTGGTTCCTGATTTCAATGGCAAGGACGAACCACTCCAGCGAGTGCTCGAGGCCGCCCCGGATGTTTTCAACCACAACCTCGAAACCGTCGAGCGCCTCACGCCACTCGTCCGCTCCCGCGCGAAATACCGGCTCTCGCTGGATTTCCTCAAGCGTGCCGGAGAACTCCGCCCGGACATCATGACGAAGAGTGGATTGATGCTCGGACTCGGCGAAACGGAGATCGAACTTTTCCAAGCGATGGATGACCTCCGCGAATCCGGCGTGAAAGTGCTCACGCTCGGCCAATATCTCCGCCCGACGCCGAACCACCTGCCGGTTCTCGAATACATCAGCCCGGAGACTTTCGAGCTCTACGGCACGATCGCGCGCAACAAGGGATTCGAATTTGTCGCCAGCGGACCGCTCGTTCGCAGTTCCTACCACGCTGCAGACTTCAACCCGGTCCAGCGTTGATCTGGAAAGTCATCGCCGCCGGGAAGCCCGCGCTGGATTTTGCCAAGTTGGGCATCGAGGAATACGGCCGCCGTCTCGCGGGTTGCTCAAAATTCGAAATCCACTTCGTCAAAACCGGCGCTCGTCTCGCGGAAAAAATGGATGAACTCGCCAAGGGGAGTTTCCGGATTCTTCTCGATGAGCGCGGCCGGCAATTTTCGAGTCGGGCCTTCGCGACGGAAATCCAAACCCTCCAGAATCGCGGGATTTCTCGTTGTGCGTTGCTGGTCGGGCCTTCGGATGGATGGGACGCCTCGGCCCGCGCGGAAGCCGATCTGCTTTGGTCTCTCGGCCCTCAAACCCTCCAGCACGAACTGGCCCTGCTGGTCGCTCTCGAGCAACTCTACCGCGCCGAGTCGATCCTTGCCGGTTCGCCTTACCACCGCGACTGAGTGGGATAGTGAAAATCACCCGCGAGTTTTTTCAACGAGATCCCCGCATCTGCTCCCGTGAGTTGATCGGTTGTGAACTTCTTTGGAACGGCGCGGGCGGCGTGATCGTCGAGACCGAAGCCTACTCCGTGCGGAATGACGAGGCGTGCCACACATTCCATCGTCCCTCCTCACGCGCATTCGTCTCCGAAAAGCCACCCGGCACCGCGTATGTCTATCTCAACTACGGCATGCATTGGCTGTTGAACTTCCTAGTCAAAGGCGGCGCGGAGGATGGCTTCGTGCTCATCCGAGCCCTCGAGCCCACGCGGGGAATGGAAGAAATGCGCCAGCGACGGGGTGTTGCTGAGATGAAAAATCTCTGCTCCGGGCCGGGAAAACTCACCCGCGCTTTGGGCATGGATGGGGATTTTCATGGACGCGACATTTTCGAGTCGCCGGGCCTCAAGCTGATCTTGCCATCCGATCCACCGGAAATCCTCGAAGGTCCTCGAATAGGAATTTCCCGCTCCGCCGAACTGCCTTGGCGTTTTACCAAGGCAGGGAGTCGATTTCTCAGCGCGCCGATAAAAGCGCCCTGAGGATTCGGGGAGTTTTCTTACTCTGCAGCAGCTTCGGCTTTCAAAGCGTGGACCTTGTTTTTTAACAGGTCGAAATCCGTGAAAGCGCGGATCGATTCCACGGTGGCCTTGCGCACGCCGTTCTCGGCGGGAAATTCCATAGTCGATCCGGTCGGGGTTCCGAGAAGAGCCTGGCCGATGCCGGCCTTGTAGGAAATGAGGCCCAAATCTGGCGCGCTGTCCCACGCTCCGAGGATGCTGAAGGTCTCCTTGCTGCCATCTTCGAAGCGGACGGTGACGACGGTGCCGATCGAAACCTGCGAGGTGTTGGGATTTTCAAATTCCGTTCCACGAGCAAGTGCGAGTTCACGCTCCATCTCCACGCGGCGGCTCTGAAGCACGCGCTGGTGCTCTTTAGCGGCCTTGAAGCCGGCATTTTCACGAAGGTCTCCCTGCTCCTTGGCGATATTGATATCGCGAAGATTCTGCGGGATGTCCTTGGTGACGAGGCGGTCGAACTCGGCCTTGCGCTTCTCCAAGCTGGGCCAGGAGACGGTGAGGCTGGTGTCGCCCTCGTCGGCCTGCGCGCCGGTGATCATGTTTTGTGTCTCAGGGTAAAGCTTCACGATGCGGGCCATGAGCGAGCGCTTCGAGAGGTCATCAAATACCGGCGTGAGAAGGAGCTTCCGCATGGAGTCGCGAACGACATCGCGGCTGGCATTCACCAGCAGATCGCCGACCAATTCGCGGTCGTCCATGAGCAGGTCCTTGAGGCGCGAGGTGCGCTTCTCGGCGAGCATGTCGGCTTCGAGCGCGCTGAAGACGGAGGCCAGAAGCTCGGCGTTGAAGAGGTCCGGGAATCGCTTGTCGCGCTCTTTGCAGAGCCAGATGAGCATTTCCGAGGTGATCGAGCGTTCACTAATCCAGCGCTCAAGGGTGGATTGAAACTGATCCTTTTGGCCGTGTTTTTCAAACAAGCGGCAGATGTCCGCGATGAGGCGCCCGCCCGCTTCGCGAAGGAGTCGCAGGGATTTGTCGGGCCAGGAATCGCCGA
>Ga0208854_1000351_pt1 | contig 11477 bp, 8 predicted proteins | sample LakMenEpi30Nov11_FD_150748 | JGI IMG/M metagenome (GOLD analysis project Ga0208854, IMG submission 150748) | Freshwater microbial communities from Lake Mendota, WI - 30NOV2011 deep hole epilimnion (SPAdes) | ecosystem: Environmental > Aquatic > Freshwater > Lake > Epilimnion/Euphotic zone ...
GCCCAGTGCAAACGAGAATTGCCAATCATTAATCCTAACCAAGATTCGCTTTTTTCTATTGTTTCCATTTAGATTGGATCATCCTGTCCATAGCAAATTTAGACACCCTACTATACACTAAGGACTAAGGATTCATCCCCCCATTCCCCCATTTACTGGCTATTTACTCGGAGGAAAGTTATGGTTTCAACGTCCCTCAAAGCGGAAAAGCGACTCACCATCCAAACCGCAGCGATCGCCCCTGACACAACGGTTCTGCGTTCTCTAGACTGGGATCGAGATCGATTTGACATTGAATTCGGCTTACAGAATGGGACAACCTATAATTCCTATCTGATTCGGGGAGACAAAATCGCCTTAGTCGATAGCTCCCATGAAAAATTTCGCCAACTTTACCTCGACACCCTCACAGGGTTAATTGATCCCCAAGCCATTGATTATCTGGTGATTAGCCATACCGAACCAGACCATAGCGGTTTAGTCAAAGATTTATTGCAATTGGCTCCCCAGATCACAGTGGTGGGTTCTAAGGTTGCGATCCAGTTTTTAGATAATTTTGTCCATCAGCCCTTTGAACGACGACTGGTTAAAAGTGGAGATACTTTGGATTTGGGTCAAGGCCATGTGCTTGAATTTGTTAGTGCGCCCAATTTGCATTGGCCCGATACTATGCTGACCTACGACCAGGGAACCCAGATTTTATATACCTGTGATGTCTTTGGAATGCACTATTGTTCTGACACACTTTTTGATGAAGATTTAAGCAAAATTGAACCGGATTATCGCTTTTATTATGATTGTTTGATGGGCCCTAACGCCCGTTCTGTTTTAGCGGCGATGAAACGGATGGATGATCTAGGTGCAATTCAAATTGTCGCCAATGGTCATGGGCCACTTCTACAACATAATGTGACAGAATTATTGGCCCGCTATCGCCATTGGAGTCAGTCCCAAGCCAAAGCCGAAAAATCCGTTGTGGTCTTCTATATTGCTGACTATGGTTACAGCGATCGCCTTTCCCAGAGTATCGCCAAGGGGATTACGAAAACGGGGGTTGGGGTGGAAACAGTGGATTTAGGTTCTGCCGATCCCCAAGAAGTGCAGGAAATTGTCAACCGTTCTGCCGCGATCGTCTTAGGAATGCCCCCGTTAGCCGGAGAAAACAATGGGGAAATTACCACCAATTTGGGAACGATTCTAGCGGCAGTCCAAACTAAACAATTGATTGGACTGTATGAGTCCTATGGTGGCAATGATGAACCCCTTGATCCCCTATTAACTAAATTCCGAGAAGTGGGTTTAAGTCCTGGTTTTCCAAGTATCAAAGTCAAAGAATTACCCACAGAAGCGATTTATCAACTCTGTGAAGAATCGGGAACTGACCTCGGACAAACCCTCATTCAAACTAGCAAAATTAAACAGTTAAAATCCCTGGATAATGATCTGGAAAAAGCCGTTGGTCGTCTCAGTGGTGGGCTGTATATTATTACGGCCACTAAGGGTGAGATGAAAAGTGCCATGTTAGCGTCCTGGGTTGCTCAAGCCAGTTTTGATCCGCCAGGTTTCACCGTTGCTGTGGCCAAAGATCGGGCGATTGAATCTCTCATGCAAGTCGGCGATCGCTTTGTTTTAAACATTCTTGAAGAGGGAAATTATCAACGCTTAATGAAGCATTTTCTCAAACGATTTCCGCCTGGTGCTGATCGATTTGCAGGAGTCAATACCCAATTAGCGGTCAACGGTTCTCCTATTTTAACGGAAGCCCTCGCCTATTTAGAATGTGAAGTAGTCAGTCGTTTAGAATGTAGTGATCACTGGATTGTCTATAGCAAGGTTAGTACTGGTCGGGTCTCTAAGCCCGAAGCCCTAACGGCTGTTCATCACCGCAAAGTCGGTAATTATTATTAAGCGAAAAACTCAACCCAAACTATCATAATGAATCGTCAATTTTGGATTATTGCCTTAATTTCCTTCATCAATTCTCTGAGCATGACGATTTTGATCCCAGTTATCTATCTTTATGGCAGACAGTTTGGGCTGAATGATTTTCAAACCAGTTTATTATTCTCGATGTACTCCTTTGCTCAATTTTTTGCCACTCCCGTCATTGGCAAACTGGCGGATCGTTGGGGACGAAAGCCCTTACTATTAATCAGCTTAGGAGGAACCGTGATTGCTAACTTTTTTGCTGGCACAGCAACTACCGCTAGTCTGCTCTTTTTTGCCCGTTTTTTAGATGGTATAACCGGCGGAAATGCCTCCGTTGCTCAAGCCGTGATTGCCGATGTTACGACTCCCGAAAATCGAGCTAAAGCCTTTGGTATCAATGGAGCCGCCTTCGGATTGGGCTTTGTGCTTGGCCCCGTCATTAGTCTCTTTGCCCAGAAAATTTCCCTAGGAGCAGCTTTCCTCTGTTCATCGTTTATTGCCCTGATTGCTTTAGTTTTAACTTTGCTTTTTCTACCCGAAACGTTAAAAGAAAAAGCCAAAAAAGCGAATAATATTTTTGATTTAGGATTGGGTAATTTAGTTAAGGGTTTGATGTTTCCAAGAATTGGTATTTTATTAATTATCAACTTCCTAACTGGCACAACCTTCACTATTTTCACCTATGCCTTTCAACCCTACTTTATCCACATTCTTCATCAAGATAGTCAGTCCCTAACACTGATGTTTTTAACCTTTGGTATTTTGGGTGTGATTATGCAAACTGGGGGAATTTCCCTACTCACTCGCCAATTAAGTTTAGTGAAAATTCTATTTTTAGGATTATTGGTGCGGGGTCTATCTTTTCTGTTTATGCCAATTTGGCCCAATGTTATTTACTTTGTTATCGTTAGTATTGCTTTTTCGCTCTTTAATTCCCTCGTGCAACCAATGATCAGTGCTTTGATTTCACTCAATAGTAACTCAGAGGATCAGGGCATGGTCTTGGGTTTGAATTCTTCCTATCTCGGTGTTTCTAACGCCTTTGGGCCAGTGATTGCCGGAATGCTCATTCACCAAGCTTATCCTGAAACCTATGCCTATCCCCTTTATTTAGCCGGTATTCTGACTCTTTCTGTCTTGGGATTGGCGATCGCCACTCGTCGTCAATATAGTGGTCAAATCATTGCGTCTTCCTAGACAAGAACTTACTGAATAAGATAGAGATAATATTGTTCATTGCCAATAAAACTATGGGTAAACTTTTCAATCGGTTTAATTTTTAAGCTGGGTAACGAAGTCTCTAGGGGATGATTAAGAATTAATACAATAGGTGACGACTCTTTTAACTTAGCTTGTACTTGCTGAAGCGTTTCTAGATCATTAACGTGTTGCCGTTGTCGATTAAATAAAACAAAACTTCCCATTTTTTGACTCTCAGGATAATAAATTTTTTGTCCCAGATAACCACTAATAGGAGTCATGGTAAAATCCTCATTACCTATTAGGGAAAACTGATTAAGCTGGTGCGCTTGCAAATAACGGGCTGTGGCTCGACTAGCAGAATAGGGTAGCGTTAAATCTCGAATATAACCCACCAAACCAGAAATCAATTGACAGTAAAGCAAGATCATTAAAAAGGTCAAAAAATGACGCTTCACCCAACCCTGCCAACGGGAAAGTTTTTTAACTATATTATTGGTCTTACCCCCCTTATTATCTCCACTATTCTCACCCCTCTGCTCATCTCCACCATTCTCACCCCCCTTATTATCTCCACTACTTTCACCCCCCTGATCATCTCCACTATTCTCACCCCCCTTTTTAAGGGGGGCAGGGGGGATCCAACTAGAATCTGTAAAAGAAGATAATAAACGATTAGGAGAATAGTAGTTTTTGAGCCACAAGGCTGTAATTAAAATTAAATATAAATGGCCATAATGTCGCGCTGAACCCAAAAATTTAAGATAGGTAAAAAGTAAAATACTCCCTGTTCCGCAACTATAAAAAGCTAAAACAATGGGATGATCCCAAAAGAAAGTAATGCAAAAAACGAAAATACCAACCGACAAAATAGCAAACAGAAAAACATCTAGCGGTTTAGCATCGCCCGGCACTAAAACCAAAATATAACTATTCCAAATACGGCTTAGGGATTGGTTAAAACGATGGAAATCCCAGTTAAAAAACCATTGATCTGCCCCCCCTTGTAAATTACTATCAGCCGGTGGAATCAGCAGCGCAACCGCAAGCATAACGCCAACTAAAATAATCAGTAAACTGATACCTCGATTTAAAAAACTAGCATTTAGTTCTAACTTAAGTGGATGTCGCAGTAAAAATTCAAGTATGAGGGTAAAACTTAAACTCAAGCTAATTAATAGCGCGTAGGCATTAGTATTTGCCAGTAGAGCTAATAAAATAGCTAGAATCAAATAGTTTTTTTGACGAGTGGGAAAACAGACACAAATGGCCCATAAAATTAAAACCGCGATCGCATAATTACGACTAATCACTAAATATTCATAAAGCGGCAGATAACCCAACACAAATAATAATTTTTGTAAACGAGTGAAGGGTGCATAACAGACAAATAAACTGGTGCTGGCCGTTGCTAATCCTAAATGGAATAATTGCATGGCCACCGGATTGGCCGTCATTTGATTTAAAAGATAAAGAAAGGCATACCAAAGAATCGGATGACCTTCATAGCGAATATTTTGCCAAAATGTGCCTAGGTTTGGACTATATTGGGCAATCAACCAACCATTTAATTCGTCTCGCCACATAGCATGGTTGAGAATCCCAATTAACCCTAACCCGAAAAAAAGGGCAATGAGCAAAAGCTGAAAATGAGGGACTTTTTCTAGCGACCAACGAGCCTTTCGAGAAGCAGATAAGGACATAAAGCCTGAGCCTGGCAATTTTAGAGCGATCACCGCGCATCATATCTCATATCAATCAGTCCGATCCCTGGGAATTTTGCCATCTTTGCCGTTGCACTTCATAAAGCAAGACCGAAGCAGCGATCGCCACATTGAGAGATTCAACTGTCTGACGTTGGGGAATAAGTACCCGTTGATCAGCCAAAGCGGTTAACTTCGCACTTAAGCCATTGCCTTCATTGCCCAGAACAAATACCGAAGGACGGGAAAAATCTAGATCCCAATAACATTGTTGGGCTGTGGGTAAGGTGGCAATTACCTGAAGACCCTGCTGTTGCAAATGGGTTAACAATTGCGGTAAATCAGGACAAGTCGTTTTGGGTAAATGAAACCAACTGCCTGCCGAAGCCCTTAGTACTTTGGGATGATCTAACTCTACGGTATCTTCGCTGACCCATAAAGCTTCTACTCCCGTCGCCACTGCGGTACGCATAATCGTGCCTAAATTTCCCGGATCCTGGAGTCGTTCGAGAATTAGTCCCAGGGTTGGGGGAGATGGGGGAGATGGGGAGGTTGGGAGGAATTGGGAGCGGTTTAAGGTGGCGATCGCGCCATCAGGATTAACGGTTGTGGCCAAGGTGCTTAATACTTCAGGGCTAACTTGCACGCAATGTTCGGAGCATTGACTAACCTGTTGCCAAAGTAGGGAATTTTTTGCTTGCCAATCGTTCGTATAGACAAAAATTGTAAAGGAACAATTCGCCTGGTAAGCAGTCTCGATCAGATGAGTTCCTTCTATTAATAACCGATTTTGTTCCCGTCGTCCTTTTGTCTGGTGAAGTTTACGAATCTCTTTAACCAGGGGATTTTGGAGACTAGTGATGAGAGTCGGCCTAGACACGTTAACAAATAAAATAAGAAGAAAGTTCTAGATTGAGCTTGTCGGTTTTCTGGGCACTCTAAATCTGAAATATCAATAATGCGGAACCCGGGACTTGAACCCGGAAGTCCTTGCGAACACTAGAACCTGAATCTAGCGCGTCTACCAATTCCGCCAGTTCCGCTGGTCATTCGGTTAGATATAGGTTAGATAACCGATCTACCATAATTACGTAATCCGTGTTTAAAGTCAAGAGTTTAAAAGACAAAATTGCTCGGCGTTCAATCGTTCTAGCAACAAATGACTAAAATTCCCTAGACAACCAACCACTTTTCGGTAAAATACAAGCAAACTTTCCTTAAATAGTCAAATTTCTATAATTACTGGAGGCTCCTACCATTAATTCTACTTATCAGCCTACCGCTACCTCGACGGATGAATCGCAGCCTGTCATTGAAATCTATGGCCGCGCTTCTCTGAAAGGGGAAGTTCGCATTAGTGGCGCGAAGAACTCAGCCTTAGCAATTATGGCGGGGACGATTCTCTGTTCGGATGATTGCCGCTTACAAAATTTACCCGGTTTGGCGGATATTGATCGTATGTGCCAGATTTTGTCGGCGATCAGGGTTAAATTAAAGCGTAATGGCGATGTATTAGATATTGATGCCCGTGATGTAGGACATTCTCAAGCTCCCTATGAATTAGTTTCCCAACTAAGGGCTAGTTTTTTTGTCATTGGCCCGCTTTTAGCTCGTCTAGGTCATACGGAAGTGCCTTTACCAGGTGGCTGTGCGATTGGTGCTCGTCCCGTTGATTTGCACGTGCGCGGCTTACAGGCGATGGGTGCGGATGTGAGGATTGAGCGAGGTGTGGTTCATGCTTCCGTGAAGGGCAATCGTCGTCGTTTAACTGGGGCAAAAATTTATCTTGATTATCCCAGCGTCGGAGCGACAGAAACCATTATGATGGCTGCGACCCTGGCAGAAGGGGAAACGATGATCGAAAATGCAGCCCAGGAACCGGAAATTGTTGATTTAGCTAATTTCTGTCGTTCGATGGGGGCCAAAATTCAAGGAGACGGAACCAATACTATCTTGATTGACGGGGTTGAGCGGCTGCACACCACCGATTTTCCCATTATTCCCGATCGCATTGAAGCCGGAACCTTTCTCTGTGCTGGGGCGATTACCCACTCTGAAATTAGTCTTTATCCCGTTGTACCAGAGCATCTGGCCTCGGCGATCGCCAAATTGCGGGAAATTGGCCCTAAAGTCGTAGTGGAAGACCGCGATCGGGTGCGTCTGCTGCCCTCTTCCTTAAAAGCGACCAATATTGAAACCTTACCCTATCCAGGCTTCCCCACAGATATGCAGGCCCAATTTATGGCTCTATTGGCAGTGAGTGAAGGCAATAGTCTGGTGACAGAAACCGTCTTTGAAAATCGCTTACAGCACGTGGCTGAGTTACAGCGCATGGGGGCCAATATCCGCGTTAAGGGCAATACAGCGATCATACAAGGGGTTCCTTTGCTGTCGGGTGCCCCCGTGATGTCCACCGATTTACGTGCCTCAGCGGCCTTAGTCATTGCCGGATTAGCCGCAGAAGGTACAACGGTTATTCAAGGTTTAAAACACATGGATCGCGGCTACGAAGATATTGAAGGCAAACTCCGCAAATTAGGAGCGAATCTACGCCGGATTAACTCGCCTCTAGAGGTTGCTAATCCTTTTGTAACGGCTTAAAAAAATAGTGATCAAATCAATAGTTGTGACCATGGACTCCTTCGAGTTTCAGATTGATGAAGCTTAAAATATTGTTCAGGGAATTTTCCATAAATCTATAGCTATATGAGCAGTAAGCGCAAGACTGTTCCTTTTTTTATTGCTTTGCGGTGAGAGGCATTCCTGAAACCTGTTATGATTGCGAAAAACTTCTTTAGCAACTGATTTTTAGAGTTAACGGGTTATGCCTTTTTTTCGTACCGATGATTCCTTGAGTCGAGTTGCTCATGCCATTTTGGAAAGTGCTTGGCAGGCTTTTCCCAGTCTCAAACAAGATCAAATTGCCCTTACCTGGATTGTCTATGATCCCCCAGTGATTGTTAATACGGGAGGAGCTATTTCCGCCGCAGAGTTTTGGCAACATGGGGTGAGAGGATTTTCCTATCGGGGTTTTGAGCGGATTTATCCCGCCAGTCTCGTTAAATTGTTTTACTTAGTGGCGATCGCGGAATGGTTAGAGGGGGGAATGGTCAGCGACTCACCAGAATTACAACGGGCGATACGGGATATGATCCGAGATTCCAGTAATGATGCGACCAGTTTAGTGGTAGATACTTTGACGGGAACAACGAGTGGCCCAGAACTATCTTCTGGCCCGTTTGAAACTTGGCAACATCAGCGCAATTTAGTCAATCGTTATTTTCAATCCCTTGGTTGGGAAGAATTAAATGGGATTAATGTCAATCAAAAAACCTGGGGAGACGGCCCCTATGGACGAGAAAGAGCTTTTGTGGGCGAACTATTGGATAATCGCAATTGCTTAACAACGGATGCTATGGCCCGTTTACTGCATAGTATTATTGGTGGAGTGGCAGTTTCCTCCCAGGGATCGCAACAAATGATGGCATTATTACATCGTGATCTGAAAGTGTCTCCTCCCGATGCGGGTGAAGAAAATCAAGTCACTGGTTTTTTAGGGGAAGCATTACCGAAAAATGCCCATCTTTGGTCAAAAGCCGGCTGGACAAGTCAAGTCCGCCATGATTGCGCCTATATTGAAATCCCCCATCAAGATCCCTATCTTTTAGTTGTGTTTACAGAAGGCAAGGAAAATGCCAAGAATCGGCAAATTTTACCTTTTCTTTCCAGTGCTTTTGCCAATGCTCATTAGGAAAGAAGTTGTATTGAACAAATTTCAGGCTAATTTTTTACTTTTATAATCAAATTTCATAAAAACTAACCTGTATCCAAGAAGTTCTCCCCAATTGATAGCCATCAAATCTATTCATGAATCAGTCTTCAAAATTCACTCAAATTGCCATTATTAGCTATGACTTTATAGAAGACAGCAAAAATTCGCGCCCTCTCATGGTCTATGAAACGATGAAAGAAGGAGCCTATTCCATGGATGTTGTGGTTTATTGTGCTAACTTTAGTCATCACAAAAAGCAATTTGTGGAGTTTTATAATCGGGATTTTCAGGCAGTGAGAGTTCCTCACTATAGTCGCAATATCTCCCTGATGAGAATATTTTCTTACTGGATATTTTGTGCCAAAATTATTTTTAAGCAAGATTTAAAAAACACACAACTTATTTATTTTTGCGTCCCTCCCAATGAGTTGGCGATCGTGGCTTTACTATACAAATTTTTATGGAAAAAGACCGTTATTTTGGATGTCGTTGATCTCTGGCCAGAAGCTTTTCCTCTACCTAGCTTGATCAATCCTGGAGTTAAATTTTTCTTGCATTTAACCGCTAGACCGATCCGTAATTGGTTATTTAGCCAAGCCGATCTCGTGATCTCCCAATCTGCTTATTTCAAGTCTAAATTAGCGTTGCCTTTATCGAAATGTAAGGTTGTTTTAATGGGAACAACTCATCCCATTGATAATCGGTTTAGGAATTTTCATCGTAGTTCCTTGCAAGATTGCCTTTATATTCTTTATCTCGGTTCTATTAATGCTATTAATGATCTTAAGTCCTTAATTGGCATTTTGGTGGAGTTACAGCCGTTCAGGAAAGTACATTTATCGGTCATTGGGGGAGGTAAAAGGCTAAATTACTTGAAAGAAACCCTTGAGTCTCTCCAGATTAGTTCTGAATTTTATGGGATTTGTTTTGATCACAAGATTAAGGATCAGGAATTTAAGCGTTGTCATTTCGGTTATAACGGTTATGTCCCTTCTACAGAAGTTGCTATTTCCTATAAATCCTTAGAATACTTAGCTCATGGTTTGCCCTTGCTCAATTCTACTAAGGGAGATACAGCACAATTAGTTGAGAAAACTGGCTGCGGTTTTAATTTCCAGCACCAGGATTGGACGAATTTACTAACGGGAATCTTAGAACTAACGGATGAAAGTTACTTTGCTATGCAGCAGCGATCGCTGACGGCCTTTGAGGAAAATTTTTCATGGAATGTTTTTAGAAATAATCTCACCGATGCACTCCATTCTCTAGAACAGAAAACGCCGGCAAAAAGATTTTAGCTATTTCAAGCGGAGTTCTTACGTCAGGTCAACGAGTTAAATTCGGTAATTTAGTGGGCTAAAACGATTAAACTGACTCATGGATTTGCAATCAGGGGGTTGAATTAACAGATGCAGCTATTGGATAGAATTCGTTTGGGGGTAGCCGTCGGAGTGGCTAAAGCAGTGACAACCTTGGTACGGTGGTTGCGTTTAGGGGCCGCCAGTGTATTGCCCGGAGAAATTGCCCGTCGTCTTCATCCTCGTTTACTGCCGTTACTCTCTGAACAAGTGAAACAGGGCATTATTTTAGTCGTAGGAACTAACGGTAAAACCACAACTTCCCTGCTTTTGAGAACGATTTTAGAAGATCAAGGGGTCAAAGTGACCCATAATGCAACGGGGGCTAACCTGATCAATGGTCTAATTACGGCTTTATTGGCCGATGCCAATTTAGTGGGACAGTTGAAAACGGATTACGCCATTTTGGAAGTCGATGAAAATATTTTGCCTCTGGTCTTGCGGGAATGTCAGCCCAGGGTGATCATGGCCTTAAATCTTTTTCGAGATCAGTTAGACCGTTATGGAGAAGTGGATACCATTAGTCAACGCTGGCAAACGGCGATCGCGCCTCTCCCTCTCGAAACCACCATTGTCTTAAACGCGGATGATCCTACCCTTTCCCACCTGGGGCAACGCCTCAAGCAACGGGTCTGTTATTTTGGCTTAAACGAACCGCAACTCTATCTAGAAGAAATTCCCCATGCCGTAGATTCCATTTACTGCCCTAGTTGCGGCCATCCTTTGGATTATCGTGGGGTTTACCTCTCCCATTTAGGAGACTTTAGCTGTCCTAGTTGCGGTTTTAGTAAGAGTCAGCCTGCTTTCCACAGTAGTGAGTGGCCCCAGATTTTAATTGGCGTTTACAATAAGTACAATACTCTGGCGGCGGGTTTGGTGGCCCAGGAGTTAGGGATCGGAAACGAACAAATTTTCGATAATATTAAAAGCTTTAAAGCGGCCTTTGGTCGTGCGGAGGAATTAACTGTTGACGGTAAGCATATTCGTATTTTACTCTCGAAAAATCCCGTTGGCATGAATGAAACCATTCGCGCTGTCAATGATATTAAAGCGGCTGGAAAATCTTCAACGACCCTGTTGGTATTAAACGATCGCATTCCTGACGGTACGGATGTCTCTTGGATTTGGGATGTGGATACCGAAAAATTGGTTGCCCTGGGGGGAACTTTTATTGTCAGTGGCGATCGCGTTTATGATCTTGCCTTACGACTCGAATATAGCCGTGAGCAAATTAATAATAATGAAAACTTTACGTTAATCATTGAAGAAGATCTGCCTACCGCCGTTCAACGGGCCCTAGAGCTAACTCCTAACGATGAAACCCTGCACATTTTACCCACCTATTCCGCCATGTTAGAAGTGAGAGGATTATTAACAGGACGTAAAATTCTCTAAATAATCACCTTTTGCATCTCGATTAAGTAAGTGGGCTTAATTAATTGTTAGATGGTGGAACAGGCTTCTAGCCTGTGGACGGGCAGGATGCCCATCCCACGTTTTATATTTAATTGCAAC
>Ga0208854_1000353_pt1 | contig 11457 bp, 10 predicted proteins | sample LakMenEpi30Nov11_FD_150748 | JGI IMG/M metagenome (GOLD analysis project Ga0208854, IMG submission 150748) | Freshwater microbial communities from Lake Mendota, WI - 30NOV2011 deep hole epilimnion (SPAdes) | ecosystem: Environmental > Aquatic > Freshwater > Lake > Epilimnion/Euphotic zone ...
AGTTTGGGGGGAACCGTTCTCTATTTATGGGTTTCAAAGTCCCCCAGCATTGGGGGATTTTGGGGGCGAAAATCTCAATCCATGACCGTGCCAAGTATAACATAGCTTCTAGAAAATTGATGGTTTTTGCTTAAATTTTAGGGTCAAAATATTAACAGAACCCAAATAAATATCTCCCCCGAAATCATACTATATCAAAAGAAAAAATGTCAATGATAAGACTGTCTGGATTTCCCACTTTTCTGAAAATCAAAAGATTTCTGGCTGGAAGGGTTAATCTCATTTCCTTGGTTTGGGTTTTAAACGGTTGGATGGGTCTTTGTGAATTGTCATCAAAGAGAGAAATGAGTTTTAGTCTTGAGCGATCGCCGAGGCTGACTCTCAGAAAAAGATCTTAAAGCCTTAAAGGAGTTCTAACTCCCGTAACACCTTGGCCACCGCTTGCGTTTGAGTATCAGAAAGCTCGCAGAGTGGCAAGCGCAATCCACCGACGGGCCAGCCCATCAATTTAAGGGCTGCTTTAATCGGTATCGGATTCGTGTTACAGAAAAGTACTTTAAACAAGGGCAGAAGTTTTAAGTTCGTATCCATCGCCTGGGTAATCTGACCATCTATAAAAGACTGAATCATGGTTTGCAATTGTTTACCCACTAGATGGCTGGCGACGCTAACCACACCGGCCCCGCCTGTTGCTAATAGAGGTAGGGTCAAAACGTCATCGCCGGCATAAATGGCAAATTCAGGAGGAGTTAGGGAACGAACTTGGGCGGCTTGATCGAGACTACCACTGGCCTCTTTGATCGCCACAATGTTGTCAATCTGAGCCAGTTGAGCAACGGTTTCCGGCAAAAGCATTTGTCCAGTACGCCCTGGAATGTTATAGAGCATCATTGGCAATTCGGGACAGCCTTTAGCGATCGCCTCAAAGTGTCGATAGAGACCTTCCTGGGGCGGCTTATTGTAGTAAGGAACCACCTGTAAAGACCCATCTACTTTGAATTTAGCTGCTTTTTGGGTAGCGGCGATCGCCTCTTGGGTACAATTAGACCCTGTTCCCACTAAAACCTTACCGCGATTACCGACCGTATTTTTAACCACCTCAAATAACTGATGTTCTTCCTCCCAGGAAAGGGTGGGCGATTCCCCAGTTGTACCACAGACCACCAACGCATCACTCCCATGAGTAATTAAATGATCGGCCAACTTCTCAGCGATCGCATAATTGACGTGATCGGCTTCATCAAAGGGAGTAACCATGGCGGTGATTACTCGTCCAAAGGGAGGAAAACTCATAAAGGGGTCAATAGTTGAGAGTGAATAGTTAAGCGTTTAGGAAAAATAACTTAGGCGATCGCTAAAGTTGGACGTAACAGATCTTTTTTTACCAACAATTCGGCAATTTGAATCGCGTTCAGGGCTGCCCCCTTACGAATCTGATCCCCACAGAGCCAGAGTTCCAAACCGTTGGCATGGGAAAGATCCTGGCGAATTCGTCCCACTAAAACATCATCCTTCCCTGTCGCATCAATGGGCATAGGGAAATAATTGGCTTGCCAATCCTCCAAAAGTTCAACCCCAGGAGCTTGGGACAAAATTTCCCTAGCCTTGGCCACCGCAAAAGGACGCTCAAATTCTAAATTAACCGCCTCCGAATGGGCCCGTAGCACAGGGACTCGCACACAGGTTGCCGTAATTTGAATCTGAGGAGCATCGAAAATCTTGCGAGTCTCATTAATCATCTTCATCTCCTCCTCACAATAACCAGATTCCGTTAAGGGTGAATTATGGGGAAAAAGATTAAAAGCTAAGGGATAGGGCAAAACTTCCGCCTTGGGCTGTTCCCCCGCTAAAATCGCCTGGGTTTGCTGTTTAACCTCTTCCATGGCCCTGGCTCCGGCTCCACTAGCGGACTGGTAGGTAGCAATCACCATGCGCTTAATGGGTTGGACAAGATGCAATGGATAGACCGCAACGCCCAATAAAATCGTTGTACAGTTGGGGTTGGCAATAATACCCTGATGTTTTTCAGTCGCTTCGGGGTTAATTTCTGGAACCACCAATGGCACCGTCGGCAACATACGAAAAGCACTGGAGTTGTCAATCATCACCGCCCCAGACTTCACAATGGTTTCGGACCAGGCTTTAGAGCTTGAACCACCGGCGGAGGCTAAAACCAGATCAACTTCTTTAAACGAGTTTTCGTTCACTGCTTCTACGACTAAAGATTGCCCTCGAAACATCATCCTTTTCCCCTCCGAACGAGGAGAGGCCAGCAAGGTCAGTTGACTGACTGGAAATTGACGACTCTCAAGCAGTTCTAGTAGTTCAGTGCCAACGGCTCCTGTCGCCCCCAGAATAGCGACCCGTACTGCTCTAGACAAATTTTTATACCTCCTGATACTGAATGATAGATAAAATGTTTAATTTAAAGATCAGAAAATCACGATGGGAAAGACTAAGAAGCCCTTAAATTCTGCGGACAAGGGAATTCAATGATAATGCTCAAGTAACCGTAAAACGTTAGAGATTAAGATTTAATTCTAGTAAATGTTAGAAATTAAGATTTAGTTCTAGTGTAGCTAGGGTAGAAGACTGAGCCATTTATTAAGGGTAGAACCGAGTCACCCTAAACTTCAAGACAATAGGCGGAAAAGGGTCGTAATTATATTATCTAAAAGCATCGGCAGACAAAAACAGAGGGTATCTACATCAAGGAAACAAAGCAGTTCAGAGGTTAAAGTTGATTTTAATTAGACATTCTATGGCGCGATCTTGGCCTCGACTGATAGAGTACAACCTAATGGTTGAGACCTTTGATTCAGAAACGGAAATTTCCGACTCCGACTGTCCTCTAATGTAATATCATCAGAAAGGCTGATTGGGAAAATTGTTTCCGTTCTCAGCAATTCTGGACAACCACGCCAGTAGGGTTGATACCCGATCGCTTTTCCAAGCATACCATGAGCAGCCAGTTAGACAAGTAAAAATCTGGAAATCAAACTGCCCAAGGGCTTTTATCGTTTAACGTTTAGTAAGTAAGATTCAGACATCAATGAAAGTCACCCAGGAAAAACTCCCTGACAGTCAAATCGGTTTAGAAATTGAGATCCCGGCGGAAAAATCTCAGGCAGCCTACGAAAAAGTTGTCAAGAACCTCGCCCGCACCGTGAATATTCCTGGGTTTCGGAAAGGGAAAGTACCGCGTCAAGTTCTGCTACAACGGCTAGGAGCCAGCTATATCAAGGCCACAGCCCTAGAAGAATTAATCCAAGATAGTTTCAAACAGGCCTTGGAACAGGAAGAGATTACGGCTCTAGGCAATTACAACTTACGGTCTAGCTTTGATGAGTTAGTGGAGAAATTTATTCCGGGGGTTCCCCTCAGCTTTCAGGCGGCGGTAGATGTTGCCCCTAGTGTTGTCCTCGGTGACTACAAAGCCCTGTCAGTCAAGGCCGAAGAAACCCTCTATGATCCCCAATCAGTTGAAGATTGGCTCCAACAACGACGAGAACAACAGGCAGATTTAGTCCCCATTGAAGATCGTCCAGCCCAAAGGGGAGATGTGGCCATTGTTGATTATCAAGCCTATGCCCTCTCAGAAGATGGCAGCAAGGGAGAGGCGATCGCCGACATCCAAGGAACCGACTTTAAGATTGATCTAGAGGAAGGTCGTTTTGTCGAAGGCATGGTAGAGGGAATTGTGGGTACTGCCCTAGATGAAAACAAGGACATTATCGTTGTATTTCCTGACGATTATCCCTTGGAAACCGTTGCAGGTCAGTCTGTTATCTTTAATATCACGCTCAAAGAAATTAAAGCCAAAGAATTACCCGAACTGGATGATGACTTTGCTGGTGAGGTGGGCGAATATGCGACCTTGGCCGAACTCAGGGAATCTCTGGAGAAACAATATCAAGAGGAAGCAGAGGAGCAAACCAACAACAGTATTGATAATGCCATCTTAGACTCCTTACTGACAGTCGGTGAAATCGAGTTGCCAGACACCTTGATTCAAGAAGAGATCACCAGGATTCTTCAACAGACGGCTCTTCAGATGGAACAAATGGGGTTAGATATTCGCCAGTTGTTTGGCTCAGAACATCTTACTGCGCTTCGAGAAAATGCTCGCCCTGAAGCGGTAGAACGGTTAAAACAAGCTCTGATTGTGCAAGAAATTGCCAAAATTGAAGATCTCAAACCGGAGGCAGAAGCACTAACGGCCAGAATCAATGAGATTCGGACTCAACTAGCCGGACAAACCATTAACGAAGAAAAGTTGACAGAGGTTGTCACGGAAGAATTGACCAGCAAGAAAGTACTGGAACTGTTGCGGAATCAAATTCAAGTTGAACGGGTTCCCAAAGGAACGCTGAATCCACCGGACGAAGAAGACGTTCTAGAGGCCGAGGTCAGTGAAGTAGTTGAAGCGATAGAGGCCGAGGTCAGTGAAGTGGTTGAAGCGATAGAAGCAGAAGTCAGCGAAGTCGTTGAGGAAAGTGCAGCGCAGCCAGAATAAAGCTCTACCTTCAGCGTTGTTTCTCTCTCCCCAATTCCCCCCATTTCTGCTTAACTAGGGCATAATAAGGGGGGAATCTTAAAACGATGACATAATCTGAGCGATTTCTCCTTCCCTTGAGTCTGCTTACTTTCCAGTTCATTATTTTTGATTAATTAACCCTACCTCTCTCCCTCTATGGTTCAATCGCGATCGCCCCAATACCCCATTCAGAGCTATCGTCATCCCCAGGTGCAGAACGTCGTTCCGATGGTGGTGGAACAATCAGGGCTAGGAGAAAGAGCCTTTGATATTTATTCGCGCTTACTCAGAGAAAGAATTATTTTCCTGGGAACCCCAGTCGATGATCAAGTAGCCGATTCTATTGTGGCCCAACTGCTCTTTTTAGATGCAGAAGATCCCGAAAAAGATATTCAGATTTATATTAATTCTCCTGGTGGTTCAGTTTATGCTGGATTAGCAATTTACGACACCATGCAGCAGATCCGTCCCGATGTGGTCACCATTTGCTTTGGATTAGCGGCCAGCATGGGGGCTTTTCTCTTATCGGGTGGTACAAAAGGCAAAAGAATGGCTCTACCCAGTTCACGAATTATGATTCACCAGCCGCTAGGAGGTGCTCAAGGTCAAGCGGTTGAAATCGAAATTCAGGCGAGAGAAATTCTTTATATCAAGGAACGTCTCAATACCATGTTAGCCGAACATACAGGGCAACCGATGGATCGCATTATGGAAGATACGGAACGCGACTTTTTCATGTCGGCTCAGGATGCCCAGGAGTATGGGCTGATTGATCGTGTCATTTTCCGTCCCCATCTCCCTGATCCCACCGTCCCTGTCACCTCTCTTAGTTAGTAATATGTCTAAATATGACTCTCACCTCAAATGCTCATTTTGTGGTAAATCTCAAGAACAGGTACGAAAGTTAATCGCTGGGCCAGGGGTTTATATTTGTGATGAGTGCGTTGAGCTATGTAACGAGATTTTGGATGAGGAATTGCTAGAAGCTCAAGCCCCCAATGCAACAAATTCTCCCTCCCGTAACTCAGACCATAAACGCAAAGCCAATGGCGATCGCCTAACCCTCGGAAAGTTGCCGAAACCCACAGAAATTAAGCAATACTTAGATGAGTACGTCATTGGACAAGAAGATGCCAAAAAGGTTTTATCGGTAGCTGTTTATAACCACTACAAACGTTTGAGCCTTGTTCAAGGAAATCCAGAGGATGGCAAGGAAGACAATATTGAACTCCAAAAATCCAATATCCTATTGGTGGGGCCAACGGGATCGGGCAAAACACTTTTAGCCCAAACCCTAGCTAAAATTCTGGATGTTCCCTTTGCGGTGGCAGATGCGACTACCCTGACCGAAGCCGGCTATGTCGGAGAAGATGTGGAGAACATTTTGCTGCGGCTTTTACAAGTGGCAGATCTGGATGTGGAAGAGGCTCAAAGAGGCATTATTTATATTGATGAAATAGATAAAATCGCCCGCAAGAGTGAAAATCCTTCCATTACCCGCGATGTTTCCGGCGAAGGAGTACAGCAAGCTCTCTTAAAAATGCTGGAAGGGACGATCGCCAATGTGCCTCCCCAGGGGGGCAGAAAACATCCCTATCAAGATTGCATTCAAATTGATACGAGTAATATTCTCTTTATCTGTGGCGGGGCCTTTGTGGGCTTGGAAAAGGTGGTTGATCAACGCCTAGGAAAAAAATCGATGGGCTTTGTTCGGCCAGGGGTTGATGCCCAAAGTAAGGAAAAACGAGCCGCCGATCTGTTGCGCCAGGTGGAACCCGATGATTTAGTCCGCTTTGGTATGATTCCTGAATTTGTAGGACGAATTCCGGTGTTAGCTTCCCTTGAACCCTTAGATGAAGATGCCCTAATTGCTATTTTGACCCAGCCCCGCAATGCGATCGTTAAGCAATACCAAAAACTGCTCCACATGGATAGTGTGCAACTGGAGTTTAAAGTGGATGCCATTCAGGCGATCGCCAAGGAAGCTTATCGACGTAAAACGGGAGCGAGGGCCCTACGAGGTATTGTGGAAGAGTTAATGCTTGATGTCATGTACGAACTACCCTCCCGCAAAGATCTCAAGAATTGTATGATTACCCGCGAAATGGTGGAAAAACGTTCTACTGCCGAGCTTTTACTTCATCCGTCCTCCTTACCGAAACCGGAATCGGCTTGATTGCCAGAGTCGTTGATATCGTTGGCTAACTCCGGCGATCGCGGCTAGGATAATCCAGCCCATCAGGTTAACCCGAATATCAAAAATCGTGACATCTAAGAGGTTGTAGCCCATTACACTGGCAAAGGACAACAGGTAGGACATTAGCAAGAGATGTTGGCTTTGTCGCCGCCTTGATCCTTGGGGTTTTCCTAGAGCCCATAGCAAACGGGTGGCCTGGTATAGTCCCATACCCACAATTCCCAAAAATAAAAGCGTACCCGGAATGCCAATTTCTCCCAGCAGCATGAGTGGTAAATTATGGGGATGGCCCAACCAAACATTCATTTTGGCTTGATAGAGGGGCGTAAAGTTACGTAATCCCCAACCAAAGATAGGCCGATCCTGCATCATTCCCCAGGCAAAATCCCACTGGGTACTACGAAATGCCGTCTTATAGCGATCGGGATAGAGTTCGTCTGAAAGTCTGGCCCAAAGATAACTCGGTACAATTTGACGAAGAGGCTCTTTGCCGAAGGGGCCCCAGGAAGCCCACATTACGATCGCCGCTAGACTGAAACCAAGGCCAATTAACCAATACCAGGTCAGATAAAAGGCAAAAGCCACAGCCAAAACAAAACTAATTCCCCAGGCACTGCGAGAGTCCGTCAGAAAAATTGAGCCAAGATTTAAAATTGCCAACAATCCCAAAGCCAGCCAGCGAAAAAGGGTACGCTGACTCTTGTCTCGTTGCCATTGGCGAAAACTCTCAATGCCTAAACCGACATTCAGAGGCAAGACCATTAAAAGATAGGCTGAAAAAATATTGGCATACATCAGTAAGGAGGAGATTCGTCCCTCTGGCCGGCCATAGGGAATCAAATTGGTTCCCAGTCCCCCTAACCAGCCTGGTGTAGCCCAACCCCCATACAATTGACCGAATCCCAACCCAATTAAAAGAAAAGACGGCAAAACCAGATACCAGGCTAATCTTCGTAAACGAGTAAAATCCTGCAAAATTAAGCGATAGGCAAGAAATACCCCAAAATAGGGAACAAAATTGGCTAATCCGAGTAAGGCTTCTCCTTTATACTGAGCCAGTAGCGTCGTCAATAATAGCCATAGGGTCAATATCCCCCAGGCTTGGCCCCATCGAGAGTTAATAATCGAGCGAAATTGAGACTTCCAGGTGCTAAAGAGCGCGAACAGAAAGCCCAATAAAGACAAAATCGGATTGAGGGGGAGTAAAATAACGCCCCACTGTAGAGCTTGCCACTCACGGCGTAAAGCAGCCTGGGAAGAGGATTTGAAATTAGACAAAACGTTATCCTTTTTTAGTATTCTTCTTGGACGGATAAACTCTGTTCTAACTTTTCCTGATCCCGACGACGTTTTTTGGCATAGAGTTGGATGGAAGCAGCCATGGCAATGACTAAGGCGACAATTAACCAGGTGGTTGCATCTAGGGGCAAATTATTCTTAAAAACAGCTAAAAGAACAATGACCACTAAGAGAATGGTGGGAGCCTCATTTAAGGCCCGAAATTGCTGGCCTGTCCATTGACACTCTCCCTTAGCCAACTGCCTCATAATGCGACCACAGTAAAAATGATAAATCAGGAGCAGGGCGACAAAGCTGAGTTTGATGTGTAGCCAGCCAGATTTTAAAATGCCTGGTTCTGTATAGATCAATCCCAGGGCCATTGCCACCGTTACTGCCATGCCAGGGGTCGTAATGATGTTGTAAAGGCGTTTTTCCATTAACTCATATTGTTTTTTGAGAATGGTTTGGGCTGGTTCCGGCTGTTCCCTGGCTTCGGCATGATAGACAAAGAGCCGTACTAAATAAAATAATCCCGCAAACCAAACCACAATGCCGATGAGGTGAAGGGCTTTAAACCAATAATATGCCATAGTCGAGTGAGTAATAATTTACTTGTTGCTGATGCATCTCTGCTTTAAAAGTTTATCTATATCTGGGTCGTCTGGACAATCTTGGCGGTTCTACGGCGATCGCACTCCTTAAAATTTGATTCATTCTGATTAAACATAAAAAAACTCCCCCACGCAAACTGGTGAGGGAAAATGCTTCAAGCTTAATCTGGCTTGATCAAGTCTTGTCAGTCTTAGTCTCGACCATTGAGGGAGATTAAGAGGCGCAAAATGAAAACGAATAGGTTGATGTAGGTTAAGTACATCGAGAGCGCGGCCGAAAGATATTGATTATCAGAGTAGGTGCGGGGCAGAATATAAAAATCGACCACCGAAGCCCCGGCAAACAGAAAAACCCCGATTCCAGAAATCCCAATTTCTAACCAACTGGGGGTATAAACGTGGAAAAAGGAAAGAATGACTTGCAGAAAAACCACCACCACCAAAGCCATAATGCCCAGTTGAACGGTTTGGGTCAGAGCGAGTCCATCTTTATCCGAGAGATTAGAACCCACACTACGGGCAATAACAAAGGTGATCCCACAGCCTAGAGCCGCGATACCAACCCCTTGTAGTCCGACTCCAGTGGTTCCGAGAGCTAGAGCGACAATTCCACTCAGGGTATAGCCCGACAATAGACTGTATAACGCTAACAGGGGTAAAGCCACCCCATTATTGCCATTTTCCGCCACATTGCGGGCAATAAAGAAGAGGATGAGAGACGTAATCATTGCGCCCCAAAAAGTGGGCATGAAGAGAGCCGGATTGGTCTGCATCATGCCTAAGCCACCATAGGTTCCCACCGCCGTTAACATTAAGGCTCCACCAAGGTAGGGAAGTGCTTTGGGGATGACGTTGGGGCCAATGAGGGACTGGGAGCGAGCTTCCTGCATGGCCTGACGGAAGTTACTGGTATTGCTCATAAAGATTTTCTCCAAATACAGATGAGAGACCTATCTCGTTTTATAACGAAAAGAGGGGCGATCGCGCTAGTCAGGATTACCGAAGCTCCCTCCATATTATTCGCAAAGCAGTCTCAAACGCTTTTAGAAATGGGATAGAGGGTTTTGTAGTTCACCCAGTCAGGGTTACACCTGCAAAGTAAGATCTGAGATATTTGTCTAAATTTTTCTAACTATCAAAATTGCCGATGTAGAAATTGATGGCCAACCCTATAATGACTTTGATGCGTTGAGGCTGACGGTTAACCTGCCCTATACTCAGGAACAGGTCAAAATCAGGGTTCAGATCGTACCAACTGCCTAGCATTTTTATCTCTTCCTATTTACCGCCCCCTTTTGAGCCTTGTCTCAAATTTCTTTAAAAAGGGGAGTTTTTAGAAAGATTGCCTAGTAATTCCTAAGACAATAAAACTACATGAAAGTATTGCTACTCAGTACCTACGATATTGGACAAGGGGCAGGACGGGCAGCCTATCGACTCTACCAAGGTCTGCGACAAGCAGGGCTCGATGCTCAAATTCTCGTTCATAAAAAGTCTGCGGATGATTCCTCTGTATTGTCTCCGACTACTCCCGTAGAAATGGCGATCGCCCAAACCAGGGCCAGAATTGACCAGTTTCCTCTTAAGTTTTATCCCCAACGGGAAGAGACTTATTTTTCGCCTCAGTGGCTTCCTGATCGCCTGGCAAAGAAAATTCGAGATCTCAACCCCGATGTTATTAATGTTCATTGGACTCAGGCGGGCTTTATGCAGATCGAAAGTTTAGCCCAGTTTCACAAACCAATTGTCTGGACACTGCACGATCAATGGGCCCTGACCGGCGGTTGTCACTATACCAATGGCTGCGATCGCTATCAAAGGGGCTGCGGTCAATGTCCCCAACTGGGTAGTCAAACCCAAAAAGATCTCTCCCATTGGATTTGGCAACGGAAGGCTAAGGCCTGGAAAAATTTGGATCTAACGGTGGTGGCCCTCAGTCATTGGTTAGCAGATTGTGTCCGGAAAAGTCCCCTACTGCAACATTATCCGCTCAAAATTATTCCCAATGGTCTGGATCCTAAGCAATATCATCCTGTTGATCAGGCGATCGCCAAAAATCTGTTAGGATTACCCTCGGATAAAATCATTATTCTGTTTGGGGCCATGCAAGCTATCAGCGATCGACGGAAAGGATTTTCGCTCCTACAGCAAGCTTTATTCAAACTTAGCCAAACAGAATGGCAAGATAAACTACAGATCCTTATTTTTGGAGCCAGTGAACCAGAAAACGCGCCAGATTTTGGCCTGCCAACTCAGTATCTTGGGCAATTGCATGATCACTTATCTCTTCGCCTTGTGTACTCTGCTGCTAATGTCTTTTTAGCCCCTTCCTTAGAGGATAATTTGCCTAATACTGTGCTAGAAGCCTTAACCTGTGGAACGCCCTGCGTTGCCTTTAACATAGGAGGAATGCCCGATTTAATTCAGCATCAGAAAAATGGTTATTTAGCAGAACCTTTTAATGTGGATGATTTTGTGGCTGGAATTATCTGGTTCTGTATTAAGTCTCAAAATTACTCAACTTTGAATAGAAATACTTTTTATAATCTTGAAACAAATTTTAGTCAGAAAGAGCAGGTTAAATACTATCAATCTTTGTTGGAAAATTTATAACCTCATTTCCTTAAGAAATTGCTTCTACTTATCTAAATTTATTCATATTATCCAGACTGTTAAGATTCGTAAATAGTGGCAATCTTTGACATTTATATTATATTTACATCTAAACTGAAAAACTGGACAGTGGGAAGTTTATGGATGCCAGATAAGGTAATGACTATGCGACGAAAGTAAGCATATCAGGGCTTGGGGAAGAGGCAAGTTTAGCGGTA
>Ga0208854_1000354_pt1 | contig 11453 bp, 16 predicted proteins | sample LakMenEpi30Nov11_FD_150748 | JGI IMG/M metagenome (GOLD analysis project Ga0208854, IMG submission 150748) | Freshwater microbial communities from Lake Mendota, WI - 30NOV2011 deep hole epilimnion (SPAdes) | ecosystem: Environmental > Aquatic > Freshwater > Lake > Epilimnion/Euphotic zone ...
CGAGCAGCATATTGTTTGCGATCTTGGCCACCTGTCCGGCACCGGCTGCACCGGCCGTGGCGAAACCGGCCGCAATTTCGGATGTCGCCTGGGCGGCGATGGACGACGCAACCAGGGCAACTGTTTCCGCCACGATGGCGGCAACGGCGCCGCCCTTCTGAGAACGTGCCCAACCGGAGTGTGCCCCCCCCCGCCACTCCGGTTGGGCACCTCACGGTGATGGACGAAATCAAAACGAAGAAGGTCACCTTCAGTACGGGGCTGCCCCGAGGGGCGTGCGCCACCTTCACCCACAACGGGCAGCGGTGGTTCGCCTACCCGCAGGACAAAGTTCAGGGACTGGGCGTTGTCATGGACCGTACGATCGGCACTGTCAGCCGACTCCGCGACGGATTAATTGATTGGATCAACCGGCATCCCGAGGATGCCGTCAGGGTGACTCGGCTTCTCAGCAGTGTTGCCACCGCACAACAGCTGGCCTCCGACAAAGCGGAGGCTTGGACGAATGGAGCGATCAATGAAGATTCCACTCCGAAAGCGGAGGAAGCCAGCGAAGCGGACACCTGAAAGTGTCATTCTTACCGGATTGCAGCAGGCCCACGGAATGTACCCGGCACGGATGATGCCCAGCGCCATCATCAGTTTGCTTAACGCCGCCGGGTTTGTGATCGTGTCCGAGATTGACTTGGATGCCGAGATCGCCCTCGCCTTCCAGGCCGGCGAAGAGAGTGGGCGCAACCAGTGACGCTGCCCGACACCGCGAACATCGGTTACGCCGCCGCCGCTGAAATCTATTGGAATGCTGGCTGGCAGGGCGTCCTGCCATTGAAGCGCGGCTCCAAGTGGCCGCCACCGAAAGGCTTCACCGGGTACGACGGAGCCGACCCTTCCTACGCGGATATTCTTCAGTGGGGCGAGCTGTATGCTGATGGCAACCTGTGCCTCCGGTTGCCGGATGGCGTTATCGGTATCGACGTGGATGCTTACGGTGCCAAGACCGGCGCGGCGGCGTTCACGGAGGCGGTGAAACGCTGGGGTGCGCTGCCGGAGGGGCCGCAGTCATCAAGCCGCGACGGTGACCTGGTTTCGGGTTTGCGACTGTTCCGTGTGCCGCCGAACACTCTGCTGGAAACAGTCATCGTGTTTCCTGAGATGTCTATCGGTGACATTGAGATCATTCAGAGGCATCACCGTTATGTGGTGTGCTGGCCGTCGCTTCATCCTGAGGGCCGCGACTATTGGTGGCGTAACTCGCAGGGGCAGCTTTTGGGTGTTCCCGGGTTGGACGACATCCCTTGGTTGCCGCAGCCGTGGATTGATGGGCTGAAGCTGACGCCGAAGTCGCTGGACGTTTCCGTGGAGTTCGATACCCGTCAGGCGCTCACTGCCGGTGATCCGTCGCCGCTGGTGCAGGCGCGGCTCGCTGACGCGATCAAGGAGATGAACCTGCCGGGGATGTCCCGGCATGACACTTGCCTCCGTCATGTCATGGCGATCCTGCGTCTGGGCGCGGAGGGGCAGTCGGGTGTGGAGTCGGCGCTGTCGCTGCTGCGTGAAGTGTTCATTGCTGTTCTCGCTGACCCGTCGCGGGGCGATACCCGTCCACGCGACATTGCGTTTTCCGAGTTCAACCGCATGGTCAGCAACGGGAACGTGGCGCGGGAGCTTTCCCAGCCTGGGATTCTCGACTGGTTCCGTCTGATGTTGGAGAGTGGCGGTGACCCCGCCGCCCAATTTGCCAAGGCTGCACCGGCTGATAACGTCGAGGTCACCGCTGGTTCTGATGATACCGAACGGCCGAAGCCGATTGGCGAGCTTGAGGCGATTGAGCAGGACTTCTGGTCGGCGCGGGAGTCGCATCAGGTCATCTACCAGGCTGCCTTGGCGAGGATGGGTGCGCCGTGGGCGGTTTTCGCCGCCTGTGTCGCTCGCGTTGTTGCGCTGGTGCCGCCCACCATGACTTTGCCGCCGATCATCGGTGGCCGGGGATCGCTGAACTGGTACGGCGTGGTGGTCGCGGAGTCCGGCGGCGGCAAGGGGACCGCGATGTCGGTTGCTTCCGCGCTGGTCACCGGGGATGTCGATGTCAGGCCGATCGGTTCCGGTGAGGGGATGATCGAGTGCTACAACCGTCGCAGTGACGATCCGCAAACGTATGTCACGTCGGTGATGTTCGACGTTCCTGAGATCGACACGATCGGTGTGATGGGCGACAGGTCCGGTCAGACCACGTCGGTTGTTCTCCGTAACGGTTTCTCCGGCGAGCGGCTGGGGTTCACGTATCGCGGCAGGACTACCGCGCCGGTCGAGGCTCACACCTACCGGATGACGATGCTTGTCGGGGCGCAGCCGTCGCGTGCAGGTGCCTTGTTGGAGGACGGCGGCGGCGGCACTCTGCAGCGGCTGATGTGGTTTCCCGGTATGGATCGTCGGGTGGTTGCCGATCCGACGCCGTACCCGGTGGACGGTATCGGGTTGGAACGAACGCTGAACGGCTTGTTTCCCCGCAGGGTGGAACTGCTCAATGCTGTCGGGCCGATTCCGGTGCCGCCGGAGGTGGAGACCGAGATACGCGAAGCGCGGGCTGCGTTTATGCGTAAGGAAGTCGACGGGGTGCGGGGCCACGCGTTGTTCGCGCAGGAGAAGGTGGCGTTCGCGCTGGCGTACATGGATGGGCGAATCGAGATCAACATGGAGGATTGGAGGCTCGCCAAGATTGTCAGTGCTGTGTCCGACTGGACGTTGGGCCGGGTTGGTGAGGCTTACCAGGAGTCACGTCTGAACGAGTTCAGGGATCGTGGTGTGCTGAAAGGCGCAGAGCACGCCGCCGCAGAGCGCAGCAAGGCTGCCGAGCAGATGACCGCCGCGGATCGGGTGCTGCGAAACATTCTGAGGAAGGTTGACAGGTCAGGCCCAAATGGGGTTCCCAACGGGGAGCTTGTCAATTCGATCCATTCTCGGGACCGCTCGCTGGTGAAGGGCGCGCTGGATTACGCAATCAGCCAGGGTGTTCTTGTCCTGGATGAGAACACGAAAGTCTGGACTAGGCCTTGACCTTTGCCTTGAGTCGGCCCCGGGCGATGCGTCTGGGTTGGGTTCTCCGTTGCAAATTCCAGGGGAGCCACACGCCGGCGTAGAAACCGCCTGCCGCCTTGTCGGTGAGGGCGTATTGGGCGCATGGCATCAGGAGCGGGCATTCGGCGCAGATGGAAGACATCTCGCTGATTGCCCGCTCCGTTGGCTCGTAGTCATCTGTCCACGGCAAGTGTTGCGCACTGCAACACTTGGCACCTTCCCATCTATTTCTTGCCATAACGTCATCATAAACAGCGGCGTTTATTGACTTTATGATCGACATGCCGTTAATTTTGATGCCGTGGACAGCAAAGGAATTGCTGATCTGATCGCCAAGGGTTTGCGCGAAGGCCTGGCGCGACCCGGTCAGTCGAACGCCATTCTCTTGCCGCAGTTCCGGACTGCCGGAATGCCCAAGGAGATGGTCGAGCTTGCTGCGGAAACGGCTACCCTTTTGGGTGAGGCCATAGCGAGCCTTATTGAAACCGAAGGCGGGGTTGAGATGATCGCCAAGGAAGAGGTCGCGGAGTTACGCGAGCGAGCGCGTGTCGTTGAACACGATTCGGCCAAGAGGGTTGTTCCGGTTCACTGCCGGTGCGACAAGAGCCGCTCTCGTCCGCTGGCCGTCCTCACTGTCACTGATTCCCCAGCGGTTGTTATTGACGGAAAGCAGTTGATCGGAAGCCTTTCCAAACTTTCTCCCGAATGCCCACACGGAATCCTGTCATGATTCCTCGCGTTTGCCTTACCGTCGATGGAAGCGTTGTCTTCGACGACACTCTTGACGAGTGGAAGCACACCCCGCCCGACTACTTCAAAGATGCGCTCAGGCAGGACGTCAGTCCGGAGCCGTGGCTTAAGGCGATCATGATCGTCATGGCTGATTCGGCGATGACGGGGAGCAGTGTCAGCATTGAGGCGATCACAGGAAAGTCCGAGTGGTCGATACGCGTGGTCAATCACGGAAAGGATCTGTGATGGCCCGAGGGAGACTCACCAGTTACCGCTGGCAGAAGTTGCGCTTGCAAGTGATCCGCGAAGAGCCGGTGTGCCGGTTGCGGCTGTCGTGCTGCACTTGGCGGTCGACTACCGCCGACCACATCATCCCGGTCAGCCACCGGCCCGACTTGAAGTACATGCGGCAGAATCTTCGTGGCAGCTGCCAGCCTTGCAACATGCGCCGGAAGGCCCGGCCGTTGTCGGAGGTTCGTGCCGAGGACAAGCTGTTGCGGAGGTCTGCGTCGAAACCGGCGGCGGCCTTGGAGTTTTTCAAGGAGGAATCGCGTTGAGTGTTTCAGCGGCCGCGGCCAGCGGTGACGAACTCAAACTTCTGTACGCCATTCGGGATCGGCTGGCCGAGGCCATCGAAGATTGTCCGATGCGTGATTTGTCTCCGCTGACCAGGCGCTTGCAGGACACGGTGAAAGAGATACGCGACCTGGAAGAGCGGCAGAAGAAGGAAAGCGGTGAGTCTGATGGCATCGGGAAAGGGAAAGCCGCCCGCGGAAATTGGGACGTCGCCAGCGACCTCTGAGGATCGGCTCGACCGCAAGCTGTCCGAGGTTTCCAGGAAGCTAGTTGTTCCTTCTGGGATCACCGGGTCGTACTGGCCGGTTGTCCGTAAAACGTGCAACGAGCGCATGGGTATATCTCTGGATCGTTGGCAGGAAGGTATCGCTGGGTTGCTGTTGGCGCACCGCGAGGATGGTGTGGTCGCCCACACCGTCGGGGGGTTCGGCATCAGCTTGCCCCGTCAGGTTGGGAAAACCTACACGTTGATGGCTGTGGCGTTCGGGATGGCTGTGGAGTATCCCGGCTTGCTGGGAATCTGGACGTCCCATCATGTGAAAACGAACAGCGAATCGTTTCAGGCTGTGCAGGCGTTCTGTAAACGCGAGAAGATCAAGCCGTTCGTCAAGAAGGTGATTCTCGGTTCCGGTGATGAGGCTGTCGAGTTTGTCAACGGTTCCCGCATCTTGTTTGGTGCGCGTGAGCGCGGGTTTGGCCGCGGCATTCCCGGTGTGGACATGCTGGTATCGGATGAGGCGCAGATCCTGTCTCAGCGCGCCATGCAGGACATGCTCGCCACGCTGAATACGTCGCGGCTCGGTTTGCACATCTATGTGGGCACCCCGCCGAAGCCGTCCGACAACTCGGAGATGTTCTCCGTGATGCGCCGCGAGGCGTGGTCCGGTGATGCCACCGATCTGGCGTGGGTTGAGTGCAGCGCCGACGACGACGCAGACATTGACGATGTGGATCAGTGGTTGAAGGCTAATGCGTCGTGCCCGCACAGGACGCCGGTGGTGTCCATTCAGCGACTTCGCCGCCGGCTCGACGACAGCGGGTTCCGGCGTGAGGCGTTGGGTATCTGGGATTCTGACGAGGCGAGCGCATTTGACCTTGCGGCGTGGAGCGATCTCGCTGACCGGGGGGCCGACACGCCGTCGAGTGCCGCCATTGTTGTCGATATGAGTCCGGATCGTCGGCATTGCTGGATTGGTGTCGCCGGTGAGATTGACACCGACGATGGGTCGCGGGTGTTGCTGATGGCTACCGAGGTCAAGGCTCGCGATGCTGTCGCTCAGGTGCAGAAGTTAATTGACAACCGAATCATCGTGGAGGTTTCGATCACCAGCGGGGCAGCTCGTTCTCTTGAGCCTGCGCTGGTGGAAGCGGCTATCGAGTACAAGCGTCTTTCTCAGACCGATATGGCCGCTGCTTACTCCACGATGCAGGAGGCGATCAAGGATGAAAAGATTCGCCATCTTGACCAGGAAGAGCTGAACACTGCAATGGCGATGACTAGAACGCGGTTCATCGTATCGGGGGAATCCGAGGTGTTCGACCGCCGGAAATACAGCGTTGATGTGTCACCGGCGGTGGCGTGCGCGTGCGCGCTGTACCGCTACGGCATGTCTGCCGCGCCGATGCCGATGCTGTTATGAGGGTGTTGCGGTATGCAACACCCTAGAATGAATGAACCGTAATATGGGAGGTGAGTCCGATCTCATTTTGGTCTTGGCTAAAGGGTGAAACTGCCAGTGGGGTGACGCCCAATGGAAATCCGGGTTCGCCGCATAATCCTGGCGATCCGGACATGATGGATATTAGTGCCCTCACCGACTTCCCTGAGTCGCGTGCGCTCCCGTGGCCTCAGCCTTCCCCGTGGTCGGGGTATCCCGAAAACTGGTCAACCCCAAACTGGGAGTCGGGGCATCAGATCAAGAGCTTGGTTGACGTTGCCTGGGCGTGTATCGACCTCAATTCGTCGGTGCTGAGTTCGATGCCGATTTACCGGCTTCGCAATGGGTATGTCATCAAGGCTTTGCCGTGGATGAGTAATCCTGATCCGAGTGTTTACAGTTCTTGGCAGGAGTTCGCCAAGCAGCTGTTCTGGGATTACCACCTTGGCGAGGCGTTTGTGTTGCCGATGGCGCATGACGCTGAGGGGTATCCCATCCGGTTCCGTGTTATTCCTCCGTGGCTGGTTCAGGTCGAACTGAACGGCGGGATGCGCGAGTACAGGCTCGGCTCCCTGGATGTCACTAAGGAAATCCTGCATATCCGCTATCAGACAACGATGGATGATCCCCGCGGGCACGGCCCGTTGGAGTCTGCTACTGAGCGGGCGGTCACTATCGGCTTGCTGCAGAGGTACACCCAGAACTTGGCCGAAACGGGTGGCGTTCCACTGTACTGGTTGGGCATTGACCGCAAGATCAGCCAGTCTGAGGCGACGGATTTGATGGATCGGTGGATCGAATCTCGCAGCCGATACTCGGGCCATCCCGCGCTGGTGTCCAACGGTGCAACTCTTCATCAGGCCAAAACGATGAACGCCAGCGAAATGAGCTTGATGGAGATGACGCAGTTCGCTGAGGCGCGGCTGGCGATCCTGCTCGGTGTTCCCCCGTTTCTCGTTGGGCTTCCTGGGGCAACCGGCTCGCTTACTTACTCCAACATTGAGCAGCTGTTCGGGTTCCATGACCGTTCCAGTCTGCGGCCGAAAGCCAACGCTGTCATGGCGGCGTTGAGCGGGTGGGCGCTTCCAGGTCCGCAGACCGTAGAGCTGAACCGTGATGATTACACCCGGCCCAGCCTTGTTGACCGCGCCAATTCTTACAAGACTTTGATCGAAGCGGGTGTGATGACACCGGATGAAGCGCGTGCGATGGAGCGCCTGAATGGGGAGCCGGCCGCGTCAAGGCTTTCCGGGGGGATGGATTAGATATGCCGGATACTGCAGCAAGCCATCCGTCAACTTGGATCGGGTTAGCGGGCGTATTGCTCGTTGTGGCAGGACCGATTATAACAACTCTCATATCATCTCGCCGTATTCAGAGATCACAAACGTTGCACGACAAGAAGATTGGCGCTGAAGTAGATTTGGTCAAAGATCAAATCGTGAACAATCACGGCAACTCTGCGACCAACTTACGCGAGGATCTTGACCGGGTAATCCACACCGGAGAACAAAGTCACGAACTGCTTCTCAACACTCATAAGATGTTGACAGACCACAACTCTCACATACTGCGTCTTGGAGAAAAGGTCAATGACCATAGCAACAGCATCAAAGAAATAAGCAAAAACGTCAACGATCTGCACGGCAGGCTGAACAGAGTGCTGCCGGATCAAAGAAATAATAAAAACAAAAACATTGAAGCAGAAGATCATGATGGCTAGGAGGCGTTGTGATCACTACCATCGAAGTCACCTTATCCCGGGTCATCACTGATGATGGCCACATGATCGTGCAAGTGGTAACCCCGGAGCAGTACAACGTCGTGGAAATTCTCGGCCTCCTCGAGGCCGCGAAGTTCCACATCTACCGGCAAATGGAAGATCAGTGACCGCATCGTTGCGGTAGTTCTGCACGACATGCACATCAAACATGCAGCGTTGAGGTAGCCTGACCGTGAGAATGGACGACGTTGGAGGTAGTCGGGAACATGTCGGATGAAGAAGCTCGTGAGGATCGCAGTGCGATGACACAAGTGGAAACCCGTTCAGAAAACGTGCTGATCGACAATGTCGATTTTGCCCAGCGGATCATCACCGTACTGGCCGTTCCGTATGAGCATCCCACCCAGGTTCCTTTCCGTCAGGAAATGTGGACCGAAGTGTTCTCGCGCAGCGCCTTCAACGGCATCGAAAGCCAAACCCGCAAGATTCCCGCGACCACCTCTCTGAGCATCCCGGCACCGGAGCATGTCGGTGCGCGGCTGGTCGGTCGGGTGCTTTCGTCAGACCCCTACCGGGACGCCGGCCTGATCAGCGAAGTGAAGATCAGCCGCACCGCTGTTGGTGACGAAACCCTGGAACTTGCCAGCGATGAGGCGCTGTTTCCCAGCATCGGGTTCATGATTAAGAATCCGAAGTTCGATCAGGAATTGGATCAGTACACCAAGACTCGCCGGGTCAATCGGGCTTTTCTGGATCATTTGGCATTCGTCGGGCAGCCCGCTTATGAGGGGGCGAAAGTTCTGGCGATGCGTAGCGAGAGTCCTTCGCAGGAGCAGCCGCCGGGTTCGAAGACTCCGCGACTGGACGAGTTCCTCAATGATCCGGTTTTGCGCTGGGCTTCCGAGCGCGTTCGTCGCTGAGATTTCTCGGCACGGTGTTGCGAATTGCAACACCCCTCTTTGATGTTAGTCTGCTGTCATCACATAGGTGAGCGCTAGCCGGGAGGGCTGTCCGTTTCGGACTCGTTGGTCAAGAGGACCGTTGCCAATCAAACAAAAAATTTCTCTCGAAGGAGATCAAGGTGGGAAGTAATATCACCGCTGGCGACGAGTACATCCAGCGGCTCGACCGGGAACTGGAACAAAAAGAATCTCTCGTCAGGGGCATCTACCAGCGGGCCAACGCGTCCAGCCGGGACCTCAATGACGAAGAGGGCGAGATGGTCGTCGAGGCCCGAGGCCGGATGGAGAAGATTCAGAGCGAACTGGATCAGGCTCAAGAGGTCAACCGGATTGCCTACGAGACCCGCAGCAAAGGCCGCGCTGTCGATCAGGCCATCGCCATCATGAAGGGCAAGCCCGAAGCCGGTCAGGTCGAGTACCGCTCGGTCGGCGCGTACATGCTCGACATGTGGAACAGCTCCCAGGGCAGCCGCGATGCGACTGACCGCCTGGAGGTTTACGGCCGAGCCGCTGCCCACCAGAAGACCGGCGATCTGCTCGGCGTGATCCCCGATCCGATCGTCGGGCCGGTCATCGACTTCATCGACGCGGCTCGCCCGCTGGTGTCTTCGATCGGAACGATGCCGCTGAACAACGCCACGTTCTACCGTCCGATCGTCACCGCACGTCCGGCCGTCGCCCTGCAGGGCGCGGCGGGTGCCCCGGCGGACGAGAAGACCGAACTGGTCAGCCAGAAGATGACCATTGAGCGCAGGGTTGTCAACGCCAAGACCCTTGGCGGTTACGTCAACGTGTCGCGGCAGGCGATCGACTTCTCGTCTCCGTCGGCGCTCGACCTGGTGGTCAACGGTCTCGGTCAGCAGTATTCGATCGAAACTGAGTCACTGGTCGCCGGCGCGCTGGGTAGCGTCGAAACGACTCCGGTGGTCTACTTGCCGACCGCCAACGGGGTGGCTTCCGCTGTGTGGTCAGCGGCTGGTGCTGCATACAACGCCGTCAAGGGCATGGGTCAGCTGATGATCGCTATCGCCCCCGACGTGTTGGGAACCTTCGGTCCGCTGTTCGCCCCGGTGAACCCGCAGAACGCGCAGTCCTCCGGCTTCGAAGCGGGGCGCTTCTCGCAGGGAATGATGGGCACGATCTCCGGCATCCCGGTGGTCATGTCCGCTGGCCTGCTCCCCGGCGAGGCCTTCCTGTTCTCAAGCGCGGCAATCGAGTGCTTCGAGCAGCGGGTGGGAACTCTGCAGGTGGTCGAGCCGTCGGTGTTCGGTCTGCAGGTCGCTTACGCGGGCTACTTCTCGACGCTCATTACGGAGGCTGACGCAATCGTTCCGCTGGTGGCCGACTAATGCGGATCAGGGTAAACGCAGACGGAAGCTGCTCGGTATCTGGATCGGTTAACCACGCCGAGGTCGAAGCAGCTCGGAAGTCGGCGGGTAAGGCCCAGAAGAAGTCGGAGACAAAGCCGGAACCGGAGACAAATCCGGAACCGGCAGCGGAGCCGAAGCTGGAACCGGAGCCGGAACCGAAACCGGAGCCGGTTGCCGACAAGCCAAAGGGTGTGGTGAAGCCGCACCCCACGGCTTCCAAACTCCCGTAGGAGTTACATGGCCGAGTTGAGTGTTGTTGATGTTGAGGACTTCACCAGCGGTCGGCTAAGCAGAACCGATCCGGAAGTGGCGCGGATGCTAGAAGTCGCGCTCGTCACGGCCCGCCAGTATTGCGGGTGGGCCGTGACTCCGGTTATCGCTGACGATGCGGTCACGTTGGATGGTCCAGACAGCAGAATCTTGATGCTCCCCACCCGCAAGCTGGTCACACTGACCAGCATCAGCGAAAATGGCACGCCACTGAGCCTGACTTCGGTGTCGGTAACCCCGGGCGGACTGCCGGGTGTCAGCTCAAGGCCGGCAGCCGTGCGTAAAGAAGCAAGCGGCCGGAGTGGCTGGTGGGGGAGTCGCTATCAGTCCATCGACGTTGTTATGACACATGGCTACACCGAGGCTGAGGCTGCTGATTGGCGTTACGCCGTGCTGTCGATGGTCGATGAGATGAGTCAGATCCAAATGCCAGGTGAACTTGACCTTATTTCCAAAAAGGTTGATGACGTTACTTACCGCTGGGCTGATCGTTACTCCAGCGCCGTGCAGACTGCGCTGTATTCGTCGAGCAGCGTATTCAACAGCTATCGGCTTGCGCCGGTTGATTTCTTTTGAGGCGCAGATGTCATTCGGCCCAGATGTTGTGACTTTCGTTTCCTTCTCTGACTCGGGAACGCCGGGGGAGTTGGGCACGTATACGCAAGTGGAAACGCTGACCAGTGCGCCTGGTTGTCACCACCGCCCGTTGACGTACGCGGAGGCGGTTGAGATCGGGTATGACGTTGCCACCGAGTTGTGGAGGACGACGGTTCCGATCGGCGAGTACAGCGCCCAGTTGCGCGAGGCGATCGTAGCTTTGCAGCCCGATGATGCGATTCGCGTTGACGGCAAACAGTATTTCATCGTTGGTGGCGTTCAGCCGTTTAAGGACTTCGCCGGCTGGTTCAAAGCTACGATCGTTTCCAAGAAGCAGATCTGATGGGAGTGGGCATGGGTAAGTACAAAGTGGTGCTGGCGTGCTACGTCCCGGTTGGCACAGGGCTTCGATACAAACACCCAGGCCAGGTAGTCATGCTCAGCGAGGATGAAGCCGCTGTTTTGACCGGCTATGTGGAGCCGGCGGATC
>Ga0208854_1000357_pt1 | contig 11389 bp, 10 predicted proteins | sample LakMenEpi30Nov11_FD_150748 | JGI IMG/M metagenome (GOLD analysis project Ga0208854, IMG submission 150748) | Freshwater microbial communities from Lake Mendota, WI - 30NOV2011 deep hole epilimnion (SPAdes) | ecosystem: Environmental > Aquatic > Freshwater > Lake > Epilimnion/Euphotic zone ...
GGGTATGAAATCGAATTTTGCATACATCTGGAAACCAGTCTGAGCCAATGTTTTAAAAGTTGCATCTTTAGAGATTCATACTGTAAATCAGCAACGCCGGATTTTTTAGTATTTTTGTCGGAATATGGTGAGTAGAAGAGCGATCGCCGATCCATGAGCTATTGAAAACGCCGATTAATTGATAGTTGATAGTGAATAGTTGATAGTTTTAAATTGAAAATGCGATCGCTCTTTAAAACGGGATAGCAAACGCCGATCACTTAAAATCCGATAAAATAGTGATTAGGTGAAATCAAGGAGAAAAATCATCTATGGCAACCAGCTCCGAAGACGTATGGCAAATCTTAGCCGAATCAGAAAGACAAATTAGCAGATTTGGGGCTAAATTTGGTGGCTTTACTGAAGGATTAGCTCTACCCTCAATGGAAACGGTTCTCCGCGAACAATTTGGAATAAAAGTAATCTGTCCGAGTGTAAGGATATGCAGAAACGGTGAAGAACAGATGAGAATTGATGTCCTTGCTTATGCTAACGCTCCCATTAATGCCGCCTACATTGTAGATGTCAAAAATCATCCTGTAGAAGACTCGATTACTCAACTTAAAAGCATCCTGCAACGTTTTCGATTTTTCTGCCCTGTACATCAGAATAAACAACTCTATGGCATTTTAGCGGCGGTTAATATGTCTCCCGATTTACGAGAAAAAACTTGGCAAGAAGGATTTTATGTTGCTCGTATTCACGACCAAGTTTTTGAACTGGATACTCCTGAAAATTTTCAACCTCAAAGTTATTAGTTTAGTTCCCTTTTTTCAAGCCAACCTACGAAGCGGCGATCGCCCTAGATTGTTCTTGACTTAATAAGCGAAGTCCGAATATCCAAGCAGGGGGGTTATTGTTGGTATAGTCACCGCGAAAATAACCGTTAATGGTTGATTCTTGAGGGCCTGCAACAACTTTCCAAATTTTTTCTAAACGGGGAGATTTGGCGGTTTTAATATCAGGGGATTTGACGGGGCCAGTAATATCAGATAATGAGCAATAGGGGATGTCCATATAGGCATCATATTCATTAAAGGTCGTAGGATAAACTCGTAGTAAATAGGCGGTGATGGTTAGGGTTTGACCTTGAGAAGTTTCGATTTCAACGGTTTCATTCCAATAATCTTGTTCCTGGGGATGGTGGTGCGAGCTATCATAGCGAAAGGGATAGGTTTTCAAGAAATACAGTTCGGGCTTTTTGGGGCGTTGTGGTTTACTATCCTGAGATTCGGTATTATTTTGAAAAGTTGTTTCCGAGTTACTTATGTCTGGCATGAATGATGATCCTCTTCCAAATAGCTATTCTCAAATCATAGAGCTTATTTTTACAAATGCCAAAGAATCTATCAATACTCTTGATAGTCGTGTTAATCTTCTCAATACTCAATTGAGTGCGCTGGCGGGTTTTAGTGCAGCATTAATCAAGTTTGCGGGAGATTTACCCGATCAGCAGGTGATTATACAGGATTCATTGCCTTGTTATAGTTGTTCTGTTATGAATGTTTTAAGTTTGGTTTTATTGGTTGTTTCAGCGATTATTAGTTTAGTAGGAATTTTGAAAAAACGAGGTGGGGAAGATTCGATTATTTCTCCTAATGAACAGGTGGAGAAATTTCTTGAGTTAACATCCGATGAGTACAAATTGTGGTTTGTTGACAAGTATGAGAAGGATATTGAAACTCTAGCTCGTTTAAATGATTGGAAAGCGAGACAATTAATATTAGCTGGAAACTTTTTTGTAATTGGTACCGTTTTCTCAGCGTTAAATTTGATTTTAGCAACAGTATTAAAATAGTTTTTTGGGATATATTATCATTAAAAAACACCCAACAAATTATTAATGTAATAAATATAAAAAGATGCGTTACATTTCATTAATGCGCCAATTAAAAAATGAAGTGCATAAGCTGGATCGCCATTCCAATCTCTTCAATGATTGCCCCTTCACTCTACATTCTGCATCGCAAACAGGATCACTTTTTGTTACTGGGTAAGGGGTGATTGCAGTTTTAAACTTTTACCAACAAGGAGACAGCGATCACCCCTCAAATTCTCAAAGAATGATCGCACCTCCCACATCCCTAAAACAGCGATCGCTTCTCCATTCTCTTCTTTTTAAAAGCGATCGCACCTTGTCCAGTTCTAAAAAGGATTTCTGAAGATTTCCCTTTAAAACAGGATGGAAACAGCGATCGCATTATCGCATTAAAGTCAACGACGAGGTTTTGGTGCTTGCTGAGGTGGGTTTGGCTTTTGAGTTGGAGCATTATCATTGGCAGGTTTTCTCGAAAATTGGCGAGGCTGAGGTGGGTTTGGCTTTTGAGTTGGAGCATTATCATTGGCAGGTTTTCTCGAAAATTGGCGAGGAGTATTTTTATTGTTTTGCCAGTTATTGATAGTTGTGTTGCCAATTCTGTTAGAGGATTGATTACGATTGGGTGTAAATCTATGAACACTTTGAGCATTGGCCGCTTTAATAGACAAGCTACGATGAGATATATGGGTTTTACCAGATGATGGAGTTTTTATTGCCAAAAACTCTATAGTTTTCCCTTTTTGCAATTTACCTTTAATCAAAAGAGCAGCACGCTTTTCTTTTAATGATGCAGTACGGGATCTCAAGGTTCGATCAGCTGCTTTAATGATATAAGCTGCTTGTTTTTGGTTCGTTTTTAGTCTTGAAGAAGGGCCCCCTTTAAAATCTACCACCACATAATTTCCTGATTTTGGGTTTCTGTAAACTGCATCAAAACCATGCGGATTATTTTTATGACGACTTAGCAGAATTGGTTTCAATCCTAGCTCTTCTTCGGCAAATTTTTCCCCATGAAATTCCCCCATTTTCATTTGCTTTTCATTGTGATCTTTATCTGTAGCCATAATATTTTTTCAATCAATTAACAGGATATGTATTAATAGAGTTAATTATAAATGAGCCATCACTCATTATTCTCTCATCGAGAATGACTTCTCCTTTGATGCCATTGCTATTGAGAAGTAACCACCCTTGTTCAACTTCTTCACTTTCAATTTCTACTAACGCTTCGCCAGAGAGTACAGCACAAAATTTACTTATAAAAGCTAATCGTTCTGGATCATCAGCCAAACGTTCCTCTACAGCAGGCAAATGAGGATAAATAGTAAGATAAATGGGGAAATCACCAAGGGCATTAGAATAGTCTATTAAATATGAGACCTTATTATCTAAATCAGGTAGTCCTTCATCATCACTATTGTAGATAACAACACTATTTACAGATACATTCATCAGATTTGCAAGGGCAAATTGAATATCTTTAAGAGTAAAGTCAGGACGGATAAAAAAACTCTCTGATCTAGGCATTCCATAAATTCTTTTTTCTGAGGGAAGAAAGTTACTTTCTTCTACTTTATTTCTCTCTTTAAAAATTTGTGCTTTTTGAACAACACTTTTCGCATAAAATCGGCGTTGTTCTTGGGTCGGTTTAACAGCCATTGGACTATGATTTTCAATGACCTCTTCAATTTCACTGAGATCATAGCCCGCCGCTTTTAGTTTACCCGCAATACGCTGATCCGTAGAAACATTAGCCGCCTTATTCCCTTCCTTTTGCAGAATGCGAGCTAACTCCTTTTGATACTCTCTTTCGGCAGTACCTTTATAGTCATCAGGATCAGACGATTTTAGAGAAGCTATTGCGCTCTGAAACCGCTCCTGATTTTCCTGATCGAGTTGACGAATTGACACAACTTCTATAATCCTCTTGAAATTGAATAGATAGAATATTTTTAAAAAATCAAGAAAGAGAGTCGCCTAATAAAAACTAGACTGACTTCCTTCCAGAAAAAAAGAAAACTTAGTCCCTAAAATTTGTTGGCCCTTTTAGACGGGATGTGGCCGCGCTGACAATACTCCAAACCCACATGGCTAAACAGAGGGGAATCCCAATAAAGGACAATACAACTGTAAAGGTTAAAAATACCCCGACAAGCCATATCAGAAATTGGGCAATTCCTTCTCCAATCTTGCCGACAATTAAAGTACCAATTCCAGGGAAAAAGATATTGATAATAATAGCTAATACTTTCATTGTGAACCGCTGAAATAATTAATGGTCAATAGTCATTATCGGAACTATCCTCTAAATCCCCAGGAAGGGGAAAAACATTATGAGGAGGAGGCAACTCAATCCAATCCTCTACAGGCAAGTTTTTGAGTTGTTCGCTATCAAGTTCAGCGAGAATCTGATGAATGCCTAAACGGTGAACATCTTCCTCATCCCATAGCCTCAAATCCTCAGCAATTTGGGGAACTTCAATTAACCGTTGAACTCCCCTCGATTCTGACATCAGATATTGACTTAAAAAGGATGAAGTAATTTCATGGTGATAAACATGGTTATCCAATCGATACCATCCCTGAATTCCCTCTCTTGTTTCCTTATCGGGTTTTGGCATATTCATAAAGTCATCTGGACGGGCCACTGGGTTAGAATCTCTTTGCTCTCCAAAACCTCTAGTTTCACTACCACTGAAGAGGACTTGACCTTGAGTTTGACTGTGGTTTACACCCTTCCAGACCACTTTCATATCCCCTATTTGCTCAGAAGCCCATCTAGCAGTTGGTTGGTCTTTTGTTCTTAAATAGGCAGATTTATCAAATTGAGCAATTAGAGCATTGGCAACTTTATCTCCATAAACGTGTTCTAGCTGACTATAGGTTTGAAAGGCAATTGTGAGAGAAACTCCAAAAGAACGTCCCATCTCCGCTATTTGATCGAGTTTGTTGATTTTTCCCAATGTTTTTAGCTCGTCGAGAATGATGTAAGATGTTCCCCAGGATTCCGTTACTCCCTTTCGACTGAGCAACATTTGCGATGCACGAGTAAATAACAGTTGATTAAGGGGTTGTAGTGTTGATTCTGATTCGGGATCGGCTCCTAAAATCAGAATTGAACTTCCTTCTAACCACTCAGAAAGGGTAAAAGTTCGACCCGCACGAATATGATAGTCACAGTGCGCGGCCACCGTCTCTAGTCCATCCCCAATACGGGCGGCTACGCTACTCATTACATTGCCGATAGTATCGCCAGAACCAAGCACCAGTAGACTACGTTTAAGTTTTTTATCCTGACTTAAAAGCAGAGTGATCAGTTCAAGGTGTTGGGCGGCTAGAACTAAATCCCGTAACGTCCAGGCACCAGGGGCTGAACGCATGAAAAAACGGGTAATGCTAGAGAGAATTCGTCGAGAGGCTTGATCAAAGAAATCAGAATTTCCCTGACTATTAGGTTTTTCTGGTATGAGAATATTGGCTAACTCATTGGCATCTCGATCGCGGGTTAAATCCTTAGCTAAATCCCAGGCATAAGCCCTATCATCAAAAGGATTGAGGATTCTCACCACATCCTGCGATACTCCCATTCCCACAATCACCGGCAGAAATTCACTTTTCGGATCGTAAATCAAAGCTCTGTTGTGACTACTAGGCTGTATTTGGGGGAGAAACGATTGCATAAAGAGTCTTAGGAGATTCGTCTTACCACTTCCTGCTGCACCAGTAATGCGAAAGTGGGTGTGAGCTTCGCTGGAAGGAATAGTCAGACCTCCAAAGAATATCCCTCGATCCCTAGAGGACAACTTCAGGCGATAATCACGTTGCAACCATCGAAACAGCATCGGACGGCTACCAGCAAAGTATTCTTGGCGTAATGGCACTGTCAATTTTTTCATGGCGATACCCCCTACAATCAAAGAGGCAATCGTACCAAACCAGACGGAAAAGTACAGGAATAACAACAGACCAGCTAAACCAAACAGGAACCAACGCCAGTAGTCCCTCAGCCAATCTGTAAAAACAACTAATCTTGTGGTTTTTGGCAAGACATAGCCAAAAATGTGACGGATAACATAAAAACCCCAGCCGAAATGATACAGTGCGATTAAAAAGACAATTCCAATTCCCGAACCACCCAGTGCAGCTACAATGCTGGCAAGCACAAACCATGCCCCGGCGATCGCCCCAGTCAGCTGAATATTCAGAGTTTTATTGCGTTCTAGACGTTCCCAAAGCTCTTGAAAACCCTTTGGATTGTTCACTAGCTCTGTTACAAAATCTAATGGTGGCCTAACCAAATGGCTCTGATTTACTTCCATATTTACTAAATACCTATAATATCAGGACAAATATAGTACTTTTACCTTGACGATACGTTCGGAGAACTAAACTTAATATGGCTTTCAGGATAGAGCATAATTTTCAGGGAGAGAGTCGGAAAAGTAGGACATTTTTGGATCGGATAAATAGGGTAAAATATCGGAAATGTCGGAATTATCGGTTAAGATAACGATTAAAAGTTCATCAGGCTATTAATTTATGTCTCAAGAACATTTACCTGATACTGTTCTAACGTTTTTAGATGAGTTGGTTTTAGCGAAAACAGGACAAAATCTAGACTATCTTCAAAAGATAATTCTTGAAGGTACTTTTGATGGACAAAAATACGCGGAGATTGCTAAAGAATTTCATGTAAGTGAAAGTCATATTCGGGATAAGGCTTCGGAATTATGGAAAATCTTAGGCGAAATTTTAGGAGAAAATATTAGTAAATCTAATATCCGAGCAATTTTAAAAAAGGCGCAATTTCATAACAATAATATTGGCAAAAATATTCGCAGAAATATTGGCAGAGATTTTGTTTCTCTTAATAATGTCCATATCTGTACAAATAACCCATCTCCTATAGAAAAAAGCTCAGAACCCCTATCTAATCCCAATACACCTTTGATTGATTTAGCAAATGCTCCCGATATTTACCGTTTTCATGGACGCTTACAAGAATTAGAAACTCTAGAAAACTATATTATTCAAAATCAGTATCGCCTCATCACTATTTTAGGATTAAAAGGTATGGGTAAAACGACCCTTGCTATTAAGCTTATTGAAAATATCAAATCTAACTTTGAATATATTATTTATCGAGACCTTACTTTTTGTCCAAGTTTAGATGAAACACTCACTACTATTCTTAAGTTGATAGATGCTCAAATGCCTGTTGCACAAAAGCTTGAGAGTAAACTAAATCTTTTATTAGCAACTATAAAAAAACATAAACTCTTGATTATTTTGGATGATCTACAAAATCTATTTTCCCCCAATCAACTGGCGGGAAACTATCAATCAGATTATAAAGATTATCAACACTTTTTTAAATTGATGGCTGAAGTTAATCATCAAAGCTGTATTGTTGTTTTAGGTCAAGAAAAACCGATAGATATTACTTTTACAGAAGCCAAACATAAATTAGTTAAAACATTAGTTTTGTCAGGTTTAGAAGAGAAAGATATAGAAATCTTTGAAGATTATCATCTTTTAGATGAGCAAAAGTGGATAGAACTAATTAACCTTTATCAAGGTAATCCTCTTTGGCTAAAATTAACATCTAGCTTGATTCAGGAATTATTTTTGGGAAAGGTTAATCAATTTCTACAGCACGAAAATCCTATTTTGGGAGAAGCTTTACGACAAGTCTTAGCTGAAGAGTTACAGCGATTAACGCAATCAGAAAAAATTATAATGACAGAGTTGGCAAAATTCAACTGTCCTGTTTACCTAAAAGAAATTCTTCATCAATCTTCTCTCCCTGTTGCAGACTCATTAAATGCAATTCATTCTCTAGTCCGAAGAGCAATGTTAACAACGGAACAAGAAAATGAAGAAATTATTTTACATCTCAACCTCGTGTTGAAAGCCTATTGTATTTCTTCTGTAGCGATTGAGTAATATCCTGACAACTGGACAGTGCGAAGTTCTAGGAAAGTCAACGAGTTTACTAGGGTTTCAGCCCCCAACGTCCTTCAAACCTCTTCAAGACTCACAATCGCTGAAAGGCTTTCAAAGCAAGGCTTTTAGGCATTTTGTCAAAATAGCTGAATATCTAGTTCATGGGCGGATTTTTACCTACGATCGCCGAGATTTTTTAACTTATTGCTGGAATAAGCTGTCAACACTCTAAGTGGATATAAGCTAGAATATATAGACTTAATTTTTGATATAGTTATACTGAAGTTAGACTTCTTAGACAAAAAAACAAAGAAAGAGCTACAGAAAGCTCTAAAAACTGAAGAGCACGCGGTTACAAGAGAAAGAATATTAATTCTATTACTGAGGAATAAAGGGAAAAAATAGGATGAAATATCAGAATTACTAGTACGAGCAAGGTCAGGAACAGGCAGGAACAAAGAAACTTACCGACATCTTTAACACCTCTTTAGATAAGCTCAAAGACGATCCCCATCTCGGCCAGGATGCCAAACAACTCCGTAATGACGTTAAAAAACTGGTTCTACAAGGGTTTCAACTTATCGATATGATTAAAGGTTTGATGCAGAATCAGAAAATTGTCCATCCCAATCTTCCCAGAAAATATGAGTACATTATCCGTTGAGAGAATAAGAATATAAAGGAAATCTTTATTTTGGGCTGATTCTAACGAAAAACGTGCAATTTTTGAATAGGCGGCAAGACGCTTAATCCCTTGGTTATCCCTTAGGATGAGACACTGTGTTGGCCCCTAATACGGCATTAACGAAGGAGCAATCCTGTCTTTCAGGCTATCTATTTAAATGAGTCAACTCATCTGAAATAATGATTTATAACCCTATCTAGGAGTAGCTTTTTATGCCTAAAAACAAACCAAATATTCTCATTATTTGGGGAGATGATATTGGTCAAAGTAACCTCAGTTGCTATACGGGCGGCTTGATGGGTTATATGACTCCCAATATTGACCGCATTGCCCACGAAGGGATCCGCTTTAATCACTACTACGCGGAGCAGAGTTGTACGGCAGGACGGGCAGCTTTTATTACGGGTCAAAGTGTTTTTCGGACGGGCCTCAGTAAAGTCGGTTTACCTGGGGCGAAACTCGGTTTTCAAGCAGAAGATCCCACTATTGCCGAACTCTTAAAACCTCTCGGTTATCGCACGGGTCAATTTGGCAAAAATCACTTTGGCGATCGCGATGAACATTTGCCAACGATGCACGGCTTTGATGAATTTTTTGGCAATTTATATCATCTCAATGCGGAGGAAGAACCTGAGCAGGTAGATTATCCCAGCCCCAAGGATTTCCCTGAGTTCAAAGGGAAGTATGGCCCGCGTGGCGTTCTGCATTGCTGGGCTGATGGTAATGGGGGACAACGTATCGAAAATACTGGCCCCTTGACCAAAAAACGGATGGAAACCATTGATGAGGAATTCCTTGCAGAAGCCAAACGCTTTATCCGAGATTCTCAAAAAGACGATGAGCCGTTTTTTCTCTGGTTCAATACCAGCCATATGCACTTCCGCACCCATATCAAACCCGAAAGCCGAGGGCAGGCAGGACGTTGGCAAAGTGAGTACCACGATTGCATGGTTGACCACGATAAGCAGGTGGGAGAACTGGTGGATCTGCTTGATGAGTTGGGTCTGGCTGAAGATACGATTGTCATGTACAGCACGGACAATGGCCCCCACATGAATACTTGGCCAGATGGGGGGATGACTCCCTTCCGCAATGAGAAAAATTCCAATTGGGAAGGGGCCTATCGAGTGCCAGCGATGGTGCGTTGGGCTGGCAAAATTGCTCCTGGTCAAGTCTATAACGGTATTGTCAGCCATTTGGACTGGTTGCCGACCCTCTTGGCCGCCGCAGGAGAACCCAACATCAAGGAAAAACTTCTGAAGGGGCATCAAGTCGGCTCTAAAACTTTCAAAATCCATTTAGATGGTTATAACCAGTTGGATTATTGGACAGGTAAAACAGATACCAGTGCGCGTAAAGAATTCTTTTATTTCTCTGATGATGGTGATTTAACGGGCCTACGTTACGACAACTGGAAAATCGTTTTTATGGAACAACGGGCGGCAGGTACGTTACGTGTTTGGGCTGAACCGTTTACCCCCTTACGAGTTCCGAAAATCTTTAATTTGTTGACGGATCCCTACGAACGAGCCGATATTACTTCCAATACTTATTACGATTGGATGATAGACCGAGCGTTTATGTTGGTTCCTGCCCAGGCGATCGTCGGGGAATTTTTAGCCACCTTTAAGGACTACCCACCTCGCCAAAAAGCCGCCAGTTTTAGCCTAGACAATGTGCTAGAAAAACTGGAAGCCGGGATACCGAGTGCTTAATTGGCTCTACAAATTAGACGAAATTTCTTGGTCAAAAGGGCCTTAATGTTTTGGTAGGAGTTTAGTTTTTAAGTTTCTAAAGTCTAGGAATTGGAGACTAAGCCCCTACATTTTCTAGTTTTTTGTTATGTCGAAACTTACACGCCAGCAATTTTTAACACTTGCTGTGGGGACAACTGTGAAAGAAAATGATGGGTCAGTTAAACCCCGTCTAACTCGAAATCCATAGTTTTTAATCACTCAAGTCGATCCCCCTAAATCCCCCTAAAAAAGGGGGACTTGCGCCTGAAATATATCTCAAAAAACTTCAGTTCCCAAAATAGACGTGGTTTATCAGTATGAAACGAGATTGGAAACAAATTTTTAAGGTTTATGTAGAGGAAAGATAGAAAAACAATTACTAGGCTTGGCGTTATCTTACTTTTTGTCATTAAAGTGATCAACTAGTTGTTGATTTCAATCCTACCTAAAACGCGATGCAGAACCATTTAACATCCATCAAAACCGATTTTTTACGACTGCTTGGCGCGATCGCGGGTGGTGTGATTTTCTATCGCATTACTAGTCATTTCTCGGAATTAATCTCAGCGTTTATTTGTACGGTAGTTGTGATTACCCTGTCGGGTTTAGCCAGCACTCGTCAAACCCATCCTATTTTATGGTGGGCGAATTTAGGCGCGATCGCGGGAGCCGTTGGCGGAACGGCCTTAGTCATTGCCGATCCCCAGGAATTATTACCCAAAATTGCGTTTGGCGATCGCTTAACAACCATTGCTTTATTGAGTATTGCGGGCTTCATTTCGGGGCTGTTAATCGGTAAAGGCTCCCACGATTTAAAAATACCGCGTCCAAAGGAATTTATTAAAGGAGCCAGCGCATTAACTACGGTAGCCTATGCCTTTATTGTCGCCCTTAAATTCGTTTTTGAAGGTCTTGATCCTGCTCGCACCTTATCGAGTCGGTTAAGCACGACGACCACAATTTTAGTAGCGACCTTAGCCATTCCAGGCTGGTTAGGCTATCGTCTGGGCTATCTTCAGTTTTTAAACTCAGATTAATCTTGATTTTGAGGCTTAATTTTAGAATTAACAGAACTTACGCATTGACAAAAAGACTAAAATGTGCATGATTTAGTTTTGGTAGCTTTAGATACAATTTTCTCTGAACTCTTGACAAAATCCTCTC
>Ga0208854_1000359_pt1 | contig 11378 bp, 16 predicted proteins | sample LakMenEpi30Nov11_FD_150748 | JGI IMG/M metagenome (GOLD analysis project Ga0208854, IMG submission 150748) | Freshwater microbial communities from Lake Mendota, WI - 30NOV2011 deep hole epilimnion (SPAdes) | ecosystem: Environmental > Aquatic > Freshwater > Lake > Epilimnion/Euphotic zone ...
GACTTTGAAACCCATAAATAGAGAACGGTTCCCCCAAAACTTGGTGGGCTAGGGGGGCTGAACTAAAAAACGCCAATTACCACCGTGCGAGGTATAGCGCTCTGCATACGCAGGATTGAATGGATCGTAACAGAAATCTGATATGTACACCAAGCCGTCAGGGGCTAGCCGTTGCCATATTGATAAAAGACCGTTGGCGAGACTTTTCGGTTCCACCACACAAGTTAATGATCGGATAGCGCAAACAATTTGATAATGGCCAAGAGATTTAAAAAAGTTAGGATCCGTCAAATCGCCGCAAATGAAATGTGCTTTGGACGAGAGCCCCATCAATTCCGCATCACGCCGAGCCATCTGCAACCGATGTTCGCTTAAGTCGATTCCAGTGACTGTCGCACCGTACTCAGGAAAAAGCAGAGTGAGATTACCCGTCGAACATCCCAAGTCGAGAACGCGATCACCTCTGTTAACTAACGACAGCAAGTAACTCATATCGAACGAATCTGGCTTATATACCATTTCTGCCCACGCTGAAAATGACTGACGTTCTCGTTCTGTGTTCATAAATTAGAGACTGTGGAGTGGAGTGATAGTGGGTCATTTGTGATGGTCGTCGCCATTGTTAAAATAGGGAAACCCCTAATTTAAAAGGGTTTTGTCCATTCTGGCATAGCCTGAATATACGGAAAATCACCCAATAGTGAGTGCGCAGCAAAAATAAATTTGGAACGATTTTGCGTCGTTTCAGCGATCACTCCAATTGTTAAGAATTGTACAACCCTCTTGTTATAAGGCTTTTTATGTCATGAAACCCTAAATTTAGAATTGCTGAGTGAGTGCGAAGATTTTTTTATATGATCATTCCACTCGACCTCCGCTATAGTCAAGAAGAATATCAAAAGGACAGCAATTCCAAATTCAAATGGTATAAACAACCTGAGTTCGGGATAAGCAAAACGGCATCCTCAAGGAAAAAAGACAAGAAAAAAAGGAGACAGATTAGGGCGACCGCACACGTTTCTTAACATTTCCTTTTACTCCATTTTAAGGAACGAGATTTCAGGCTTTCAGGCGTTTTCGAGTACAGCATTCTCAATAAGCTCTTGCTTAATGACATTAAATTTCTCTACTCTCTAACGAACCACATTTGCTGAAACCTTTACTGAGTAAGCATTTTCCCTTTATGAGAAAAACGTTAAGTTTTGTATGCGGTCGCCCTAGGAGACAGATAAACTGGGATAGAAGTTAACTAACCCTCTCTGTCTCCCGCTATGTCTAGTTTAGAAGCATTATTCTGCTCCGTAGATGATTTTTGCCAACAATTTGAACCGAAGTGGCAATCTGAGTTATTGACCACAGGTTTGAAAACCCGTAAACGCTCTCAAGGACTCTGTTTGAGTGAAAAAATGACCCTGTTGATTGCGTTCCATCAGCACAACTATCGAATCACTACCTAAGTTGATAGGAGTTACGCATTGTGGAATTTCCCCTAATGTGCATGGACGAAATAAAGGCGTTTGAGCCGTCCAGCACAATGTATTGAAACAGGTCTAATGACGATAAATATCGCTGAAACCCCAGTTAAAAAGTAGCTTAGACAACCAAAGCTTGCCTCTTCACAAGTAAGGGCTTTTGTCAATGCGTAACTCCTAGTTGATTGTTTTTAGTTTTAATGGCTTGCTAATTATCTTAGCGATTTATACTTTTTGGCAAGCTTGGCAACGCTCTCAATAGGTTAGCAATCTGCCATCAAAATCATTGTATCGTACTAATTTTCCTGATTAGTGGGCGATCGCCTTCAAAAATTGTCACGAGCATTTCCGCCTGAGTAGCGCAAGAGAACCGGTTAGGATTGGAGTCATACACTGATAGTCAGGATTTTCAACTATATTGGTGCTAAAGGATCATTTTTAGGTTTTTATCCTCGTCAAAACAAATATTCTATGGCAACTACGACAATTTTTTCTAATGCGCCTGAGATCCAGCCCGATGATTATTGTGTACTTGGATTAGCAACCTGTTACTTGAAAGAAGATGGTGAGTTTCATGCCGTTGATGTCATTGAACCCATTCCTTCCGCAGCCCTAGAAGCAATTTTAAAAGGGGTTCCCACTTCCTTTCGTTGGGCCAGGGCGATACCCGTCAAAGCCGCGATCGCGGTAGATACGCCCCAGAAATTGGCTGAATTTCCTGAAACGGCTCAGTTTTGCGATGATTTCGTGCCTAGAGTTTTGGCAACGGTTCGTACCTATAAAACCCGTCCCCAGGCCCAGAGCCATATTCCCATCGGTAGCCAACGCGAGGATTTCAACTATTCCCTGGAAAGGAAGCGGGTTTTAAATGCAACCCATGTTGTCCGTACCGAAGATAATGTTAAACAGCATCCCCACACCCATCAAACGCTCTAGGAGGTTAATTATGTTAAAGCTTTACGGTGCTCCCTTTAGTCGAGCCGCAATTGTGCAATGGTATCTGGAAGAATGCGAGATTGCCTATGAGTATGTCCTAGTCGATCTCAAAAATGGAGAACATTTACAGCCAGCCTATCTTCAAATAAATCCCTTTGGTAAGGTTCCAGCCATTGTCGATGAAGAAGTCACCCTTTGGGAATCTGGGGCAATTTTACTTTATCTCTGGGAAAAGTACAGTCCCGCGGCCCCAACCCTAACAGAAAAGGCGGTTATTGAGCAGTGGGTATTATTTGCCAATTCAACCCTAAGCAATGGTCTCTTTTTAGAACAGAACCGTGCTAAGGAAATGCCCCGTTTGTTAACCGCCCTCAATAGTCTCTGGGAAAAGCAACCCTTTTTGCTCGGCGATCGCTTTACGGTGGCAGATGTGGCCGTCGGTTCTATTTTGGCCTATGTACCGATCATTCTCAAAATTGGGTTTGAAGACTATCCGGCTGTCGCTGATTATGTCAAACGTCTGGCAGAACGTCCAGCTTTCCAAAAGACGATCGGTAATCGCCCTGGTTAATCGAACTCCATAAGGCAAGGGGGAAATCTGCGCCAATCTCAAGAGCAACCAGTTCGAGCCTTATAATAGGAGCTTAGTTTCCATTTATTGTGCTGAAAATTTAAGGACTGGGATCATGGGCATTGAAAGCTTAAAAGGACGGGATATATTGGCGATCGCTGATCTCAGTGCTTCGGAAATTGCCGATATTTTACAATTGGCGGCTCAGTTAAAAAGTGGCGAGAAGGCCCCCCATTGCCAAAAAATTCTGGGGTTACTGTTTTATAAGGCTTCCACTCGTACCCGTGTTTCTTTTACGGCGGCGATGTACCAGTTAGGTGGTCAAGTTTTAGACCTTAATCCCAGTGTGACCCAGGTAGGACGAGGCGAACCCATTAAAGACACGGCCAGAGTCTTGGACCGTTACATTGATATTTTGGCGGTGCGAACCTTTAAACAAGCTGACCTGCAAACTTTTGCTGAGTATGCCAAGATTCCGATTATCAATGCTCTCAGTGATCTAGAGCATCCCTGTCAAATTTTGGCCGATTTACAAACCATTCAAGAATGTTTCGGTCAAGTTTCTGGTCTCACTGTCACCTATTTAGGCGATGGCAATAATGTGGCCCATTCTTTAATCCTGGGTGGGGCCATGATGGGCATGAAGGTACGAGTGGCGACTCCCGATGATTACAAACCCGATGCGGCGATCGTGGCCTTAGCAGAAAAATTAGCGGCTCCAGGGGCGGAAATTGTTTTAACCGATGATCCGGTAGCAGCAGTAAAAGGTTCTCATGTTCTTTATACCGATGTGTGGGCCAGTATGGGGCAGGAAGATTTAGCCGATGCTCGTATTCCCATTTTTCAACCCTATCAACTCAATCAAACCCTCTTAGAGCACGCTGATCCTGATGCCATTGTTCTACACTGTTTACCCGCCCATCGCGGCGAAGAAATTACGGAAGAGGTGATTGAAGGTTCCCATTCACGGGTCTGGGATCAAGCAGAAAATCGGATGCACGCTCAAAAAGCCTTGATGGTCAGTTTGTTAGGGATTGACTAATTTTCCAAAGCTCATGAGCATCCCAAATATTCAAAAGGGCCTGTTACTATACTGCCAATTTTATGAGGTTGGGGATGAAATCCATCTAGAGAATATTTCGTCCTATATTGTTCAACCCACTTCCCTGCGACAACCGACTGTTCGAGTCCGACGAGCCGAAAGTATCCAGATTGCGAAACCGCCTGTCCAAGTTGAATTGGGTTTTCTCGCTTTGCCCGAACTAAGTATTGCCCTTGAGGGACGGTTACGGGCAACTATCTATGATTTGGGCGCGATCGCCTTAACTTTAGAAATTCTGTTAGAGAATCCCACTCATTGGACAAAAATTGCTTCTCTCATGGCCATGTTACAGGATACGCCCGTCCCCTTAAAAAGCAGTTTTGCTAAACAACTTGAGGCATTAGAAAAGGTTATTTATCCCCTGATCAAAAAGCCCAATCGCTCAACCATTGTGGAAGATTACAGCATCTTAGTAATCGAAGCACTAGCCGATTCCCCTATTGAGATAACCGAATTAGGACAACATCCTTTGGTTTTGGCGGCTTTATTAGGAGAACAGGAACCTTTAAGTGAAAATGCGGCTGGATTAATCAGTCAGATGAGTTATTATCCTCAAGATTTAGCCCTATTAAGTTGGAATGGAGCTTTACTGATCGAACCCGATAGACAAGCAACGGCAACCGTTTTAGCCTTACTCGAATTTGCGAATGTAGAGCTATTGTTAATGCGTTCCTATGATGCAGCACTAGAGACAGAACTATCTTCCTTCTATCGACGTTTACCCAAACAACCACCCCGATTTACTTTTCCGTTAGTGCGACGTTATAGTCATCTGCTCTATGATTTACAGCGATTAGTGGCAGAATTTACGGAATTTACAGAGCGGGTTGATAATGCTCTCAAAGTGACCGATGATGTCTATTGGAATCGCTTATATAGTAAAGCCCTCAATGTATTGCGAGTTGATGTGTGGCGATCGGGCGTTGAACATAAACTAACCTTGCTGCGCGAGACCTATAGTATGCTTCATGATGAAGCGGACACCGAACGGGCTTCTGCTTTAGAATGGACAATTGTTATCTTAATTGTGTTTGAAATCGTGACAGCTTGGTTTAGACACTAACAATATTATAGTTGGCCACGTACCTGATTTTAAAAGCTTGTTATTTAAGTTATCATGAAAACAAACATTGGAACCCAATTTAAGGCTAAATTAATGGTCTCTATGTCGATCCGTTATAAAAAGTGTCACTATGCTTTCTTCCTTGCCCTAGGTATTTTGTTAATTCCACTGCCAGGAAATTCTAAGCTATTTCCCCTGACTGAATCTGCTATGACTAAACCGGCGATCGCGGCAAAACAACCTAATAATTTAAAGGGAACAATTTGGCAATTAGTCAGTTGGGATAATCCGGCCTTTGTCCCAGGGAGTGAAATTATTCTGCGCTTTAGCGATCAAAATGTCAACGGTTCAACGGGCTGTAATCGTTATCAAGGCGGCTATCAGCTTAAAGGCAACCAATTACAGATAGGCGCGATCGCCAAGACTCGCATGGCCTGTGCTGACAATTTAATGCAGCAGGAAATGGCCTATCTTAAAGCCCTGGAAACCATACAAAGCTATACGCTAACGACCGATGGCAAACTCGAAATTCGCTGTGGCCAGACTGGGCCGTCTCAGGTGCTGCAATTTGTCAGAGTGGAAACCACAGCAGCCAGTTTAAACCCTAGCAATAATCCTACTTCAATGACATTAGAAGGCACTGCTTGGCAATTAATCCGCATTGGTTCTGCCAGTCCTCTGAAACAAAGACCCGCGACTCTAGCCTTTAAAAACAATTCTATTTCTGGTACGGCTGGGTGTAATCGTTTTGCTGGTAGCTTTACCCAAAAAGACGATCAGTTATCGATCAGTTCTGAACTCATTTCTACCATGATGGCCTGTCCTGAACCCTGGATGGAGCAGGAACAAAAGGTTCTTAGCCTCTTGAAAGTCGTGACCCGTTATAGCATCGATGAGCAAGGACAGTTACTGCTCTACAGTGGCGACGATGGTGAAAAACCGGCTCTGGTGCTGGTGCCGTTAGATACGAACTTAGAGACTAACAAGGGGTCAAAGGTACGTTGAGATGGTAGCTATTATTTATTCGGATGATTTTCTTAAGCATGAGACTGGTTCTTTTCATCCTGAATGTCCTGCTCGTCTCACGGCCATTGTTCAGGCTCTAAAACAGGCTCCCTGGTATGATCAATTGGACTGGCAAAGACCGACTCCCTTGGAGCAACGGGATGTTTTGCCTGCTATTCAAAAACTTCATACACCTACCTATATTGAACGGGTAAAAGCGATCGCGGCCAGTGGGGGCGGAGGATTGGATGCGGATACACCGATTTCTCCCCAAAGTTATCAGGTGGCTCTATTAGCGGTCAGTGCCTGGTTAGATGGGGTGGATTATGTGCAAAAACACCAAAAACCGGCTTTTGTGGTCGCTCGTCCTCCTGGACACCATGCTATTAGTAATCGGGGAATGGGATTTTGTCTGTTTTCTAATGCAGCGATCGCGGCTTATTATGCTTTAACCTTGCCAGGCATAGAACGAGTTGGCATTTTGGATTGGGATGTGCATCACGGCAATGGTACGGAATCTTTGGTGGAAGATAATCCTCACATTCTCTATTGTTCTATTCATCAATCTCCGGCTTATCCAGGCACAGGACGGGGGGGCGATCGGGGTAAACATGACAATATTTTGAATATACCCATGCTGCCAGGCAGTAATTTTAGAGATTATCAACCGATTTTTGAAAACCAAATTTTGCCTTTTTTTGCCGCGTTTCAACCGCAATTGATGATTGTTAGTGCGGGCTATGATGCTAATCGGGCTGATCCCTTAGCGGATATTAATTTGGAACCGGCGGATTATGGTCTATTTAGTCGTTATTTGTTGCCTTTAACTTCTCATTTACTGTTTGGTTTAGAGGGGGGTTATGATCTGGATGCTCTGGCTCTTTCTGTGGTAGAAACGATCGCGCCTTTGTTGTCAATCTAAGTTCAGGGAAAAGTCGGAGGATTTTTTTGCACTAGATAGTGGGTTAAGGTCTTATTATGGTACAAATACAATCTCAGCCTTTAACATTAGCAGAGTTTCTGGATTTACCGGAAAGCAAACCGACAGTGGAGTATGTGGACGGAAAAATAGTTCAAAAGCCAATGCCCAAGGGTAAACATAGCACGATTCAAACGGAGTTATCTTTCACCTTAAATGCAATTCTTAAACGTCAAAAAATTGCTTGGGCTTTTACGGAGTTGCGTTGTACGTTTGGTGGTCGATCTATCGTTCCAGACATCGCTGTTTTTACTTGGGATCAAATTCCCTGTGATGAAAATGGTGAAATTTCTGATAATTTTTATCTGGCTCCTGATTGGACAATTGAGATTTTGTCTCCCGAACAAAGCCGAACGAAAGTTATCAAAAATATTTTGTCTTGTCTGGCGGATAGGACGGAAATGGGTTGGCTAATTGATCCCCAAGAACAGTCAATTTTTGTTTATCAATCTCAGCAATCGCCCGAAATTTTTGATCAATGGGAATCGGTGTTATTGTTACCCAGTTTTGCGAAGCAGATCACACTCAGTTTAGGGGATGTTTTGGGATGGTTGATTAAATAACACCCAATCTAAAAGATTGATGATCTGAGTCTGTCCTACGCTATACTCATTTTAGTCAATAGTTCTAAAAGTCTGATGATGGCAACGATGGGAGCAAAAGCGATCGCGGTAACGGAACATGAGAATAAGTGTCCTGAATGTCTGCACCTGGAGATTTCGGGAGAACCTGTCGCGCCTGAGTCTAAGGGAATTTTTCCGAGTCGCAAAAAGTCTGAACCTGAAGCGCTCGACCTATTTGTTCGGATTAATTTTAATGAGCAGTGGGTTGATTTTTCCTTTGGACGGGTGAAGTTTGGTTTGCAGGGGGGAGAGTTACGCTTAAAGCTAGAGAATGGCAAAATGCCTTCTGCGTTGAGAAATAAGAATTTAAAAAAGCTCTTGGAAAGGGAGTTGAGTGTTGAACGTCAATCAGGCGGAGAGCAGGAAAGAAAGTCTCAAGTTAAAGGGTCTTTGGCTCCTGATTTATCGAAGGCGGGCTTAGAGGGAATGGGGGAAGAACGTCAAAAATATTCCAGTGCGGATAAGTTTCAGCTTAAAATTGCTCAGATTAGTCACAAAGGAGCAGATGATCAGCCTGTGTTGGTTTTTAAGAATAAAACGGGAGAGCCTGTTTTGATTGGGGAATTGGCTGATTCCTTGGGTAAAATGTTAATTGAGGGCATTCCCTTGAGTGTTGAGGCGACCTTTACCACTGAAATGCGTCAGGTTATACTTACAGGCTTAGAAAATTTATTTAAGGATGATATTTCTAATCGAAAATTGAGGGCATTTGAGTTAGGATTTGCCAAGTTATTTTTAAAGCATAAAACCCAACCCTATCTAAGTCAGCAGGTATTACGTTATGAGTGAGGCAGATTTTATCCGAGAAGTTGAAGAACTGTATCAGCGTATTGCCGAAGCAGATACCAGTACTTTTGTTGAGTTGATGGAAATTGCGGGTTTAAATATTAAAACGGATTTAGTCGGGGCTGACCTGAATGGGGCTGACTTGAATGGGGCTGACTTGAGTGGGGCTAACCTGAGTGGGGCTAACCTGAGTGGGGCTAACCTGAGTGGGGCTAACCTGAGTGGGGCTAACCTGAGTAAGGCTAACCTAAGTAGGGTTGAACTGAGTAGAGCTGGCAGACTGAGAGGGGCTAACTTGAGTTGGGTTGACCTGAGTGGGGTTGACCTGGGTGGGTTTGATCTGAGTGGGGCTGACCTGAGTGGAGCTAACCTGATTGAAGCCAACCTGATTGGAGCTAACCTGAGTGAGGCTAAACTGAGTGAGGCTAAACTGAGTGAGGCTAAACTGAGTGAGGCTAAACTGATTATGGCTGACCTAAGGGGGGCTATCCTGAGTAGGGCTGATCTGAGTCGAGCTAACCTGATTGGAGCTAACCTAAGTAGGGCTAAACTGATTATGGCTGACTTGAATGAGGCTGACTTGAGTGGGGCGAACCTGAATGATGCTGACTTGAGTGGGGCTAACCTGAATGATGCTAATTTGAGTAGGGCGAACCTAAGTATGGTTTACCTGAGGGAAAGTAAGCTGAGTCGAGCTAACCTGAGTGGAACTGATCTGAATAGAGCTAAACTGAATGGGGCTGATCTAAGTCGAGCTAACCTGATTGGAGCTATCCTGACTGGGACTGACTTGAATGAGACTTACCTAAATAGGGCTAATTTAAGTGAGGCTAATCTGAGTGAGGCTGATCTGAGTAGTGCTAACCTGATTGGGGCTGACCTGAGTAGGGCTAATCTTAGTAACTCTATTCTGTTGAGAGCCAACCTGAGTGAAGCTAATTTGAGTAAGGCTAACCTGAACAGAGCAATTGTTAAATTGGCGCGTTTTGGCTTTAATCAGGGAATTTCTGAAGAATTAAAACAAGATTTAATTAATAGGGGTGCAGTCTTTGAAGATACTCCAGGTGGTCGAGATAGAGGTCGAGTTGTAGGCCCTGTTGGCAGGCGTTAATATTTAACCTTAATTTCTACTATTTTTATCAATTTAGCCATGACTACTGACACTCTAACCAAACAAAGAATCTTAACCCAAATTCGTCAACTTTCCCCCGACGCAATCCAAAAACTTGAAGAATTTATTGATCAATTGTCTCAACCTAAAAATAACCCAGATCAATATCTCACCTTTGCCGCTTCTAAACTTTCAGAATCCGTCTTAGCTAAAATTTGGGATAATGCGGAAGATGCAGAATACGACAAATTCTAGAAATCATGTAATTTCTCTTTATTTAGTTAAAAATCACACAACCAAAATAGCTTTATTCAATTTATCTATTGTGAAATTATGACAACCATTACTCTTGAAGTCAATCCAGAAATTGCCGCCGCTTATCAAGCCGTATCTTCTGCCGAGCGTGAGCAAATCACAAAAATTGTTACCCTTTTACTCCAAAATCCCGCAGAAAGTGATCTCGCTTTTTTACGAAGAATTATGGATGACATTAGCGATAAAGCTGAAGCAAATGGTTTAACCCCAGAAATTTTAGAACCCATGCTTAAAAGCCAATCATATCAACCTTCTTGAAAAAACTAAATTAACATTTTTACCATGATTACCCTAACCCTAACCGAAGAAAAAATCATCACCAAAATTCGTCAACTTTCCCCAGACGCAATCCAAAAACTTGAGGAATTTATTGATCAACTGTCTCACACTAATAATCCCTCTCTATCCAATGATCAAACCGAAAAAAAATCATACTGGTATGAATTAGCATCAATGTTTGACGATGATCCTTACTTTGATGAATTTGTTGAAGCTATGGCCGAAGAACGTCGCCGATTAGCAATTGAAGAAATGGCTGCTTATGAAGAAGAGGAAATTGCCGCAGCATGACCCAATATATTCTAGATACCGATCATGTAACCGCCCTTCAACATAAAAATCCTCGTGTTCTTCAGCGTATTGATTTAATTGATAAATCTCAAATATTTGTGACTGTTATTACTCTGGAAGAACAAATTAAAGGACGTTTCAACGTAATCAATCGTAGCAATAATAATCCTCAAGAATTACCCCTTGCTTACTATGGTCTCCATCAAACGTTTGACTTTTTTATCAAGATGAATTTATTGGATTTTGATCATCGAGCTTTAACTCATTATCAGAATCTCAAAAAACAAAAAATACGCATTGGCTCTCAAGATTTAAAAATAGCAGCAATAGCTCTTACTCATCAGATGATCCTAGTAACCCGAAATACTCAAGATTTTTGCCAAATTCCCGACTTAAATCTTGAAGATTGGACAACCTTATAAAGCCGTATTCTCTTTCGAGCGTAAGCAAACCACAAAAATTGTTCTCCTTTTACTGTATTTCTACCATGATTAACCTCTCTCTAACTGAAGAAAACATCATCACCAAAGTTCGTCAACTTTCCCCTGACAAAATCCAAAAACTTGAAGAATTTATTGATCAACTGTCTCAACCTAAAAATGACCCAGATCAATATCTCACCCTTGCTGCTTCTAAACTTTCAGAATCCGCCTTAGCTAAAATTTGGGATAATACAGAAGATGCAGAATATGACAAATTTTAGAAATCATGTAATTTCTCTTTATTGATTTAAAAATCACACAATCAAAGTAACCGTTCAGGGGGTAATCAAGAAAATGAGCTACATGGAATTGGATGGAATCACTATGAACAAGCAGTTGTAATTGATTTCATTGCCAATAATT
>Ga0208854_1000361_pt1 | contig 11358 bp, 6 predicted proteins | sample LakMenEpi30Nov11_FD_150748 | JGI IMG/M metagenome (GOLD analysis project Ga0208854, IMG submission 150748) | Freshwater microbial communities from Lake Mendota, WI - 30NOV2011 deep hole epilimnion (SPAdes) | ecosystem: Environmental > Aquatic > Freshwater > Lake > Epilimnion/Euphotic zone ...
AGGTTTGGTGTTTGTAATAGTGCGGTATCGATCGGAACCAAATAAGTTTGCATGGTTTATTGGGTTGTTGTTTGTTTTCTGTTCTATTCCAACAGCGATGGGCTCGTCGTCTCATGGTTGCAATCAAAGGTTTTGAATTGTTGTCTTGAACCGTGCATTAACATCAGAAAAATTTTGAGTTTAATGATGTTTAAGAAGCAGACTTTAGCAATCGAAGGTTGAAAGGCAAATTCAAACCTGCAAACCCAAAGTGCAAGCGAAGATTTCTTAGGTTTTTTATATTAAAATCTTCCATAAATAAGATAATATATGTGCATCCTTTAGTTTTAAAAAGTGAAGAGAATAGAAGATGCCGGTTGCCTTGGAAACATTTCTGTCGCAGTTATCAAGTTCTGGAATCGTTCCCGAAGATAAACTGAAGGTGGTGGTAAGTAAAAAGGCGAGCTTTGCGGATGGCGAAGCATTGGCTCGGGATATGATCAAATCAAGGTTGTTAACTAAATATCAAGCAGAACAAATATTGGGTGGTAAAGGGAAAAGCCTGACCATGGGCAAGTATCAGATATTAGAAAAGATCGGTGCTGGTGGCATGGGGCAGGTTTATAAGGCTTTTCATTGCAGTACCGAAAGAATAGTTGCAATTAAGGTGATTCTTGGGAAAGGTAGAATTGGTCCAGAGGTTGTTAAGAGGTTTGAACGAGAGGTAAAAGCAGCAGCGAAGTTAGTGCATGCGAATATTATCACGGTATTTGATGCAGACCAAGCCGATGGCAGGATTTTTATGGTGATGGAGTATATCAAGGGGGATGATCTTGGAGGACTTCTTCGAAAGAAAAGACAATTAAGTGTAAGCGAAGTAGTTGATTATATTTTGCAAGCTGCCAGAGGGTTGAAGTATGCGCATGATCAAGGTGTAATTCATCGGGATATTAAGCCCGGTAATATTTTAGTCGATTTGAGTGGGAATGTAAAAATAGTGGATATGGGTATGGCAAAATTGGAAAGCAAAGGAGATGAAGAATCTATTTCCATGCTAACTGCATCTGCCTCGATCATGGGTACGGTAGATTTCATGTCGCCTGAGCAGGGTTTTTCTTCTAAAAATGTGGATGCGCGGGCCGATATTTATAGCTTGGGTGCAACATTATTTTTTCTTTTAACGCGGAAAGTGATGTTTCCTGGTGATAGTGCATTTGAAAAGCTGTTGGCGCATAGGGAAGCTCCTATTCCATCACTTAGCAATTCCAGAGTTGGTATAACCCCCGATCTTGAAATTGCGTTTACCAAAATGGTAGCAAAGAAAGTGGAAGATCGTTATGCAAGTATGGCGGAAGTAATATCGGCTTTATCAAGAATAGAATTGGAAGGCGGAGTAAATTCAATTGGGGCACAAGGTTTAGCTTCAACGCATTTTGAACGGGGAAGTTATCCGGAAACAATAGATGTTGAGACAGTACTTACGAATAAGGGTGGGGAAGGAAATAAAGAAACAGATAAGCATATTGGTGAAAAAACGCTTGCACATATAAGCGGCATTCTGCAAAAAACTCACACTCCTAAAGTATTAGCGGCTACAGCAATAATTGTTTTGGTGTTATTGGTTTTATTGTTGTTGATGAAGCCGGGTACAAATGTAAAAGAAGAAGTTAAGGCGCAATTAGCAGAGTTAGTGAAATTAAAGCAGCAAGAGGAAGCGAAGGGGAAGCAGGTGGGATTGGAGAAATCAAAGCAGGAAGAGGAGGCGAAGGGGAAGCAGGTGGGGTTGGAGAAGTTAAAGCAGCAAGAGGAAGCAATGTTTGCGGCTATAGAAAAAGAGATGGTATTAATATCTGCGGGTAAGTTTATGATGGGCTCACCCGCATCTGAAAAGGGCCGAAGTGTTGATGAAACGCAGCATGAGGTAACAATAACCAAGCCATATTACATGGGTAAATATGAAGTCACGCAGGAGCAGTGGGAAGCGGTTATGGGGAATAATCCAAGCAGAATTAAAGGCACTAAATTACCAGTGACGGATGTATCGTGGGAAGATTGTCAAGAGTTTATAAAGAAGTTGAATGCGAAGAAGGAGGGTGGTTATCGCTTGCCAACAGAGGCGGAGTGGGAATATGCATGCAGGGCTGGAACAACGACTGCCTATTCGTTTGGGGAAGAGATCGCACCTAAGGATGCAAACTATGCTAGTTCAATGCTAGGTAAACCTGTGGTAGTTGGTAGTTATAAGTCGAATGCTTTTGGTTTATATGATATGCATGGGAATGTTCGGGAGTGGTGCGAAGATTGGTTTGGACCCTACCCAACAGGATCAGTGACGGATCCGAAGGGGCCAGCCACCGGAGAACGGTGGGCCCTTCGGGGGGGGGGTTTTGTTAATGATGAAACATATGAACGCTCTTCTGACAGAAACTACTACAATCCGCCTGACAAGCGCGGTGCCGTTGTCGGCTTTCGTTTGGCGATGACAGCAGATGTTAAAGCCGCCGTTGCGCCAGTAATACCCAATCCCAAACCTGAGGAGATAATGCCAGGAGCGAGAGTATTGGTAGCGCCATTTGATGAAGCTAAAGCGAAGGAAGTACAAAAATCCCTGGCCAAGAGCTTGCAGAAGGAAGTGGAAGAGGAAGTCGATTTAGGCAAAGGGATAAAGTTGGATCTGGTATTAATCCCAGCGGGGAAGTTTTTGATGGGAGACCCGGGGAAAGATCATCAAGTAACACTAACAAAGCCCTATTACATGGGTAAGTATGAAGTCACGCAAGAGCAGTGGGAAGGAGTAATGGGGGATAACCCAAGTGTTATTAAAGGCGCAAAGTTACCGGTAACGAAGGTGTCAAGGCTGGATTGTCAAGAGTTTATCAAGAAGTTGAATGCGAAGATGGACGGCGGTTATCGCTTGCCTACAGAGTCGGAGTGGGAATATGGATGCAGGGCAGGAACAACAACAGCGTACTCGTATGGGGATGAGATCACGCCCAAGGATGCAAACTATGATGATTCAAAAATCGGTAAGTCCTTAGCAGTAGGGAGTTACAAGCCGAATGCATTTAACCTTTATGACATGCATGGGAATGTTTGGGAATGGTGTGAGGATTGGTATGGAGACTATCCAGTGGGTGAGGTGACGGACCTGAGAGGCCCAGCAACTGGAAAATACCGTGTTATTCGGGGCGGGTCTTTCGTCAACCTTGGCGGTGGACCGAAGGCTCGTTCTTCAGCCCGGATCCCTTGCACGCCGACCGCTCGGAACCACAACCTCGGGTTTCGTTTGGCGAGGACAGCCGATGTTAAAGCTGCCGTTGCGCCAGTAATACCCAATCCCAAACCTGGGGAGATAATGCCAGCAACTGGAGACTTATTAGTAACGCCATTCACTGAAACCAAAGCAAAAGAAACACAAAAAGAGGCCGCCAAGAGTTTGCAGAAGGAAGTTGAAGAGAACGCTGATTTAGGCAAAGGGATAAAGTTAGAGATGGTATTAATCCCAGCGGGGAAGTTTATGATGGGATCGCCTGCTTCTGAAAAGGGTCATAGAAGAGATCGTGAAGCGCAGCATGAGGTAACACTAACGAAGCCCTTTTACATGGGTAAGTATGAAGTAACGCAGGAGCAGTGGGAAGCAGTTATGGGGGATAACCTAAGTAATAGAACCAAAGGAGCTAAGTTCCCAGTAACGGATGTATGGGGAGATTATTGCCAGGAGTTTATCAAGAAATTGAATGCCAATACGAGTGGGGGATATAGGCTTCCAACAGAGGCGGAATGGGAATATGCATGCAGGGCGGGAACTATAACTGCATATTCCTTTGGAGATAAGATTACGCCTAAGGATGCAAATTATACAGACTCAAGGTTAGGTAAATCCGTGGTAGTAGGTAGTTATAATCCGAATGCTTTTGGGTTATACGATATGCATGGGAATGTGCGGGAGTGGTGTGAAGATTGGTATGGACCTTACCCAACCGGATCAGTGACGGATCCGAAGGGGCCAGTCACCGGAGAACGTTGGGCCCTTCGGGGCGGGTGTTTTGTTAATGATGAAACGCAAGTCCGCTCTTCTGCTCGGAACTATTATAACCTTCATGAGGAAAAATCAAACGGCCCTGTTGTTGGGTTCCGGTTGGCGAGGACAGTAGATGTTAAAGCTGCAATTGCACCCACAATACCCAAGCCTGATCCAGTTGAGTTAATGCCAGTATCAGGCAACCTATTAGCATCGCCATTTAGCGAAGCCAAGGCCAAGGAAGTTCAAAAAGAAGTAGCGAAGAATTTAAAGAAGGAAGTTGAAGAAAAAGAAGATCTGGGTAAAGGAATAAAGTTAGAAATGGTAATAATCCCTGCGGGTAAGTTCTTGATGGGATCACCTGAGGAAAATCAAGATGTAATTTTAACCAAGCCATTTTACCTAGGGAAGCATGAGGTCACTCAGGAGCAGTGGGAAGCAGTTATGGGGGATAATCCAAGTCAGGTAAAAGGTGCAAGGTTGCCAGTAACGATGGTCTCATGGGAAGATTGCCAAGAATTTATTAAGAAGTTAAATGCCAAGACAAGTGGCGTTTATAGGTTGCCAACGGAAGCAGAATGGGAATATGCATGTCGTGCAGGAACAATGACTGCGTATTCGTTTGGAGATAAGATTACGCCTAAAGATGCAAATTATACGGGCTCCAAGCTAGGTAAATGCGTGTCAGTAGGTAGTTACAAGCCGAATGCTTTTGAATTATACGATATGCATGGGAATGTTCGGGAGTGGTGCGAAGATTGGCGTGGGGTCTACCTAGCGGGAACGGTGACGGATCCTAAAGGTCTACCGATGGGAGAATACCGTGTGGTAAGGGGTGGAGCTTTCAGCTACAATGAGTCTTCCGCTTGTTCTTCCAGGAGGGGCAACGGCACGCCATCTTATCGGGGCATCAGCAATGGCTTTCGCTTGGCGAGGACTCCGTAATTACTTCTTAGCCACTTTACTGTTTGCTGCTTTAGTCCTTTTTGCGGATGCGTGAAAATTACGAATGCGCGCAGGCCTGGCAAACTATTAATCACTGCCCGTTAAGCCAAAGTACAAAAAAAAGAACCCTGCGGACAAAAGCCGTAGGGTTCTTTTTTTTAAGTTAGCTTAGATTTTACCTATAGGGCGTTGATTGTGGTGCGGAAGGAATTCCTAAAGGCGCAGAGCTGGGCAAACTTCCCCCCGTCGGAACTATTACCGTAGGCGGTGCACTTGTCCTAGGAGCACCCATTCCCGGAGTGGGCGGAATAATTACCGAATCAATTGCTGGGATACTTTCTTTAGCATTTGTCGGAAGGATGGCTTTATCGGCATCCATGGTTAATGGAACAGATTGCAAGGATGGAGTTAAACTAGTTAACGGTATGCCTAGTTCTTGTAAAGCAGGGGCAGTACCAGGTGTAGGCTGTTTGTTAATATTTTCTGGTGCAGCAATAGTATGAACTGGAGCCTTTTTTGCTTGTGGCGTTGGGGTGAATTTCACCTGACTAGCAGCAGCGCCATCACCTATCGGATTGCTTACAGCAATGGGTAATTTATCAGGGGCTTGGGCTACCTTTGGGGCATTGGAAATAACAATGGGGTTGCCATCTAAAGTATTACCCACATTGCTGACAGCGCCTGCGCCTGGGATGTCTGCGGTTTCGGTAGTAACTTTAGGCTGGGTAGTGGGTGCGCCCAGAGTATTAAGCGAGTAAGTAGGTTTGGGTTGGAATTTTTTATCTTCTTTGGTGCAAAAGGGGCACCATTCAAAGCAACCTGTGAATAGGAATGAGCTCAAGGAAAGAAAGAAAGTAGCTTTGTGCCAATATTGGATTCGCATTGGAATCCCTCCCGCTGTTTTTGTTTGAACTTGCATTGCTCCAATAGCATGCGGGGTAGAGAAAAAATCTCGATTCAAACCTAAAACAAGATGGCGGTGGGAATAACCCTTGTTGGCAAGGTTGTCAAGTGAATGCAAGCAACTAGAGGCATTATTTTATGCCCCTAGTTGGGAAGTGGGAAAGATAAGAAGATTAGTTGGCTGGGCCAGCGCCCATTCCACCGGGGCCAGGCAAAGGCGCAGGCAGTGCGGAGGGTGAACCTGCAGTTTGATTGTTGTTGGCACCTGTCTCCATGGAAGCAAGTTCCTTGGAAAGAGGGAAAAACGGTGAAGGTGGAACATACTGTGGTGGGTGTTCCAGATAATGACCGCTTGGCAAAGTCATGCCGCCAATATGTGTTTGGCAACCTGAGGTCCCAATTAACAAAAGGCCAGTGAAGCCAAGTGCTGTTAAAGCTAGTTTTGATTTAATCTTCATATCTATTTCCCCTGTCTTGCCGGTTTTAAACCGAATAATGCAAATTTTGAGTGTTAGGACTACTCATTACTTCTTATCGGTTGGAAATATGAAAAGAATTTACTGGAAATAACGAAAATTACAGATCATCCTTTAATAGTGGTTGCAACGAGGCAACTAAATTTGATTAATACAAAGGAGAGGCGATTCACAATCGCTTTATTGCATGAGGCATTATCCTACAATCTTGAAGTGGAATAATCCGGTAGTCCCGGTGCCGATGGTCGTTTTTGACCGTAAAGAAATTGGTAAGGTGCGAAAAGTTGGATTTGATTCGCCCCCATGGTTGCAAACGGGAGCGATTGAAAGCTCGTTTGATTTTTCAGTAAGAATGCTCGAGCTAATATCAGACATATCGCAGAACTGCCCAGAGTTTTTTAATCTTGATCCCAATAAAATTCTGGTGACGATTACCCGAGCTAGGAATTTCAGACTTCATGGTTTGCAGGCAAGGGTTACCCCTATGAGGTTTGAAGGCGGAAATCTTCAATGCAAACGGGGGAATCGAAATTATGAAGTGCAGCAGTATTATGTGGATGGTAGGCAGATCTATTATCTAGTCACTTTTTGTTTGCCCCGATTTCAAGATCAGACCCTCGAAAACAAACTGGTTACGGTTTTTCATGAGCTTTATCATATCAGCCCTGAATTTAACGGGGATTTGCGCAGGCATCAGGGCCGTTGTGCTTGGCATACGCACAGTAAAAAATCCTATGATGATCAGATGCTGCATATGGCAAGGGACTATGTTGCAATAACCAAAAAGCCCTATCTGCATGATTTTCTTCGAGTTGATTTCGCCCAGTTAATCCACAAGCATGGTGGGATACATGGCTCAGTGGTGCCATTGCCCCGGTTAGTGCCAACCTCCCATTCGGCCAAAGTAAGTTAAACAATAACAGTAGGGATTTTCGATTCATGGCAAATAATAAATTTGGCGTCAAGGATTACCTCAAGGGCCGTCCCGAAACTTTTAATGTGAAATCACACGCCAAAGGACCAGAAGGCGAGCTTCCATTAACCGAAGAATTACTTCTAAATTCTCCGAGTGGTGATTTGTTTGGTTGGTCCTTAAATGTGGGCATGGGCTGGAAGCCTGAAGAAATGGGCAGGCCTGAATTTCTGGTGCTAAGCACTTCCGGGGGAATTCGTAATCCGGATGGCACTCCCTTGGCATTAGGGTTTCATACCGGGCATTGGGAAGTCGCTCTTTTAGTGCAAGAGGCTGCCAAGACTTTTAGAACTTTGGGTGGGATTCCTTTTTCAGGATTTGTGACCGATCCGTGTGATGGTAGATCGCAGGGCACCCATGGCATGATGGATAGCCTACCCTATAGGAATGATGCTGCGATTGTTTTACGAAGGTTGGCGAGATCTTTGCCCACTCGGAAAGGTGTGCTAGGCGTTGCAACCTGTGATAAAGGATTGCCTGCAATGATGATGGCGGTTGCGGGTTTGCATAATCTGCCTGCAATCATTGTGCCTGGTGGAGTAACTTTGCCTGCTGATAATGGCGAAGATGCGGGTAAGGTTCAAACTATTGGAGCTCGCTTTTCTCATAATCAAATTTCCTTGAAAGAAGCTGCGGAAGCTGGATGCAGAGCTTGTGCTTCGCCTGGTGGTGGTTGCCAATTTTTAGGAACAGCAGCCTCTGCGCAAGTGGTTGCAGAAGCGTTAGGGCTAGCGTTGCCACATTCTGCTTTAGCGCCCTCGGGCCAACCTGTTTGGTTGGAGTTAGCGAAATATTCTGCGCAAGCGCTTTATCAACTTGCTTCTGAGGGGATAAAAACTTCGGATATTTTAACCCCCGCAGCGATTCGTAATGCGATCGTGGTGCATGCTGCATTTGGTGGTTCAACTAATTTGCTTTTACATATCCCTGCAATTGCCCATGCTGCAAAGCTTCGAAGGCCCACGGTTGAAGATTGGATAGAAATCAATCGTAAGGTTCCGAGACTTGTAGATGCACTTCCGAATGGGCCGGTGGGTTACCCCACGGTTAGTGTGTTTTTAGCGGGTGGTGTTCCTGAAGTGATGCTTCATCTTGAAGCTATGGGTTTGTTGGACACCTCGGTTCTTACCTGCACAGGCCAGACCTTGGCACAAAATTTGAAAGAGTGGAAAGAATCTGAACGCAGGCATAAATTCAGGCAGATGCTAAAAGAGATGGATGGTGTGAACCCTGATGAAGTGATTTTCCCACCTGCAGAGGCTAAAAAACAAGGCTTAACTTCGACGGTTTGCTTCCCCAAGGGAAATCTTGCACCCGAAGGAGCCGTGATTAAAGCTACTTCGATTGATGCTTCGGTAGTGGGGGATGATGGGGTGTATCGCATCAAGGGGCCTGCCCGGGTTTTTCTAGAAGAGCGACTTGCGATTTCAGCGATTAAAGAAAAACAAATCAAGGCGGGCGATATTATTGTGCTGATGTGCAGGGGGCCAATGGGCAGTGGTATGGAAGAAACCTACCAAGTTACTTCTGCATTGAAGCATTTAAGTTTTGGCAAACATGTGGCGTTGATAACCGATGCCCGATTTTCTGGTGTATCGACTGGGGCGTGTATTGGCCACGTTGGGCCAGAGGCGCTTGCAGGTGGGCCGATAGGTAAAATCTTGGAAGGTGATTTGGTTGAAATAATCATTGATCGTAACAAATTGGAAGGCTCATTGAACCTTGTAGGCGAAAACGGAAAAGATTATGGAGTTGAATGGGGCAATAAAACACTTGAGAGCCGAACGCTAAGGCCAGACTTGGCTGCAGACCCTAATCTGCCTGATGATACGCGCTTATGGGCGGCATTGCAGACATTGGGCGGCGGCACCTGGGGTGGATGTGTTTATGATGCGGATAGTTTGATCAATGCCTTAAAACGATAAAGATGGTTTTTTGTGAATCGATGGTTGAATTTGATAAACAAATGTTTCATAGTGTCAACTTAATATCTTTTGTGGGACTTTGACGAGAGGGAACAAAATGTCTGTTCGTTTAAGATTGTTTGTGATGATGGTGTTGGAGTTTTTCATCTGGGGTGCTTGGTTACCCTTAATATTTGGCTACTTACCAAGCCTTAAATTTACGCCTGCAGAGCAGTCGTGGATATTGAATGCGTTTCCTATCGCAGCAATTGTCGGGATGTTTTTCTCGAACCAGTTTGCAGATAGAAACTTTGCAGCGGAGAAATTTCTGGCGTTTAGTCACCTTGTTGGAGGGTTAGCAATATTGGGTTGCGCCTTTACCAAAGATTTCTGGCCCTTCTTTGCTTTGATGTTGGTTCATTGCTTGCTTTATGTGCCAACCATTTCGATTACTAATTCCATTGCTTTTGCAAACATGAAGGATGCCAAGAATGAGTTTGGTATTGTTCGTATGGGCGGAACCATTGGTTGGATTCTTGCTGCCTGGCCTTTTACTTTCATTCTTGTTGATTGGGATGCTGTGACTAAGGCAAACCCTCAGGGGATGGTGGATTGGATTGGTACTGTTTTGAAAAATGGTTTGACGGGTGAGGCTTTAAAAGAAGCCACCAAGTGGACATTTATCATCGCTGGTATTGCTTCTTTAGCACTTGCTTTGTTCAGTTTGGTTTTGCCTCATACACCTGCGAAAAAACCAGAATCCCGAGATTCCGATAACCTTGCATGGTTGGAAGCAATCAAGTTGCTCAAGCATCCATTCGTGTTAATTCTTTGGGTTGTTACTTTCATCGATGCTTTTGTACACAACTGTTACTTCAACTGGACCGGTTCATTTTTGAGTGCAGATGTAGCTGTGGGCGGGGTTGGTATTTCGGGGAATTGGATTATGCCTGTGATGAGTATCGGCCAGATTGCTGAGATCCTCACCATGGTAATTCTTGGGGTAACCTTGAAAACGCTTGGGTGGAAATGGACGATGGTGGTTGGCGTTTTAGGTCATGCCATTCGGTTTGCTGTTTATGCCTTTTTACCTCAGCACAAGGAATTGATCATTTTCGTGCAAGTGGTGCATGGTATTTGCTATGCGTTTTTCTTTGCAACGGTTTACATCTTTGTTGATGAAGTTTTCCCTAAAGATTCCCGTTCGAGTGCGCAAGGGTTGTTTAATGTGATGATTCTGGGCGTTGGCGCATTGGTGGCAAATTCAGTTTGCCCTTACTTAATGCAGGAGATTTTCACCAAGGATAAAATTGTTGATTTTAAAACTTTGTTTTTGGTGCCTTGCTTTGCATCCTTGGTTGCAGCAATAGTTCTGGCATTGTTTTTTGATGTTCCGAAAAAACAAGAAACCTTATCGTAATTCTAAGTTTTGTCTAATTTATTACAGCAAGCAGTGGAGTTTATCCATTGCTTGCTGTTTTTTTAAGTGCCAATACAGCCCAGATTGCCTATGCTGGTGTTGTATTTGTAAATATCCATATTCTTGTTAAATTCCGCAAAGTCTACCCGTTTTATTGCCGATCAATTTTATACAGGGGAGTTTTTGTATTTCGATGATCGGGAAAAGCATGGCGTTTGGAAATATTCACAATCGAAAAGTCGGGGGCAAAAAGCGATTTGGCTTTTGGTCTTTGATAGCATGGGCTGGAAGCTTATCGCTTCTAAGTGCAGGTTGTATGAATCCGCAAATGCGCAGCGAAAAACCGATACCTGTTCCAAAAGAAATAAATGTTGCCTCTAAAAAGATGGCTCCTAAAATGCCAGAAGCAAATACCCTTAAATTAGTAAGCAATACAGAAGTTAGCTCTGACTTAGCCCAAGCCAAATTATCTAATTCTGCAATTGCTGAAAAGAAGCCCAGACAGATCCCGATTAACTTGGACACGGTTTTAAGACTTGCGGAAGAACAAAACCCCCAAATCATGGTTATGCGGGAAAAAGTTGAAGAAAGTAATGCGGAAAATGCACTCGCAGCTAAATCTTGGCTGCCTTCCATTTATGGTGGTATTGCCTACTACAGGCATGAAGGTGGTATCCAGAATTTCAATGGCGATTTGATCAAATCTAGCACTGGTGCACTGTATCCAAATATTGAAT
>Ga0208854_1000362_pt1 | contig 11355 bp, 14 predicted proteins | sample LakMenEpi30Nov11_FD_150748 | JGI IMG/M metagenome (GOLD analysis project Ga0208854, IMG submission 150748) | Freshwater microbial communities from Lake Mendota, WI - 30NOV2011 deep hole epilimnion (SPAdes) | ecosystem: Environmental > Aquatic > Freshwater > Lake > Epilimnion/Euphotic zone ...
TACCGATCGCCATTGTCGTTATTTTTGGCGACAGATTAGCCGTCGAACCTTGCTCTATACAGAAATGATTACCACCGCAGCCATTTTAAGGGGCGATCGGTCTCTTTAGCGGTTCAAAGTCCCCCAGTATTGTCTTGCGACATAATTCTCTTCTGTTAGACTAGGAAGACATTTTCAGACCTCAAATACTAATGTCCTTCCATAGCAAGACTTTTGAGCTATTAAGTTAGGAGGAAACACATATTTTATTTTACCCGCAGAAATAACGACAGAATCCTTGTTGAGCAAGGGTTATAGGATTTGAGATTTAAAATCATTTCCTAAAGTAACACAAGAGAGATAATCCGTTGTTTTTCCTTTTTTCTTATCCCCCGTTTCATCCACTATTACTTCTATTTCTTTTCCTTCTAATACTGTTAAAATTATTTCTAATCTTCTTTTTTTCATGTCTTCCACCTCCCAAGGCGATTCTGTTAAAAAGTTATGCAAACCTTGAGAATTTTCCAAGCCGACTATCTTGGCTATTTCTGGTAAACTTTTCCTTTTTACATCACTGATTAATCCTAGTAGTAAATATTTGAAATATTCATAGGCTCTCACTTCTGGAAATAAGTCTTTGCACAATTTACCGTAGCTATCTATAAATTGTACTGTTGGTTTTGTAGCTCTTGGCTTTGTCATATACCCCACTTTGCTACTAGCCTTTTCTCTTCATTATAGCTCTCTTGCTCTGACAAAAGAGATAGATTTACTGGAAGAATATCAGCGTAATCTTTAACAGGCAATTTCTGAACTGTCTTATTCTTGGAAACATTCTGATCTCGCTATCGTCATAATGGCAAGTGTGTGAGTAGTAAGAACGACAAAAGAAACTCTTGGGGTCGAAACAAGGCAAGACTCCCAAGAGTTTTTTATTTTTCAACTTTCGTTAATGCCTATCTGCCGCCCTTTTCTTCATCTCCAAAGATCCAAGCCGCTATTCCTAGGATCAGTATTCCGATGCAGATCTTGGCAAAGGTTTGCAGTCCATCCAACAATCCCAGGGGAAATATAATCAATAGGCCGTTAAACAGCCAATTGCCGAGAAAAATTAGGGTTAAGACCACAATAAAGGGCATAATTTTTTGAACGAGGCGATAATCATTAGCTTCGTAATTACCTTAAAAACGGCGTTTCAGTTGTTTCCAATGACTGAGATAGCGTGACCCTAGAATAACGACTTGGTGCGGATCAAGTAAACGATAGAGCCAGAGTTTGACCCAATCAAAAATTAAAAACCAGACCAACGTATAGCCCCAACTCGCTAACGTCCACATAATGCCGATGGGAGTCATTAAAATGCCAAAACAGGCCATAACGGTCGAAATGGCTACCGATAATCCTGTAGCAGCTAACATCTTATTGGCGGGGGGAATTGACCAGAAAGGGACTTGAACACGAGTAACGTAAATAGTCATCATGCCACCTACCGCTAGATGCAAATAAATCAGAGTTTGCACCATCTCGTGAGGTAGCCCTAAATGCTTTTCAGTGAAGTAATAGAGCAAGAAAGTTTCAATCACGCCCACTAAACCAATCACGGTGGCAATACTGAGAATATAGGGCATATTCCAGCGTTGTGGTGTTTTAGGAATAGTTGTATTGTCATAGGCGATCGTCACCATTGAACCATCATTCAGGGCATCGGCCCCCAAAAGTAGGACAGTAATAATTCCAATGTGCTGACTTTCTTTTCGGCCAATTCATTATAGCCATATTGCGTTAGACGATTTTTGGCTTCGGTCTGGCTTAGTCCCTGGGTTGATGTCCCTAATTGTTGTAAGACTTCTGCGAATGAGACGGGAGAAGGCGTTTGCGTACTATTCATGGCGGCTCCCAATAAAAACACCGGCTTCTGGGTATTATTATCTATGAGAAGATTCGCTCTTATTCTAATATTGAGAAATATTGCGAACTCAAAAAGAGGATTGCAAAGTAAAAAACCTCGTTATTGAGAATAAATCCGTCTAACTAGCCAAGATTTAGACTATTAATCAAGTTAATAATGCCAACCATCCCCATCTGCATTCGGTTTACCAATAATTTTTAAATTTAAAGAGACTAAATAAGACAGTCCATCTCTAATTTGTTGTGGACTGCCCCATAGTTCAAGATCAAAATAGCCTGGTTCGTTAGTATTTTCCACCAACTTAGCCCCCAAAATATTGACACTTAAACGATGATGAGAGATTAATTTGGAAATAATTGGTACTTGCTGATAGTAGCAGGGAATCATGATATGTAATCGCAATCGAGTTGAACTAACTAGGCTAGATCTCATAGTATTTTAAAATCTCCTTGACTAAAAATATAAAAAATAAGGAATTCCCCCTAAAAATAGAGGGAACAATAAAAATAGATAAAGACAATGACGATAATATAGAAAAGCTACATTGACAATAAGAGCAAGATTTTTTAGAAAAGACAGGGAAGAAAATAAAATTTTGCTCCCCTGATTATATAAGGACAATCTCACTCTCGGTATGCCCAAGAGTTACACTCTAAGACTAATTGGCCTTAAAGACTTGATCAAAAATACCTCCATCACTAAAGAATTTTTTCTGAGCCGTTTCCCATCCCCCAAAAGTGCTAATTGTAAAGAGTTTAGGAATGGTTGGATAGGTTTTGGCAAACTGTTTTGCTACAGTGGGATTAACGGGACGGAAACCTGTTTTAGCAAATTCTGTTTGGGCTTCAGGGGTGAAAAGATACTTCACAAAAGCAGTCGCAACTTCACGAGTGCCATGCTTATCCACATTTTTATCCACCACCGCAACAGGCGCATCAATGGAAATATTAACCGGCGGCAAAATATAGGGAAGATTTTCACCCTTTTGCTTTCCTAATAACACTTCATTTTCATAGTTTAAAAGTACGTCGCCTTGACCCTGTTTATAAAAAACATCGGTGGATTCACGGGCATCTTTGGGTAAAACGGGAACGTTATTGTAAACCTTGGTGGTAAATTCCCTTGCTTTCGCTTCACTTCCCCCTGTTTGCGTGACCGATCCCCATAAACCGAGAAAATTCCAGCGAGCAACTCCAGAGGTTTTGGGATTAGCGGTAATCGTTTTTATCTCAGGACGGGCTAAATCGCGCCAATCTTTAACTTTTTTGGGATTGCCAGGACGGGTAACTAAAGCAACAACGGATTTAGTAACAATGCCATTATTAGGAACTTCCTTTTGCCAGCCAGCATTGATTAATCCACCTTTCTGAATTTTATCGACATCAGAGGCTAAAGCTAACTGAACAACATCGGCTTCTAAACCATCTAGAACGGCACGGGTTTGGGAACCAGATCCCCCATAACTTTGCTTAAATGTCACGGTTTGATTTTTCTCTTTCTGCCATTTCGCTACAAATTTGGGAATAATTTTGTCGTAGGCGGCACGAGTAACCGCGTAAGACACCAAAGTGATTTGTACGTCCTTCGCTTTTTGTTGACTCAGAGCAGGATAGGACATTAATCCACCGATGCCCAGACCCACAATTAAAGTGCCTGCCACGATCACTGTTGGGGATTGGAGTCGTTGGGTCAGGGACGGAAAGGAAGGTAATAACGTTGGTTGGGTTGCTGTCTTAGCCTGGTTCCACATGGGTTGTTAAATGTGCTCTCTCTGTAAACTACAGTAATTATATCGGAGTGTTGTCTTTTTGGCAAGTAAAAAATATTTTTACTGGATTAACTGGTCAAGAAAACGAGCAAGAGTAGGGGGTTTTGCTCAAAAAGTGCCATCGCAATGAAAGGAAAAAAGATTAATGTTTAGAAAAAAGATACATTTGTTACAATTTCAGTCCGTTTTTCTTGCCTTTTCGAATGTCCTATGGGATAGTGAACAAACTAAAATCCTATCGACTTGGTGTATTTTGTCTATGGCGATCGCAAATTGGAATCAATCTCGACCAGCAGTTTCTCTTTACCCTTTGCAACCGCAAGGACTTCAGCGTCTTTGGTGGCAGGCTTATGCCTATACAACCGTTTCGGGGATCTTGTTTTTAACTCTTTTGGGATTAGGGAGTTTGTTTTTATACGAACAAGTCCTCAAATGGGCCAGGGTTTGTCGTCAGAACTCAACCTATCCGGTTCGGGCTAGTCTGGAGCGTCGCAAATCCCTCGGCTAAATCCCATTCATCCAGGGGAACTTCTTCCCGATCAGGCGTTTGAAATAGCGATGTACTCAGATAACGTTCCCCAAAACTAGGTTGAATAACGACAATTAGTTTGTTTGTATTTTCAGGTCTTTTTCCCACTTCGATGGCAGCAGCCAGGGCGGCTCCGGTAGAAATCCCTGATAACAGTCCCTCTAGACGAGCAAGATGGCGACTATATTTAATGGCCACTTCATCGCTAATTTGAATAATTTCGTCAATCAGATCTAGGCGCAAAACTGGGGGAATAAAACCGGCCCCAATGCCCTGAATTTTATGGGGGCCAGGAGAACCACCCGAAAGAACGGAACTAGTGCTCGGTTCAACGGCGATCGCCTGAAAACTGGATTTACGGGGTTTAAGGGCTTCGGCAATGCCGGTGATGGTTCCCCCTGTGCCAACACCCGCCACAACCATATCCACTTGACCGTCCGTATCTTCCCAAATTTCCGCCGCCGTGGTTTCTCGATGGATCTTCGGATTAGCGGCGTTATAAAACTGTTGCAGCATAAAAGCGTTGGGAGTTTCGGCCACAATCTCTTCTGCCCGTGCGATCGCCCCTCGCATTCCCTGAACACCAGGGGTTAATTCCACCCGCGCCCCAAAAGCTTTGAGCATGGCCCGTCGTTCTACACTCATGGTATCGGGCATGGTGAGAATCAGTTTGTAACCCTTGGCGGCGGACACCATTGCCAGGGCAATCCCCGTATTACCAGAAGTTGGCTCAACAAGAATCGTTTTATCTGGTTTAATTAGTCCCTCTGACTCAGCCACTTCAACCATGCTGATGCTAATGCGATCCTTTACCGAAGCAGTTGGATTCATTCCTTCTAACTTGACGACGATTTGGGCTACCACACCTTCTAAAGCGGGAATGGTATTGAGTTGGATCAAGGGAGTTCGTCCCACCAGTTGGGTAATATTTTCAGCAATACGCATCTTGAAACGTCCTAGATCTAAGCAGTACAGTATGAGGCGATAGGAAGTGATCGCCTTGATTTATGGGGGATTAAGCGGGTGATTGGCCCAGACCTTGAATGGCCTGTTGGGCTTTTTCTAAGGCTTGATTAACTGCCTCGATCTGGTTATTGATTTGAGTACGGAAGGCCGCTGTGGTATTTTTCTTGGCTTTTTCTGTGCTATCGGCCAGAGTATTAATCGTCTGAACAGCAGCATCTAAAGATTGTTGAAGATTTTGTGCCTGGATTTGTAGCTGACTTTGCAGTTCATTGGGAGCATCCCCTACGGTAGCGGCCAATTTTTTGTTCGTCTTTTGCAATTTTTCTACCAGGTCATCAATTTTATCGGCAGCATTCTCTAGAACATCCTGTTTATTTTCTAGAGACTTTTTAATTTGTTTCTGCACAACGACATCGGTAGTTGTAGCGGCTTCTTCCAGTTGACTGGCCAGATCAGCGATCGCCGTTTGGGTTTTGGTAAGAGCTTTATCGAAAGTAAGCTGAGTTTTTGTCACCCATTTGGGAAGCGGGCTAGGGGCTAAAGATTCAGGCGCAGTGGCAGGGGGTTCACTGGTATTTACTGTTGTTGTCGAAGTAACAGGTTGGTTAGGGGACTCATTAATAGTGAGGGCTTGAGCAGGGAAATTAATGATCAGCAAACTAACAACCAATAACACTCCCGCCAAAATTTGGCCCAGCATTTTTGGGTTCAGTCGATTACTCCAGACAGGTATCTGCTTCATGGTTAATATCCTTACAATAGAACTGGACTGCATTCTACTTGAATTTTAATTCATTTGCAAATTATTCAAAAATTAAATTAAATTAAATTACTATTGGTTTTCACGGAAAGGTGTGTTATGGTGAGCTTGCCATGATGGCGAGATTAGTCAAACTGGCCCGAGTCGCCTAAGTCCAGTGGATAACGCCAGAGGTAGTATGGGGATTCTAATTAAAGAAGTTTCTAAGCATTTTGGTCAATTCCACGCGCTTAAGAAGGTAAATCTTGAGGTTAAAGAGGGTTCACTGGTCGCCTTGTTGGGGCCCTCCGGTTCAGGGAAATCTACCCTACTGAGAGCGATCGCCGGTTTGGAACCGCCCGACAGTGGACAAATTCTGATTCATGGTCAAGACACAACTTATCTAGATGTCAGAAAACGCAATATTGGCTTTGTTTTTCAGCACTATGCCCTCTTTAAAGAGATGACCATTTGGGAAAATATTGCCTTTGGCCTAGAAATTCGTAAAATATCGCGCTCCCAGGCGAAAAAACGGGTAGGAGATTTACTCGATTTAATTCAATTACAGGGGCTCGGCGATCGCTATCCCAATCAACTATCGGGAGGACAACGCCAACGGGTTGCCTTAGCTAGAGCTTTAGCTGTTGAACCAGAAGTTTTACTTTTAGATGAACCCTTTGGTGCTTTGGATGCCAAAATTCGTAAAGAATTAAGACATTGGTTGCGCCGACTTCATGAGGAATTTCCGGTCACAACGGTTTTCGTAACTCATGATCAAGAAGAGGCAATGGAAGTCGCAAATGAAATTGTAATTATGAATAAGGGTGCAATTGAACAGGTCGGCACAACTGCCGAAATTTATGACAATCCGGCCAGTGCTTTTGTCATGGGCTTTATTGGTGCAGTGAATGTCTTACCACCCACAGCCCGTTTAGTTCAAGAAACCTTAGAACAACCGACGACTCAACCAATATTTGTTCGTCCTCGCCAAATTCAAATCTTAACGGAGTCTATTCCCCAGACGGTTTCGGCAGTAGTTCAACGTATTACCTTTTTGGGAGCGGAAATTCAGCTACAGTTAGTCGATCCAGAAGGGATCAATTTTGATGTACATTTGAATCGCCATCAGTTTAACGATTTGAGCATAAAAGTCGGTCAACAAATTTTTGTAAAACCCTTAGAAACTCGTTTTTTTAGCGAAGTTGCCTAATCTTTGTCTATGGAAATTTCCTTCTCTGATCTTCCATCAAGTCCCAAGACCGCTTCTCGTAACAGGGATACTTCTATTGCAGGACGTATTATTTTGACCTTGCTTATTTTAGCGATTATCTCCACCTTTTTTGTCGTCATTCCCGCCGGAAAACGAGGCGTTTTGATGGAGTTTGGTCAGGTTAAAGAGGTGATCTTAGCGGAAGGTTTACATCCCCTTATTCCTGTCGTTAATACGGTTGAAAAACTGAGCGTTAGGGTACAAAAACAGGAAATTATTGTCCAAGCAGCTTGCCAAGATCTTCAGAATATTTCTCTAGAGGTGGCCCTGAATTGGCATCTGGATGCAAGCAAAGTTTATCTTATTTTTCAGCAAATTGGCAATCAAAACCAGATTATTGATAAAATCATTAATCCCTCACTTTCAGAAGTGATTAAGTCTGTGACTGCTCAATATACTGCCGAAGAAATGATTACACAACGCAGTCAGGTTAAAACAGAAGTCGATACCCAACTCCGCGATCGCCTAAAAATTTACTATATCTTAATGGATGATCTATCTTTCCTTAATATTCATTTTTCTGATCGTTTTCAAGAAGCGGTCGAAGCGAAACAGATTGCTGAACAAGAGGCTAGAAGGGCTGGCTTTATTGCCCAAAAAGCCTTAAAAAAGGCAGAGGCAAAAGTCAATCTAGCTAAAGGAGAAGCTGAGGCAAATCGTTTACTTCAAGCATCCTTAACCCCAGAAATCTTACAAAGGCAAACCCTCAAAAAGTGGAATGGTCACTTACCCTTAATTGTAGATAGTAGCAGTCAAAAAATTTTAGATTTAGATATTAATGAGTTAATTAAGTATTCTCAATATTCTCAATCCTATTGATTAAGTTTTATGATTCTTGACAAGAATGGTTTGCCAGAATTTCCTCAAAGGCTTGAGAGATGCGAGTTTGGAAACGTTGATAATGTTTAAGTTTTAAGACAGGACGGACAATTTCGGCCGGGGTTTTGCTGTTGACTTCAAGTACATTAATTGCTCGAAGCGTATTTAATTTAATTTCTTTTTTGACCATAAGTTCCGGTAAAGCCGTTGCTCCAACTCCACTTTCTACCACTGCCTTTACCATTTCACTACTATTAAAGACTAAAATAATCTCTAAATCTTGAGGTTTAATTCCCCAATTTTGTAATGCCTGTTCAAACATTTGTTGGGTTCCCGATCCCGCTTCTCGCATTACCCAGGTTGTCGTTAATAAATCTTCGAATTGAATGACTTCTTTTGTAAACCAAGGATGGGATTTTCCGACCACAATTTTTAGGCGATCGCTGCCAACAACTTCCGATGTTAAGGTTTTTTGCAAAGGTATCTTAACTTCCCCAGCAATAATACCCAAATCAAATAGACCAGTAGCGGTTCCTCCACAAATATCATCTGCATTAGCTAAAGTACAATTAACCACAATGCCAGGATATTTACATTTAAACTGACTAATACGTTCCGGCAGCCAGTAGTTACCCACCGTAAAACTAGAACCAAGATTTAACTCTCCCCGTTGTAAATTATTAAGTTCTCGTAATCCTCGCTCTGTTAATATCACTTGTTCTAAAATTTTCTGCGCTTCAATTTGTAACATTTTCCCCGCCGCTGTGATTTCAATGCGCCGCCCAATCCGATGAAATAATTTAACGCCATATTCCGATTCTAAATTTTGAATGGCTGCACTGACGGCCGGTTGGGTAATATAAAGAGCATCTGCCGCATTCGTAAAATGCAAATGATCGGCAACCGCCAAAAAAATGCGTAACTGCTCTAGGGTCATGGATAAAGATCAAAGAATCAAAAAAAAATAATTACTTTAATTTTATCGGAAAACTGGACAAAAATTCAAAATAGACAAATTTACTGACTAATTAATAATTAACTTAATCTCTAAACAGGTGATGTTGTAAACCTGTGGATCGATTTTCTGAATTGTAGTCAGTTTGCCCATTAGAGAGAGATCTAGTAGCCACAGATTCAGAACATTATCAATGTTTACAACCGCGATCACCCCTAACTCAAGATAAAAAAGCGATCACTTGTTAGGATAAGGGGAATGGAGATCATCATCTGCCCAGCAATCCGTTACCCTAAAAAGAGAAAAGGTGCGACCTTCTCCCTGTCTCTTCCTAAAATCTAAAGGAATGATAACCTATGCCTCCAACCATCGTTGAAACCAAGTTAGAAGATGTCCTAGCCAAAATTGACAATCGGTTAGAACGCATTGAGAATGAGTTAACCGATATTAAGGTATCCCAATCAGAAATCCGAGGCGATGTTAAAGCCCTTGACGAAAAACTCTCAGGACAGGTTAAAGCCTTTGACGAAAAATTCTCAGGACAGGTTAAAGCCCTTGACGAAAAGCTCTCAGGACAAATTAAAACCCTTGACGAAAGACTCTCAGGACAAATTAAAACCCTTGACGAGAAAGTAACAGGCTTTGGGAAACGACTGGAAAATCAGGAATTTGTGAATAGGGGAATCTTGACGGCTCTCATCATCGCTCTGATAGCAGGCGCGGCTAAATTTTTTGGGTTTATGCCTAATCTCTAAACTGTGATCACCCCTTACCAATTCGCTAAAAAGCGATCGCCAAATTTAGGAAAATTTTACAATACCCAAGCCTTAATCATCTCAGAGCAGAGAGTATATTTTTCATGGACAAATTTCAATTATTTGTGACTCAACTTTGGCAGTTTTCTCGTCCCCATACTATTATTGGCACTAGCCTAAGTGCGATCGCGCTCTACTGCTTGGCTTTAGCAACAATTGAGCCAAATTTAAACTCCAGCTTAAACTTAAATTTCATCTTTTCTAGTTTAGGAATCTTATTGGGAGCCTGGATTGCTTGTCTGGGTGGCAATGTTTATATTGTAGGACTTAATCAACTTTATGATGTGGAGATTGATCGTGTTAATAAGCCCCATTTACCCTTAGCAAGTGGTGAGTTTTCCCTTCAACAAGGACAATGGATTGTTGCCATAGCCGGTATTTTGGCAATGATTTTAGCAGCTATTTTAAGTCCTTGGTTATTGGCGACAGTCGGCATTAGTTTAGTCATTGGATCTGCCTATTCTGTTCCTCCCCTTCGTCTCAAACGTTTTTCTTTATTGGCCGCAATCTGCATTTTAAGTGTGCGCGGTTTGGTTGTGAATGTGGGACTTTTTGGTTATTTCACCCAGACTCTAACTAATCAGGTCATATTTCCCCCTAGTCTCATTGTCTTAACTTTATTTATTCTTATTTTTAGTATTGCGATCGCTCTTTTTAAAGATGTGCCGGATACGGAAGGCGATCAAAAATTTCAGATCCAAACTTTTACCTTAATTCTAGGCAAAGGAACCGTTTTACAGATTACTCGTGGTGTGATTACCTTGGCCTATGTGATCATGATGATTGCCGGTTTAACCTTTTTACCCAATGCTAACACCTACTTTTTGGTTGGTTATCATAGTTTTCTGCTGATTTTACTTTGGTGGCAAAGTCAGAACCTTGACTTAGAAGACAAAACGGCGATCGCTGCTTTCTATCAATTTATTTGGAAACTCTTTTTTCTAGAATATCTACTATTTCCCCTCGCCTTTTTTATCCCTACCTAGAAGAAGAAAGACACTTAAAAATGACAAATAAATATTGGTACAATTCTCTAAAAACTCCCCATAGTGGTTATCATTGGGATGACAAAAGTGCCGATTTTTTTGAAGGCTGGTACTTTCGAGTAACGTTACCACAACTGCAAGAATCCTTCGCTTTTATGTATTCCATTGAAGATCCCCTTGGTCAAACGAGAAAATCGGGAGGAGCCGTTCAAATTTTAGGTAAACAGGATCAATATTTCTGCCGAACTTTTCCAAATCTCCAGCGTTTTTGGGCCAGTCCAGACTATTTAGCCTTAGTCCATTGGGGTCAGCATTCTCCGCCTATTTCTCCTCAACTTTTGGACTCAGAACTTTTTGAGCAAAAGATTGCCCAGGGTTATCAAGTCACAGCCACTTTACACCAGGGATCTTTGAAAAATCCCTATTCAGGCCAATCCTGTCGTTGGTGTTATCGAACTCAACCGCTCTATGGCTGGGGTAATCCTCACCAAAGTCAGCGATCGACAGCCGGTTGGCTTTCAGCCTTGCCAATATTTGAACCAGGTTGGCAAATTTTAATGGCTCATGGTTTAGCAACGGGTTGGATCGAATGGAATGGGGATTTAATTCAGTTTGAAAAG
>Ga0208854_1000363_pt1 | contig 11341 bp, 9 predicted proteins | sample LakMenEpi30Nov11_FD_150748 | JGI IMG/M metagenome (GOLD analysis project Ga0208854, IMG submission 150748) | Freshwater microbial communities from Lake Mendota, WI - 30NOV2011 deep hole epilimnion (SPAdes) | ecosystem: Environmental > Aquatic > Freshwater > Lake > Epilimnion/Euphotic zone ...
CCGGCTAGGTAGGCGATGTAGGCGAGGCGGAATGCGAGTTCGCTCGATTCCTCCGGGGACATTTTCAGGAGTTTGATCTTCGAGTAGAGGTCTCCGGCTTTTTGATATTCCCCAGCGGCAAAATGCGTGTGGGCGATCTCCATTTTCGCGCGCAGTGAGGCGTCGGTGTATTCGTCGCCATTTTTCAACTGAAGCGAGGAGTAGAGGACGCTGTAAAATTTATTCAGAGCCGAGGCATTGGCGCCGATGTTGCGGTAAAGGCGACCGAGGCGAAGGAGGAGTTCGAGGGACTCGGGATCGTTTGGAAAATTCTGGAGGAATTGTTCATAAACAACGATCGCTTTGGCGTATTGCTTTTGTTTTTCATCCAATTGCTTGCCCATGCGGAGCATGGCGTCGCGCTTGCGGGAGGTGGGGGCTCCGAGGCGCATGAGTTGGGCAAAGAGTTTTTCCGCCAGAGCGGGGTCGTTCATTTCCAGCGCCTGCTGGATTTCGATCTCCATGCTTTTCACGCTGGCAGCTTCGCCCACGCGGTCGCCGCCGAGTCCCAAGTCGTCTTCGAGCTCGGTTTCGAGGGAGTCAAATTGGATCGGGGAGGGGATTTTGGAGTTGTCGACTTTATCGGAAAGCGATTGAGGGTTGGGAGCGGGGGCTGAGGCGTGTTCCTCCATGGCGGGGCCGCCTGCAGGTGTCGGGTTTTCGCCGATCTGTGGTGGTGCGGCGATTTCTGCGTGGGTGTGGGCTGTGACTGCGAGGAGAGTCGCAAGCCCGGCAAGGCGTCTGATCATGGGATTAATCCGAGGTGGTGTAGGTCGCGGTGCTCACCGGCTGATTGGGGGGGGCAGCCGGACGAAAAACGGTATCGAAAAATCCCCCGCCAAGCACGGCCTCGCCGCTGGGGGCGTCGCCAACGCCTTGGAAGAAGTCCGCAGGCTGGTCGTTCTCAATAAATTTAGGCACTGCAGACGAGACGGTTTTTGTTTCGGAGGGTGGGACGAGATCATCGACCGCGCTGGTGGGCGAGTCGCTGGTCGTCGAGGTATCGACAATTTTGGGCAGAAGCGGTGCCTTGCGCCGGTTCGAGGTGTCGATTGCCACACGCATCGGAGCGGGTTTGGGAAGCTTTAGAGAAATCGGAGCGGGTGGGGGAGGGGTGTTTTTCTTCGATGTGCTGGCGCATCCCGTCAAAGCGAAAAGCAAGGGGATGCAAAAGGAAAAAGTTGAAAAGTAACGCATTGAAATAAATTTAAAGTTTCTTTTCTCGGAAAAATCCGCCGGGTTTGGACTGGAGGTTTCGGTCGATGACATACCTTCTATATCGATCGCAGAACGGAAAACTAAAGGGATTTCCCTTGGTCGCAAGAGGAATCTTGGCTTCGGGTAGGGCGCTTCTTTGGCATTTGGGAGTTTTCTTGTTCAAGGCACGGAAAATGCTACGCACGAGTCCATGCGACCCTGTTTTTTTCCATCCTCGCTTATTGCCGTGCTCTCCGTGGCCCTTGTCCTGCCGGCTTGCTCCAATTCCAATTCCCGGACTGTCGGGGATAAAAATAATGCCGCGGCGACGACTGGTCGCATCAAACGCATTTCCGATCCCACGATGACCGCGCCGCCTCAACCCATCTCGAATGGCGTTGTCTGGCCAGCTGGAATGCGTCGGCTCGCGGTTCTTCCCATTTTTTCTTACCAACCGATCGACGATATGCAACGGGACATGGACGGGATTTTCCGGGGCGAGCTCTCGAAGGTCGTTAAATACGAGATCGTGCAGGTGCCGCGTGAGGAAATGCTCCAGCTCACCAGCAGGGAGGCTGTTTCTTCTTCCTCCATCATTTCACCTGATGTCATCAAGTCCCTCCGGCAAAAATATGCCGCCGACGCCGTGATGTTCATCGATTTTTCGGTCTTCCGACCCTACCGTCCGATCGCGATCGGAGTGCGCGCCAAGATTGTTGATCTCAGAAATATGGAAGTCATTTGGGTGGCCGATGGGATCTTGGATACCGCCGAGCCCGATGTCGCCACGCTGGCCACGCAATTTGCCGGGATGGGCCTAAAAATTCCCTACATCAGTCCCTCGATACCGAAGGGCAAGTCGCGCGAGGCCGCCAGCGGAAACCAAATCATCCTGCAAAGCCCTCGACTCTTTGCCGGGTTTGTCGCCCACGAGGCTTTTTCGACCCTGGCTCCGCCACCGCCTCCGGCCTTGCCTCAGCGATGAACCTGACCGCAGCGGGGATTTTGTTCTTGCCCCGGAGAGTGGTTCATTGAGCTTATGCCGTTAACCATGCCAGCTCCGGCCGACCCAAATACCTTGTTGGACGGAAGCTCCGGCGAGGCTCTGGTTTTGCGCCGGGCTTCCAACGAGCTGAATGCGGAATTGACCCCCGGGCTTATTCACGATGTGAACAATGTGCTCACCGGGATTTATTTTAATCTCGAGACCTGCCAGGAATTGGTCGGCAGCGACGGAGGCGCTGGCAAAGCGCTTCAGGAAATCAGCCAAGGCGTCGAGCGCATCAAGGAGGTCCTTTCCCGGGCTACTCAGATCCACCTCAATGTCCAAGAGCACGAAACGACCTATCATGACTTGGAGGTGCTAGCGGCTTCGGAACTCGACCTGCTGCGTCTGGTATTTCCCAGAACGGCCAAAATCCAATTTCAACCTCCCGAATCCGCGATTCATGTGCGGGTGGCTGAGTTTCCCTTCCGCGTGGCGTTGCTCGCCATCGCCTCAAGGCTTCGTCCTTTTGTTCCAACCGGACGGATCGAAATTTCCGTTTCCGTTTTAACCACTTCCCGTCTTATCGAAATTGCCACGAAACTCGGCAAAGAGGTTCCTCCGCATTCGGTCGCGGTTTCCTTTCATCTTCCCTGCGCCATCGACTCCGTTACGGAAATCGATAGCTACCCGGCCGGTGGCGGAGTCGCTGATATTTCCCTCGCGAAAGCGGAAATCATTCTTTCCGGAATCGGAGCGCGGCTACTCTTCTGGAACAACCCCGCCGCCGAGGAATGCCATGTGCTTCTTGTCCTTCCCTCCTGCGACCTCAACGAATAAAAAACCACCAATCCCGTGAACACAAACCCTCCATCCATTTTATCGATCGATGATGACCCTCTCATCTTGAAGGTCCTCGAGGATCTGGTCACCCGATCCGGTTATCAATCCGTCACCACCACAAATTCCGACGAGGCCCTGCGCTACGCTCTGGATAGAAAATTCGCCGTGGTGATTGCGGACCACAACATGCCGGACATGCTGGGCGCCGACCTCCTGCACCGATTTGCACAAATCCAGCCTTCCTCCTCGCGCATTCTCATCACAGGAATCAAGTCCCTCGATGTCGTGACGGCCGCCGTGAACAGCGGCGAAATTTTCCGCTTCGTGACCAAGCCTTGGATTTCCGCCGAGATGATGGCCACGCTTCACAACGCCGTTCAGCGTCATGAACTCATCGAAACCAATCGCTCGCTGGAACGAACGACCCTCGATCTCAACCAAAAACTCTCCGAAGCGAACACCCGGCTTGAGAAACAGCTCCGGGAACTCGAAGCCGGAAAGCGCGAACTCGACTTCTCGCACGAGGCGCTGAAAACAAATTTCAGCCGCTCGCTGGAACTCTGTCAGCGCATTCTCACGACCTTCAACCCGCTCCTCGGCGAGCAGGCCAAGGCGGCTCTGAAAATCGCACAGATCATGGCCGAGACGCATTATTTCGACGAAGAGCAGAAGCATGTGCTCGAGGTCAGTGCTCGCCTCTATGACATCGGCCTCTCGGCGATTCCTTCGGGCTTCATGATGGCGGTCCAGAACGACCTCGAGGACTCGCCGCCGGAGATGAAAACCATTTTCCAAAACCACACGATCCATGGGCAAACCCTCGCCTCGTTCGTTGATTTGCTGAAGCCCGTGGGCGATACGATCCGGGCTCATCACGAGCGTTTTGACGGCAAGGGATTTCCCGATGGCCTCGCCGGCGAGATGATTCCCTGGCCCGCCCGTTGCCTCGCCGTCGTGGTTTACTATGTCACATGTGGTCTGCCCCACGAGCAGGCTGTGGATCGGATTCTTGAGCAGTCCGGATCGGCGTTCGACCCCGATGCCACGAGGCTCTTTCTGCGTTGTGCCCAGGCGACGACGCTGCCGAGGCTCGTGCGCGAGGTCATGGTCGATGAACTCGATATCGGCATGCAGCTCGCCAGCGGCATTTACAGCCCGACCGGCGTTTTGCTCGTCGCGGAGGGATACCACCTCGACGAAAGCACGATTAAAAAAATCCGGAACTACAACTCAAGTTCCTCGCTCCTCCGTCAGTTGCTCGTTTATTGCTGAGACCCTCAGTTCGCTAAAAGTGACCCGACGCGGGTGATGAGCTCACCAACGGCGAAGGGTTTTTTAAGGAATGCGTAGCCGGAATAGGCCGCAATGCCTTGCTGCTCGGGGTAGCCGGAAACCAGAAGAATGGAGGCGTGCGGTTGTTTTTTGGAAAACACCTTGGCCAGTTCCAGTCCTCCCAAGCGGGGCATGACCATGTCGGCGATCAACAGGTCCGGCATCAAATCGGGATTCTGCTCGAGAATATTCAAAGCCTCCTCGCCATCGACGGCTTCGAGGACATGGTGGCCGAGGCGAGCGAGAACTGTTTTGGTGAATTGGCGCAAAGACGAGTCGTCCTCAACGAGCAGAATGGTCGCAGCTTTCGATGCGCGCTTCGGCGTGGCGTCGTGCGGCGTCGGGGCAATGCCCTCGGCGACGCTCGGGAAGTAGATATTGATTCGAGCCTTACCTCCCTCGGTATGGACAAACAGGAGACCTTCGTTTTGCTCGATAACGGCACGCGCTGCCGACACGCTGCGATTTTTTTCGAGATTGCGAGCGGGAGATTTTGTTGATCCCGGCTTCAAAGCAAGGCTGATGCGGACATAACTTCCGGCAGGCAGAACATGATCCCCAAAATGGGTGGCCTCGCCGTGCGCCTCGTTGGTTGGGGTGATGAGAACCTCCCCGCCTTCGACCATCGCTTCGCGGCAAGCCACGGCGAGATTGATAAAAGCCTGCTCGATCTGGCTGCGGTCGGCTTGCACAGCCCACAGGCCTTTGGAGGCATCGATTTTCAAGACGATCTTTTCGCCATGAAGCCGGTCGAGCATCTTCACCAACTCTTGGAGAAGTTCGCCGAGTTGCAGGGATCCCTTGCGCGTGGCAGGGGGCTTGCTGAATGCGAGCAGTTGGTTGGTGAGCGACGAAGCGCGCATGGCCGCTTTCTCAATCTCGCCTAGAAATCCAAGCCGCTCCTCGTTGTCTCCAGACTCTTCCATGAGGATTTGGGCGTAGCCAATCACCACGGAAAGCATGTTGTTAAAATCATGGGCGACGCCGCCGGTCAGTTGGCTGAATGCCTCGACTCGCTGGGATTTTCGCACGCGGGATTCCAAATCCCGGAGATGCGAAACATCGGACATCATCGAGGAAAGAACCGGATGCGCGCCTTGAGAGGGATCGATGAAGTAGCCGCGCTCCAGGAGAAGCGTGTGTTTGTCGCCGCGTTTGCGAATCCTGTATTCGATTTCAAAAGGGCCGCCTTCGGCGAGCACGCGCTGGATTTCCTTGCGATACTCGGCGCGATCGTCGGCATGAATCAGCAGAACCCATTTCTCAAAACTGCCCATCAGCTCGTGAGGAAAAATTCCGAGGATTGACTCCGCCGCGCCGCAGTAAAGGGCTTCGTCAGTCGAGGTGTCCCACTCCCGCAGAATCAATCCCGTGGCTTCCACGGTGCCTTCGACACGAAGACGGGACTGGCGCAAGGAACGCAACTCAGAGTCCAAGGCGGAGATTTTATCCGCGTTGGAAGAATCTTTCACACCAAGCTCTGTGTCGGATTTTTTCACAGTGAAAAACTGGATCACACTAAACCTGCAGCCGATCACTGCAAAAGGTCTTATTTTACGCCAAGGAGCGTTCGTGCGTGTTTTTTTGCGGTGTCGGCGGGGCCGCCGAGCATGCGTGCGATTTCGTTGATGCGTCCGGCAGCGTGGGTTCCCTCCAAGAGAGTCCGTGTGCGTGTGCCGTCACTTTCCTTACTAACAATGAACTGGGACTCCGCCGAGGCCGCGACCTGGGGAAGGTGGGTGATGCAAAAGACCTGATGATTTGTCGAAAGCTCCTTCATTTTCAGGCCCACCTTGGCGCCGATCTCTCCGCCGACATTGGCGTCGATCTCATCGAAGATTAAAATCGGCACGCTGTCCTGCGCCGCGAGAGAGGTTTTCAGCGCGAGCATCACGCGAGAGATTTCTCCGCTGGAGGCAATGGCACGGAGGGGCCGTTCGGGTTCACCCGGATTCGGCGAAAAAAGAAACTCCATGTGCTCGTATCCTTCAGGCGAGGGATCGGCCAAATCCTCGAAGGCTATCGAGAAGCCAGCCTGAGCGAAACCGAGGTCCGAAAGGTGGCGTCGAACCAGTGTCTCGAGTTTCGGTGCGGCTTTGCGACGGGCTTGGGAGAGTTTTTTTCCAGCTGCCTCGAGGGTCGTTTTCGCAGTTTCAATCTCGCCATCAAGCATGGCTCCGCGTTCTTCGCGATTTTTGAGGGAGGCGAGTTTTTGGGAGGCTTCGAGGCCAAATGCTAGGATCGCCTCCACGCTTGTGCCGTATTTGCGCTTCAGATTTTGGATGGTGTCGAGCCGGGCTTCGATATCGGCGAGCGCCCGGGGATCCGCATCGACTCTGTTTTGATAATGGTCGATCTCCCGCGAGAGATCTTGGAGTGACTCGAAAATTCCCGCAGCCGCTAGGGCAATCGATTCAGCCTCGGGATCAAGGCGCGAGAGTTCCTTGGCTAGCCGCCCGACATCTCCCCAGCGCGAGGTGATCGAATCCTCGGACTCGGTCAAAATCCCGGAGAGTTCCGCGCAAACTTCACCGAGACGGTGCGCGTTGGAAGTCGATCGCTGGCGGCTCACGAGGCTCTCCTCTTCCCCGGACTTGAGTGCGGCGTCGTCGATCTCCTTGGTTTGGTGATTCAAGAGATCCAACTCCCGAGCCAAAGCCTCCGCATTTTCCACAAGGCGGCGTTGCTCATTTTCGAGATCGATCCAACGGCGTCGCGATTCGGAAAATTCGCTGCGGATTTTTTCCGAACCCGCAAAGGAATCAAGAACCCGCATCTGTTGTTCGCGGGAGAAAAGACTCTGGTGATCATGCGGCCCGTGGAGATCGACCAAGGAAATTCCCAGATCGCGCAAAAGGGCGAGGGTGCACGGCGAACCGTTTACGAACTGCTTTCCACCCCCCTCGGCAAGAACCGTGCGCTTGATGACGAGGGCTCCGTCTTCGCAGGGTTCGGCTCCTCCGGATTCGAGAATGGCATGGAGTGGCGATCCGGCATCGATTTGGAAGAGCCCTTCCACCGCGCAGGATGCGGCTCCGCTGCGAACGAGGGTTCGGTCTGCTCGTTCCCCGAGGAGAAGTTTCACAGCGCCGAGGATGATGGATTTTCCCGCTCCAGTTTCTCCGGTGATGGCGACAAAACCTGCGGGGGGTTCCCAAAGCAGATCCTCGACCAGTGCGAGGTTGCGGATGCGTAGAGATGCCAGCGTTGCGGACATCCGGGAACTATGCCACCCTCCGGCCCCGTTTCCAAGCGATGGAAAATCTTCAAATCACATTTCTCGGCACGGGCACATCGCACGGCATTCCAGTGATTGGCTGCGAGTGCGCCGTTTGCAAATCCAGTGACCCGCGCGATAAGCGACTCCGCACCGCGATCCATATCCAAATGCCCTCGCTGTCCATCGCCGTGGATACGACCCCCGACTTTCGCACCCAATGCCTGCGCGAGGACATCACGCGCCTCGATGCCGTCCTCTACACCCACTCGCATGTGGACCACATTTTGGGATTCGATGATCTGCGTCGTTTTTGCGAACTCGAAAACAAGGCGATTCCCGTGCACGGATCGCACGAGACCCTCACCAGCCTCAAACGCGTTTTTCAATACGCTTTCGACGGTTCGGCGCGCTATCCGAACTATGTCCGCCCGGATCCCGTCACGATGAGCGGAAAGTTTGTGATGGATGGCTTCGACATCATCCCGGTCGATTTGCCGCACGGTCGGATGGTCACGAATGGATTGGTCTTCGAAAAAAATGGCCGACGCCTTTTTGCCTACTTTACCGATTGCCAGTCCGTGCCGCCCGAGGCGGAAGAGGCCGCGCGGGGGGTCGAGGTTTTGGTGATCGATGCCTTGCGCCACACCGCCCACTCGACTCATCTCACGGTTCAAGGTGCGCTGGAAGCGGCACGGCGCATCGGAGCGCGCCAGACATGGTTTATCCACATGTGCCACGAACTCGGTCACGCCGCGACCGAGGCGGACCTGCCTCCAGATGTGCGGTTGGCCTACGATGGTCTGAGAATCCATGTTTAAGCTCGCTGCTGGGTTTCTGGTGTTTCTCGCGCTGTGGGTGCCCACTGCTTTGGCCAAAGACCGACTCGCCTCCGCGACATTGGTTTTATTCAACTCCAACGACGCCGAGTCGGCGGAACTAGCCCGCTACTATGCCTCAAAGCGATCGATCCCTGCCGCGCAGGTGATTGGCTTCGACCTCCCCGCTGGCGAGGAAATCACGCGGGAGGTTTTCAACCGCCAAATCGCCGATCCGCTCCGGAATCAACTCATCGAAAAGGGATGGTGGTTGGTCCGCCAACTTCCGGATGGCACCACGAGGGTTTTCGATACGCGCATCAGATTCTTGGCTCTCATGCGGGGGTTTCCCCTGAAAATATCATCGGATCCCTCCATTGAGCTCCCTCCGCCGATGGAGGGCATTCCGCCCGAGGTTTCAGGTCGCAACGATGCGAGTGTGGATAGCGAACTGGCCGCGTTGGGATTGCCTGACTTCGTTCCCGGCGGGCTGATTCCCAATCCGTATTTTGGCCGGTTCACGCCGATCCTCGAGGAGTCGGTTTCTCCGGGCCTTCTGCTTCCCTCGAGGCTCGATGCGCCAACGGCCGCGATGGTTCGGAAGATGATCGATGACTCGATCGCCACCGAAAAAGAGGGCCTCTGGGGGTGGGCTTATGTGGATGGGCGCGATATCTCTAGCGGGGCGTATATTGAGGGGGATAACTGGATGCGCAAACTCGTCGAGATCCTCCGTCAGTCGGGAATCCCCACCATTTTTGATAATCTCCCCGAGACATTTCAGGAAAATTTCCCCATCACCGACGCAGCGGTTTATTTCGGTTGGTATGCCGGCGACATCAATGGTCCGTTCCTCAGAGAGGATTTTCGATTTCGACCCGGCGCTGTGGCGGTGCATCTCCACTCGTTCAGTGCGTCCTCGCTGAGAAGCTCCGCGAACCACTGGTGTGGTCCGCTGATCGCCAAAGGAGCCGCAGCCACACTCGGGAATGTGTATGAACCCTATCTCCCATTCACGGCGAATCTGGATGTCTTCCAAGATCGCTTGCTGGCTGGTGTGACCCTTGCCGAGGCCGGTTGGATGTCTCAGCGCGCGATCTCATGGATGGGAGTCGTCATCGGTGATCCGCTCTACAGACCCTATCAAGCATGGAATCAGTTTTCCGATCCGCGCAGTCGGCAAGAGAATCCCTTCCGTCGCTTTCGCAGCATCACACGCTCCTCGCGTTCCAATATTCTCCTCGCCATGTTGCCGATCCATGAAGCCACCATGGAAACGGGGAACAGCATGTTTCTTGAGGCATTGGGCAACGCGCAGATGGATGCGGATCACCTCCCTCCCGCATTGGATTCATTTCGAGAGGCTCTGAAAATTGCAAAAGATCCTGAGGTCCAAGCTCGGCTCGAACTCGAAATCGCCTTCGTTTCACGGAGGATTTCTCCAGAGGAATTCCAGGAAGTTTCGCCCGAGGAAATTCCGCCCGAGGAAACATTCGCCGAGGAATCGGACACCCAGGAAAAGGAAGTCGACCCATCCCTTCAAAAGCCAAAAGAGGAGACACCTTTGGATTGGTTGCTAAATCTTCCCTATCCCGACTTGTGAGCGCCTCAGCCTCCTACGCCAATGCCCGAATGGGGTGTGTTTTTGCGGAAATGCCGCTCGCTCGACCCCGTGAACTCGAAATCCAGGCGCGACTTTTCCGGGGAGATTTTGGTTTTGAATGGACGACCCACTGCGGCGAGAAACTCCGCATTCTTCATTTCGGGGAATGGAATCGCGAGGCGGGTCCGGATTTTAAAAATGCCCGGATCGAATTTGAAAAACGCGGGATCCAGGAGGGGGATATCGAAGTCGATTGGGATGCCCGGGATTGGGAGACGCATGGCCACGCCGTGAATCCCTCGTTCGCGAACACGAGACTCCACTTTTATGTCAACGCAGCGGGGGCGGCCTCCTTCGCGAGAAGCTCGGATCATCGTCACATTCCTCAAGCCCGCTTGCTCGTGGAATGCCCTCCGCCGCCAGTTGCCAAATGCTCGGCGCCGGCTGTTTCTCTGGAGGCGGCGCGAACCATGATCGACCGCGCCGCGAAGTTCCGGTTGGAAACCAAAGGCGCGGCATTTTCTTCAGCAAGTCGGCTTCACGGTGCCAATGCCGCCTTATTTTTTGGGATCGCCGCCGGGCTTGGCTACAAAAACAACTCCATCCCATTTCTTCTCGCCGCCCAGCGAACGGGGTGGAAAGCCGCTCAAGGAAATGATGTCGAGGCCTTGCTTTTCGGGATCGCTGGTTTTCTGGAGCCTCGAAGTTTCGATGAGGCGGACGACATCACAAAGACCTACCTCAAGCCCCTCTGGGATTCGTGGTGGAAGGTTCGAGACTCCTTTTCGCGTAGCGTCCTGCCGCGTTCCATCTGGAAGTTTTCCGGGCTTCGTCCACCGAATCATCCGCACCGGCGAATTGGGGCGCTGGCATCAGTCGCCCGAAATTTTCCGAAACTCCAAAAACAGATCGGCGAGTCCAAGGAAAAGGGATTCCTCCGTTTTTTTGAGGAATTGGATCATCCCTACTGGACCCACCATTGGAATCTCTCCGCAGATCCGCTTGCGAAATCCGTGGCACTGGTCGGCGCCGATCGCGCGACGGATTTGCTCCTGAATGCTTATCTTCCCATGCTTGATCCGGAGGACGCCGCCAAGATTCTCCGTGCCGCCCGTGGTCCCCAAGCGAGTGGGATTTTGGAACGAGCAACGGTTTGGTTGCTGGGGTGCGAATCGCGGGAGTTTCTCCGGACAGCGTGGGACCAACAGGGTCTTCTGCAACTTTACCGGGATTTTGGCGCGGCCTCTTCCGCCGAAGCGCTCGAAAAAATCGGCGGCATCTAGCCTCTCACACGGGTGCAGCGCACT
>Ga0208854_1000366_pt1 | contig 11273 bp, 5 predicted proteins | sample LakMenEpi30Nov11_FD_150748 | JGI IMG/M metagenome (GOLD analysis project Ga0208854, IMG submission 150748) | Freshwater microbial communities from Lake Mendota, WI - 30NOV2011 deep hole epilimnion (SPAdes) | ecosystem: Environmental > Aquatic > Freshwater > Lake > Epilimnion/Euphotic zone ...
CACCACGAATGATGACTGCATCAAGTTCTTCATTTATAACTAGCGAAAGTAGCACGGTAAATTTAATCGACCAAGACACTGGAAAACAAATAAATTCAGTTACGCCATTTCCCGGGTTTTCAGGTGAACTTCGAATCGCAATGGGAGACATGAACCATGATGGAAAAATGGAAACGATCGTGGCTGCGGGTCCTGGGGGCGGGCCAGCAATCATAGTTATGGATTCCGAAACAGGAACAGTATTACAAACATTCTTTGCATTTGACCCAGCGTTTAAAGGGGGCATTTTTGTAGCAATAGCTGATTTTAACTCAGATGGAATCATGGACATTGTAGTCGGGGCTGGAAGTGGTGGTGGGCCACACATTAAAATTTTTGATGGCTCAACCTTAAATGTATTGCGATCTTTTTTTGCCTATCAAGAAAACTTTAATGGCGGAGTAAGTGTCGCAGCAACTGATATCAATGGGGATGGTTTTGCCGAATTAGTAACAGGAGCTGGGCCGGGTGGAAGTTCGCATGTAAAGGTGTTCAATGGAAAAACATTTGAAATAATCAGTCAATGGTATGCCTATTCTTCAGATTTCAAAGGGGGGATTTTTGTTGCAGTTGGCGATATCGGGAATGATGGAAAATTCGAAGTAGTAACAGGCGCAGGGGAAGGAGGCGGGTCGGTGGTAGCAATTTGGGACCCTTACACTGGTGCATTGCTAAACCAATTTTTAGCTTATGACGAAAACTTCGGCGGAGGGGCGAGGGTAGGAATTAGCGATGGGAATGGAGATGGTATTACAGACATCCTCACCGGAGCAGGCCCAGGAGGCGGCCCCCAAGTAAACGGCTACAGCTTCCCCGCTTTGGATCTGCTTTTTTCATTCTATAGCGGCAACCCCAACAACGGCGGCGGAGTATTTGTTTAGTTAATACGGATTTCGAACAAGTAAAAAATGAACAATTTAGATGCAGTGCGCCTATTTCTTAAGCAAAGCTTTAAAAACCACTTTAGAAATTAAATAAAAAAACGAACAATTTCAGTCGAATTCCTGCAAAAAAAGCCTGTAAACAAAAACAACCGGAAGATTGGCACGCAATATGCATAACAACATTATTAATGATTGGAGTTTAAAAAGAACAGGGGGGAACAATCAAAGAACTATGGATCGATACTTTTACAATGCCAAGAATGCAAATAAAACCGATTAGTTGCTTGGATTTAGTTATTCCAAATTTTAAAAGAGAAGAATCTTTAGGAGGAAATATTATAAATAAGAAATCAATTAGTTGCGTGTTGGAGAAAGAGTTGAATGCCATTAATGTTCAACAAAACCAACAACAGCAACAATAATATTTATGAATATAGGCATTCGCACTGGGTTTAATTTATACTTAAAAAAACGTTCGGATTGATTTAGTCTGATTTATAGCCTGACTTTTATAAAACCAGTGTGAATGGCCTATTTTTACTTTATAATTCAACTAACAAACTTTTAATGAACTTTTCATTTAGGCGATGACGCTTTAGGTACTAATTCAAGTTTTAACTTTGATTCATGGGATGAGTTGGTTTGCTTCAAGTTAGAATTTATGTAAATTGGAAATGCTACATCTAAATTTAAAGGAATGGGAACTTCAATCGAGACTTGATTAGTATCTGCTTTAACGATTGTTGTAACATTTTTTATACCTGTCCAATCAGGGAATACTGTTTCAAGTGAAACATCACCTATTAATCCAGGTGCACGAAAAATTTCGAGATGAATCAAAGTAATTTTTCCTGCGTCGTATCCAATATTAGGCGATGCAGACGAAACATCAAGTTTACCTGATTCTAGCACTGCAATCATTTGTTCGTTAGGGTTAACAGAGCAGTAACTAACTATGTGATCAACGCCTTGATCTTTAATCGTAGCAACTCCTGCAACGCATATTCTACTTGTTCGACCTATTTCCATCCATGGTCCGAGTTGAACAGCATATTCAAATTCAAGGGCGCCTGCAGGAATAACTTTGGGTACGCCATGAACCCCCTGAAGATGTCTAGCTTGCTTATCAGCAACATCAACAATAATAGGGCCATCATAACCCAATCGCTCAAGTTTGTAATTACGGGAAAGGGTACCGCCACGACTGCCCCACTTCATGTTGTATTCACCCACGATTTTAAATGGGCAAGGTAGCGCTAAAGTAACCCGAACTTTATCGATAGAAAAATCACTAGGTTTGGATTGTACATGGGCAACAATGGGTGATTGTTCTGGAATGGTTGCTGAAACACCAAGGAGGAAAGAATCAATTTTAGTTTCAGGGTTAGCTTTAATTTTAACTGCAACATGACTTGCGCCCTTCGCAAAGGATGGGGTCGGGGGAATGACCGAGACACCGGGAGGCAAGGGACCAAACATCAGATCAACTTTAGAATCAAACCCTGGAGGGCGTTCAATTTTCAAATTAAGTGTAGCCTCCCCTGCTCTTGGGACGGTAAGTGAATTTTCAACGAAAGTAATGCTGGCTTTTTTGCTGGCTTCAGTATGAATCATAATCCGATAAGTAAAGGCAGGCCCAGCGCGACCTGGTATTTCTTCGGTTATTCGCAAGGTATATTTCCCCTTGGCGGGGGTATTAAACAGCAAAACCGGATCGAGTTCTGTAGTAGAAACAGCAAAAGCCAATTCTTTACCCATAGCATCAGCAATAGAAATTTTAGGCCTGCAAGGGGAACCAAGAGCAAGGCCTCGTGACTCAAATTGAAATTTCTGCCCTTGCTCTAATTCCAACACCCAAGAGTCAACCTCATCAAGCCTAATTATCTTACCATTAATAGCACAGGGAAAAGAGGCTATAGGGGAAGATTCGACACCAGTGGGCTTTTCTAGAAGCTCAGGTACGTTTCCAATATCAAACCAAACATTGGAATTAAGAAAAGATTGACAACCAATGGTATCAGAAACTTTAAGTTCCAATGAAGAAGAGCCAAGGTTTGACCCAATGATATCAAATTTGGTATTGGAACCACTTTTAGCACCCATAGGGTAGATAGCTTTAACGGTTGGATTTTTTGAAACAGAAAGCCTGTAAACATGAGCAGGACTACCCTTGCCAGAAGATTCCCTGATGCGAACAAGGTAAAGATCACTTACCGGCGCAGTGAAAACAAGGGCGGGATCTACACCAGAAGTATCATCATTATCAGCAATGATTTCACCTTTTGCATTTAAAATCTCTAATCTTGCATCAAGAGGTGAACCAAACTTTTCAGCAGAAACAAATGCATTGATGGTTTCACCTTTGTTTAGTTTTATCTGATAATCATCAAAATCATTTTTGGGATAGATTCTACCATTGATGGTGATTGGTAGCGAAATTGAAGTTGGAACGTGATAATGTTCGGATTCTTTTTCGATGATTTCGGGGAAGTCGCCTAGTTCAAATTTCCACCCGCCATTTACTCCCTCGGAATTCCAAACCCTAGCAAGCCTTTTAGAAATTGGTGCATCTTGATCAATGCGAACAAGTGTTGAAAGTTCTTTGGGATAATCCTCAGCTTGTTGGGATTCGGTAAGAGTTAAAAGAGGGCCATCAAACCAAAGGAAAGGAATGCGCTTCAAGGGATCCTTATGGGAAACGCCTGGACCAAGAATTTCGAATTGCGAATTAGCATGGAGAAAAAGCCCACCTACCCGTACTTGAACAACCGTCCCACGCTGTCCTCCCGAGGGAAAAAGATATGAAAGCGTTGGAGGGTTGGCATCAGCCATTGAAGGAATGGCCACGAAGATAAGTGCCAGCAAGAGATATCTGATTAAAAGAAGAGGCATGGTTTAACTTTCAAAACAAGGGGTCAATTTTCCTGCCTTGGTTCACCGCCATGATGGGCCTGCCATCGGGAGTGATAAATTCATGCTCAGGATTCATGCCCATCGTATGGCAAATAGTGGCAAAAAGATCTTCAGGGCCATAGGGATCGGAGGCAGGTTTTTCAGCCTTTGCATCGCTTTTCCCAACTACAACACCGCCTTTGATACCACCACCACCAAGGGCAACGGTGAACACTGGGCCCCAATGATCACGGCCTGCATTTTTGTTAATTTTGGGAGTACGCCCAAATTCGCCAGTAACAACAACAAGTGTATTTTCGAGCATTCCCCGTTCGGTCAAATCCTTGAACAAAGAAGCGATAGCCCTGTCAAAAATAGGAAGAAGATCCTGCTTCAGGGTACTGAAGTTATTATCGTGAGTATCCCAATTACTATGGTCAATGGTGACACAGCGAACACCCGATTCAACCAACCTTCTGGCAAGTAGGCAGGATTGGCCAAGAGTGTTTCTGCCATATTCATCACGGAGAGAATCTTTTTCTTTCTGCAATTGAAAAGCAGTTCGTGTTTCGGGGGAAGTCATCAGATCGAAAGCTTTTTGCTGGAAGGTGGAAACGCTCTTGGCACCTTGATTAGCCTTCATTTCGCCTGTGGCCCTAAAGCGATCAAGTCTTTCGAGTATATGTTTTCGATAATCAAGCCTATCCGCACGGATTTCAACTGGTGGAGAAAGATCAGGCACTTGAAACGAAGGCGAGTTGGGATCACTTTCAACAACAAAGGGTGAAGCAGTGGGGCCGAGGTATGCAGGGCCACAACTTGAATGCATTTTGGGCACACAAACATAGGGAGGAACACCTTGATTAGCAGGAGCAAGCTTGGAAATAATAGAACCAATCGAAGGCCTGTGATTATTAGGGCTTAAGCCACCGTTAAACCCAGCCTGAGGGAAATAACCGGTAAGCATGTAATGATCTGCGGGGCCGTGATCAGAATTATTATGCCGAAAGGAGCGAATCAAACTCAATTTATTCATCTGCTTACCAATAGCGGGCAACTGATCACAGATTCGAATGCCCGGCACAATGGTATCGGCCTGTTTAAACTCACCCCGATATTCAGCGGGGGCATCGGGTTTCATATCGAACGTGTCGATTGTGCTTAATCCACCATGTAAAAAAACATAAATGAGCGATTTCTGGGACTTGGAAGACCGATCATTGGCAAGAAGATTGGGGAGGGAGAAAGAGTGCCCAAGAACACCAGCAACGCCAAGGCGTAAAATATCTCGTCTGGTTCTGCCATCACAATAACTTTTATTATTCATACTTGCACCATGTTCTTAATGATTAAATAGAAACTCAAGGGAGTTCATCATACCCCAAGCAAGATCTTCCAATGCTTCGCGTTTTGATGCTGCGTCTTTTGCTTTTGCGAGAACTTCGTTTGCAAGTTCAAGCTCACTCTTATCTGGGAATCGTGAGAAATAGGAAAGGAACAATTCTTCAACGATTTCTTTTTGTGAAGAATTCACCGCAACTAATTTGGCTATTTTGCCTTGTTCATGGTTCAACTTCCGATGCAACTCGGGGGAGTTTAGCTCATGAAGAACTTGGGCAATGCCTGGTTCTTTCTGCCTTTCGCAAGAGCAGGACGATACCCGCAAGGGTCTACCATGAACTTTCAGGAAGTAGTCCTGATATCTGGAATCCCACAATTGGATTGCTCGTGTTCCAGCGGGGTAGCCCTCAAAATCGCCTAGCACCCCGGTAGTTTGCGAGATGGCATCAAATAAGACTTCTGCGGGCATTGACTTCAACAGAAATCTGGAATAATTCCATTCATCGGATTCATTACCAGGAATCGGAGTAGATGACCGCTGATAAGTTTCAGATGCGGTGATTAATTTGATGAGTGCTTTGACATCATATTTGTTTTGAATGAGATGATTTGCAAGTTTGACAAGAAGTTCGGGATGGCTTGCGGGATTGGTATCACGAAAATCATCAATGGGCTCAACAAGACCATGGCCAAACAAATGAGCCCAAATACGATTTGCAGCATTCCTTGCAAACCATTGGTTATCAGGGCTCACCACCCATTGGGCAAATAATTGCCTGGCATCGCCCTTGGGTTGCATCTCGGGAATTGGCTGGCCCAAGGCATGTGCAAAAACTTTTTCTTTGTAACGGGCATTACTACCAGGGGAAGTGTTATCACCTAGCAAGATCTCTCTTTTACCTGCATTTTTGTATCGAACACCGGTAAAAAAAGATTGCATCCCCAAATAATCAGCCTGGGTCCATTTATCGAATGGATGGTGATGGCATTCAGCACAGGCAATTCGAACGCCCAAAAAGATCTGGGCAAAGGAACTCGAAAGCTCACCGGGGCTTTTTACCACTTTATAAAATGAACCCTCTGGATGTTCATCCAAGTATCCTTTTGCAGAAAGAATTTCAAATGCCAACTTATCTAATGGCTTGTTTTCACTGAACGAATTCTTAAGCCAGCGGTAATAAGCATAAGCCTGTTTAGTACCAAGGGCTTGTCGATCAACCCGAAGAATGTCACTCCAAACGAGGGCGCTGTAATCGGAATAAGTTGGCCTATTAAGAAGATCTTCAACAAGTTTGCTTCTTTTATCCGCACTTTTATTAGCAAGAAAAGCTTTCAACTCTGAAGAATTAGGCAGAGTGCCTGAAATATCAAGAAACACCCTTCGGGCAAATTCCTCGTCCTTAGAAAGAGAAGACACAGGGATTCGAAGCGTATCTAATTTAGTTTGAATCAACTGATCGATCCAGTTTTCATCAGCATACTTTTTACCTGTGGCGTATTGTTGAACAGCGGGAAGTATGGCTCTAAATACAGCGGTTTTATTGCGATAGGTGACAAGAATCACCGCTTCGCCCGGAATCTCGTTGGTTGAAACAGTGCCATGAATATCCACCGAGGCAAGAGCTTCATGGTTTGAAAAGAATCGGGAATGGGCGGTAACTTCTTTTCGTGTGCCATCCTTTAAAGTTGCAAAAACAGTCAGCCTTTGCTTGGCACCCCCTTTTATTATTCGGAAGGGCGGTTGTATTTCGATGGAAACAACATCTGAAATTGAATCATTCTTTTTTCGTGCGCCTTTGCTAATCCAATCGATCACCGTTTGATAATCAGGATTGTTATCAGGGATGCGTGCACCGCCTCCATGCGAAATCTTCCCAGACATTTTCTTTACAAACAAACTGTTTGAAGGCGACTCAGCCATTACCCTTCGCCCACGGCCATCTAGGAATATGGATTCAAAATCAAAGTCTGGATCGGAACCAAACACTGAAAGCTTAAATCCATTTTGGCCTTCGGCCTTACCATGGCAACCAGAAGAGTTACATTGGTGCCTGGCAAGAATAGGTTCGATATCGTGATAAAAAGTTAGGTTTGGTGTTTCGGGAGTCGGATTAAAACTAACAGGAACAACCAATTGTTTTCCTTGAACATCAACAAGTAAACGAGTGGTACCTGTTTTTTTCCCATAGACCCTGCCTTGAAAAAGCATTGCGATTTCAGGATTTTCGATGCGGGCCGAAACATCTTCGGTAAGATCTGTAATCAAACCATTTTTGTTTTTGCTTTCCACTATAAGAGTGGCATATGAACCAGGTGCGGTAAGACTGATTGAATTTGGAACCGGGTAAACAACATCACCCTGTTGTGAAGTCAAAGTACACAAAATTAGGCAAAGGGTTGAAAACAAAACGGCCCCCTAGGAGGGATCTAAGGCGGGAAGAAACAAATACTACACTATATCGATAACACAGCGAATGAATCAGGGCAACTGTTTTCTGCTAAATCCTAGGCTTTAATCAAGGAGAAAGCCATAACAACCATCTGATAAACAGCTTTAATCTTACCCATCTCTCTGGACTGTTAAAACCCTCACTTACTTAACTGTTGGCAGAGATACAGTTAGGTGGTTTGAAGAAACTTCAAAATCTCGCTCATCAATCAGCGAAATATAATACACAAGTGGTTTACCCATAGGCAGCTTGGCACTTACAACATCGTTTGAAATAGTCGCTGGGATAGTTTCCCACAATCGTTTTTGCCAAGGCCCTTCATTGGTTGCATAATGAAGCATGGCTTTTTTAATCGGCGCGGTAGGGTAAACCTTAACAAAAGCTGTGCCATCTTTTATTTCCAAAACATCAACTTTAGCAAGAGCTTTGCCTGCCTTCAAATGGCTGTCAATAAAAGCGTCAACCTCTTTAAAAGTCCAGATATGCCCATGAGGCATTCGAACCTTCACTGAAAGTGTTTTCTCACCCTTTACAAGGTCATAACATTTTTTATAACTGTCGAGCGGATATGCAAAATCATTGGTGCCATTAATAAACATGATGGGGCAAGCCACGTTAGGCAAGTAAGTGGAAGGATCAAAGTTACGAACCCACTTTTCTTTTCTTGCAGCATCCATTTTATCCAATCGATTTTCCTTCCAAACACTGTTTTCGTGCAGGTAGCCGCAACCATAAACAGGAACAGCAGCTTTCAATCTATCATCCAACCCCGCGATGATGCATGTTAAATAACCGCCCCAACTTATTCCGGTAACTGCAACTTTATTCCTATCCACTTCGGGAAATGAAGCGATCATCGTATGACCACGAAGAACCGCAGCAACGGCATGGTAAGTCCACATATCTTTAAGATTATCCACTGTGAAATCTTGAAACTTTTCTTCATCACCTTGACCAGGCCCACCATCAGGCAGCCTTCCATTGGGTCCATTTCCTGCTAAATCCATTGCTAAAGCACAATAGCCACGTTTATTCCAATGTTTAACCCAATCAGGAAAAGCCTTGCCTCCGCCGCCATGCACCAAAAGCACCGCAGGAAAAGGCCCCTGCCCTTCTGGTTTGCCGTAGTAGGCGAAAATCTGAGTAGGTTTGCCCTTATAGTTTTCCCCGGGGTAATAAACTTGCTTTACCCCATTAACAGTCTCGGCCCACGAGGGTTCAACCTTTGCCTTTTGCAAGGCAGGAACATCCCAAGGGCCGGTGACTTTAGCGGATTCAAATCCAACAGGGGATAGCGCAAGTAACAACAAGAAAGAAAATTGCAACATAGTGAACCTCGATGAATACTTCATAACAAATCAGTTGTCATTACATTACCGTTAAAAGGTTAGCCATGAAAGAAAATAGCAAAATCGTGCTTAAAAGGTTGCGCATTTGGCTAGTTCAGAACATAATTAGGAAGATTAATTAAAGGCCACCTTAGGTTAACCATGCCAATGCTTCCAGCTTTTGAAATTCTTATTTTCGCCTTGGTATTAGGAACAGAAACTCCGCAACGGGTAACTTTCGAGGAAGATATCAGGCCAATTTTCAAGGCATACTGTTTTGATTGCCATGGAGCTTCAGAAAAACCAAAGGGCGGTTTAGATTTAAGGCTAAAGAAACTAGCGATTAAAGGTGGTAAATCCGGGGCCTCAATTAAAGAGAATCATCCCGAGCAAAGCCATCTGTTACAAAGAATGAAATCAGGGGAGATGCCACCAAGCGAAAAAAAGGTCCCCGCAGAAAAAATCGCCCTTATCGAAAGATGGTTAAAAAACGGCGCGCCAACTTTAAGGAACGAGCCAGACAGTCTTCCACCGGGTATTGGCATTACCGAAGAGGAGCGCAATTACTGGTTCTTTAAACCTCTATTAGAACCCAAAGTGCCAGATATCACTTTTAATCAAAAAAAGCTTGCTCCATTAGATGCATTCATCCTGACAAAGCTTCAACAAAAAAAACTGAGTTTCAACCCAGAGGCTGATAAGCGAACTTTGATTCGCAGGGCTTACCTCGACCTAACAGGATTACCACCAACTATTGATCAAGTAGAACGCTTCGAGAAAAACACTGCACCAAATGCCTACGAAACACTTGTAGATGAACTACTTGCATCTCCAGCGTATGGCGAAAGATGGGCCAGGCACTGGCTGGATGTTGCAGGTTATGCAGATACCGAGGGTGATTCCCCCAACGATTCCCTCAGGCTCCACATTTACAAATATCGTGACTATGTGATTCGCGCACTAAACAGCGACAAACCCTTCAATCAGTTTATCATTGAACAACTTGCAGGGGATGAACTAGCGCCAAAACCATGGGACGAACTTTCGATTCAACAAAGGGAACTTCTTGCTGCGACAGGGTTTTTGCGTTGCGGCCCAGACATCACTGCGGGCGGTGGGGCAATTGCAGAAGCGGAACAAACATTCACCGAATCTATCAAGATCTTCAGTTCGGGATTGTTGGGTTTGTCGGTAGGTTGCGCACAGTGCCATGATCATCGATACGATCCGATTAGTCAGGTAGATTATTTCCGCTTTAGGGCAATATTTGAACCTGCATTCAATCCATCACAATGGCGCAAACCTGCAGAACGAACAGCAGCATTGATGACCAAACCTGATAGAGAAAAAAGTGCGCAAATTGAAAAGGTCGCCCAAGAGCTTGCAACTAAACTACAAGCAGACACCAGCAGCACCATCAAAGTGATTTTCGAAAAAGAACTCCAAAAGATTCCAACAGTGTTGCATGAACCAGTAAAAAAAGCATTTGAAACACCTGAAGCAAAACGCACACCAGAACAGAAAAAGTTATTCGAAAAATATCCAAAGATCAATGTCCGGGCAGGCATCATTGATCAATACGACCCAAAAGCCATGGCTGAATTAAAGAAAGCGCAAGTAACCATCGATGCCAAGCGTGCAGAAAAGCCTAAGGAAGACTTCTACGCAATCATGTCCGAAGTGCCTAAAAAGATCCCCGCAACAAAGCTATTTCATCGGGGCGATTACCGCCAACCTTTGCAGGAAATCATTCCGGGGGATTTATCGATTGCTACAGTTCATGAAGCAAAACCATGGGATTGCCCCACCAATAATAATGGCGAAAGCTCTGGACGAAGGCTGGCATTCGCACAGTATCTCACATCGGGTAAGCACCCTCAATTCAACAGAACGATGGCAAACCGCATTTGGGTTTATCATTTTGGGCAGGGAATAGTCGACACTCCAGGCGAGTTTGGAAAACTTGGAACTGCTCCATCGCAACCCGAATTACTTGACTGGCTCGCTTTACAACTCCCAAAAAACAACTGGAGCCTCAAAGCTTTCCACAAACTGATCATGACCTCTACAACCTATCGACAAAGCTCGGTCCATCGCCCAGAACAAGATTCTGTTGATATCAGCAACCAACTCTATGGCAGATTTCCTCTTCGAAGATTGGAAGCTGAGAGCATCCGGGATTCTATACTGAAAGTGAATAACAGGCTGGATCACACTTTGTATGGCGCTGCTATCCCTCTTAAAGAAGATATTGCAGGTGTGATGCATTACCCCGATGCTTCGCCCCGAAAAACTATTTACATGCAGGTTCGCAGGCACAAACCATCTGCATTCCTATT
>Ga0208854_1000367_pt1 | contig 11266 bp, 13 predicted proteins | sample LakMenEpi30Nov11_FD_150748 | JGI IMG/M metagenome (GOLD analysis project Ga0208854, IMG submission 150748) | Freshwater microbial communities from Lake Mendota, WI - 30NOV2011 deep hole epilimnion (SPAdes) | ecosystem: Environmental > Aquatic > Freshwater > Lake > Epilimnion/Euphotic zone ...
AATGGTATCGTTAAGAGCGAGCTACAGGCGATCGTCAATCTAGGTGGTGTTTTAGGATTTATGGTGGGATTAATACAAACTCTCTTTCTCTGGTTTTCTAATCTGAATTAGGCAAACGGCGATCGCCTGTCGATTATCCTATTTTTGGAGTGTTCCGACATAGCCTTCATCGACGAGTAAATTTTTGCTATTGGCCGCCGCCACAGCCAGGCGATCGCAGCGTTCATTTTCTCGATTACCAGAATGACCTCGTACCCAAACAAACTTGACTTCGTGTTTTCGACAAAGGGATAGTATTTTTTCCCAGAGATCGGGATTTTTGGCCATTTCCTTCGCATTGCGTCGCCAATTATTAGCCTGCCAACGTTTGGCCCATCCTTTGGTCACTGCATCCACTAAATATTGAGAGTCACTATACAAAGTCACTAAGCTACTGCTTTCAAGAGCTTCTAATCCCACGATCGCCGCCATCATTTCCATACGATTATTGGTGGTGAGACGATACCCCCCAGAGAGTTCCTGACGCTGCTGCTGATTGAGTAACACTACACCATAGCCCCCTGGGCCAGGATTGCCTAAACAAGCACCATCTGTATAGATAGTGACAGCGTTGGGGGAATCAGTCATACAAAATCACTCCTCTAAATTTTTCCAAGGAATTACCTATTATTATTTTAAAATTCGCAAAAATTCTAAAGGCAACCCATCTGTATCTGCTAAAAACATTACCTCATAAACGCGATCGCCGATCATTTGTTGACAGGGTTCTAAGAGAATTTTGAGGGGTGGATGTTGGTCAGATTGGCCAGGGTGATCCTGACTCACTTGTTCTAGCATTGTCTGGAGAGATTGCAACCAACTGGATAAACTTGGCGCGATCGCCGTTAAATCAAAGGAGAGATGATAATAACCGACATAATGTTCATCGCCAAAGGCATCAGGAGCGGGTTTGGGTTCAGGAATTTGGATCAACTCAATTCTGCCGCCTAATCCTTCTAACCAACAGGCCAGGGTATATCCGGTGGTAAAACGCTCCTGGACTGTAAAGCCCAACATTTCATAAAAGGCGATCGCTCGATGAATATTAGCAGTACGGATAGAGGCATGGTGCATAGGAAAGGAAAATTTTTGGCGAAAATTATTCAAATAAGCGAAAGTAGGGATAACGTTTTGGCACACCCGCTTCCTTTTCCAGATCAAAATTAATCACTTCCCAGCGATCTTCCTGGGTTTCCGCACTGAATTCGACCGGTAAACCATAGAGATGAGGAGTACTACTTTCTCCATTACCTCGCCAGGAAGTATTGCGTTCTAAATAAGCACTGACTAAACTTTGATAGCGATTAGCAATAATGACTTTGGTAGCCCGATAGCCTTGGGTATAGAGTCGATCTAGGGCTTCATGAATTTCAAAGCGGATACCATCGGGGTGAGTATGTTGCCGATACCATTCTCCTTTCCAAAAACGCCAATGTCGTCCTGATTGCAGATGCACTAAATCCTTGGTTTCAGGATTGACCTCAAACGCACCATGTCGATTACAGAGATAGGTATCGGTCAGCGTTAAGGCAGGAATCGTCTGCTGGCAATGGGGACAATGAATTTCGGGGCCAAAAATAGGATACTGTAAACTGGAATTCAGCATGGAGGCTTCGTTTACGTTGAAGATCGGGCGGGCATTGTGGCTATATTATATCGGTTAAATTTAAAGCAGTCAGACTAGATTGGAATTTTTGAGCAATTTTGAGAAACAAAACTGAGACTGGCAAGGGAGATTAGGATGCCAATAGAGGGATAGCTTGAAAGCTGATATCCTGGGTAACCAATAAAATACTCAATGGGGTTAATCTTGACTGCCAATACTTAATGGCAACTTCGAGAATTTCTTGAGCCGTTTTCCAAGTTTTAGGATCATGATTGGCTAAGTTTTCAGGGTTAGCATAAATTACCAGTTGCGGCTTGCGATCGCACCATCCCAAGTCTAATAAACAATCTTCAAAGGCATCCCAGTTATAACCAAAGTAATGAGGAAAATCTAGGCCGTCCGCCCAAGCTTTGAGAAAATTTTCTTTATTGTCTGCATTTTTGCCATCAACAACAAAGCCCTGCCATCTCATTTGTTCACAAAGGGTTAAGCTTTCTTCAATGGCGATCGCGATATCAATCCGATAAAGTCCAAACGGACATTGGCGTTGCAAGAGTGCCAGTAGAGAGTTTGTCGTCATGGTTTTACGCGATAGAAACTGCGGTAATGATCTTGTGTGTAATAAATTTCTCGTTTTTCTCCCGTAATAATTCGCCTAGCACCGCGATCGCGCGCACCTGAGGTCGGTAGAGTGCAAAAAGGGGAGTCATAAAAAAGTTAATTTAGGGGCTAGATTTGACAAATATTTATATTAGTTGATATTCTACATGAGCTTTGCTCTATATGCTCTTTAGACCACCACTACCATCGAATCACTACCGTCGTGGTCTTCTAGAGGGACTAGAATCGTCCCTCAATGAAGGATTCTCTCTCTTACTCGGACTCATGGAAAGTTTCATTGGTTTTGCGATCGCTCGTTCCTGTCTAGATTTTGCCCTAGCCCGTCAATGGCTCGATCCCTTTGGCTCCGAAAGGTAACTGGGTAATTCAAAAACGTAACCTTTACTGCGAATGGTTTTAATACAATCTCCTTCAGGATCCCCAATTTTGCGGCGAATCTGACCAATGTGAACATCCACTTTCCGCTCGGCTTTCACATCATCAGTAGTTCCCCAAACGGCCGAAATTAGCTCGGCTCGGCCCCACACTTTTTCAGGATGCGTTGCTAAAAAATACAACAATTCAAATTCCAATAGAGTCAGAGGAATTAATTGTCCAGCCACTGTCACCTCACAGCGTTCATTATCAATGACCATCCGTCCAAAGGTTAGCCCTTTTTGAAGCGTTGACGGCGGGGTTTCTAGAGGAACTTGACGTTTAAATAATGCACCAATTTTAGCTTTGAGAATTTCTAAATTAAAGGGCTTGGTTAGGTATTCATCAGCCCCCTGCTCAAATCCCTCCAGAACATAATCAGTACCAGAAAGACAAGTGAGCATTAAAATCATAGTCTGAGGTTTCCGCATCTCCCGACAAAGATTAAAGCCGCTATCATCAGGTAGATTAACATCTAAAATTACTAGGTCTGGCTGAAAACGTTCAAATAGAACTCTTGCTGTCTTCGCATCCTCTGCAACTTCAACCTTATATTGATTAAAACTTAAAAAACGTGATACCAGGTGACGAATGGCTGGGTCATCGTCCACGACAAGAATTTTTTGTTGAGAGGGATTGAAGACCATGAGGATTCGTTAAACGGTGATGTCCCTATAAATTTGCCCTGAAATCATCAGTAAGACTTAAGCTTCGATTCTAGCGGTTAATGTTACCTAGAAATCAAATATCGTGCTACCCAAGACAAAATGTATCAACAACAGCAAATGCCTATTCTTCAAGTTCTGAAACAATTAGTCAGCCAACCGGATGCGGCTTTTTACGCACCTGGTCATAAACGAGGTCAAGGGATCTCTAGGATATTAGCAGATTTTTTAGGAAACCGTACTTTTCAAGCAGATCTGCCGGAATTGCCGGAATTGGATAATCTGTTTGCACCGAGGGGCGTGATCCAAACGGCTCAATCTTTAGCGGCTGAGGCCTGGGGAGCGGATCAAACCTGGTTTTTAGTGAATGGTTCCACTTGCGGATTAATTGCCGCTATTTTAGCGACCTGTGGAGAAGGGGATAAGTTATTGTTGCCTCGAAATTGCCACCAATCGGCGATCGCGGGAGTAATTCATGCCGGAGTGATTCCCATTTTTATAGAGCCAGCCTACGATCCAGCCTGGGATTTGGCCTATAGCATTACCCCAGAGACATTAACTTGTAGCTTACAACGTCATCCTGATGCTAAAGCAGTGCTTTTACTGTATCCCACCTATCACGGGGTGGGGGGGAATTTAGCCCAGTTAATTAAGATTGCCCAGGCTCATCATCTGCCCATCATTGTAGATGAAGCCCACGCTGCCCATTTTCATTTTCATCCCGATTTACCCCCTTCGGCCTTGAGTTTGGGAGCCGATCTGACTATTCAATCAACCCATAAATTGTTAGGGGCTTTGAGTCAAGCTTCAATGCTCCATTGTCAAGGTTCAAGAGTTAAACCGGAACGCATCAGCCAAGCATTGCAATTAGTGCAATCCACTAGCCCAAACTATTTACTATTAGCTTCTTTGGATGTGGCCCGTTATCAAATGGTGACGGAAGGGAATATTTTGTTAAGCCAAACCCTCGAATTATCCTACACCGTTCGAGACAAGTTGAGCAAAATTTCTGGTCTAAGGTTATTAACTCATCCTGTTCAAGCTTTGCCTGGTTTTCAGTATTTAGATCCGACTCGTTTAACCGTCGATGTGAGTCAATGGGGGCTAACGGGTTTTGAAGTAGATGAGATCCTACGTCAAGAATTTCAGGTGACAGCAGAGTTACCCACCCTTAGACAGTTAACTTTTATCATTACTTTTGGTAATACAGTTCAGGATCTAGAGGCTTTATGGCAAGCCTTTACCATTTTAGGCGATCGCTATTCTCTCCTCTCCAATCCTTTGTTAACGTTGCCACCCTTACCCCATTCGCCTAGTTTGTTATCTCCCCGTGCTGCCTTTTTTGCTGAGACAGAAACCGTGAGTCAAAAAGCGGCGATCGCTCGCATCAGTGCCGAGTTAATTTGTCCCTATCCGCCAGGGATTCCAGTCTTAATTCCAGGGGAAGTGATTACAGAAGAGGCTATTAATTATTTACAGCAGGTGATGAAACTGGGGGGCATGATTAGTGGTTGTCAGGATGATAGTTTGGAACAATTTCAGGTGATTGTTGAGTAGTCATTTTAATTGCTCGTAAAGTTGCTACAACCTGACCTAGAGCTAATCCACCGTCGTTAGGAGGCACATTTTGCGGCCAGTAAGGAACAAATTTTTCTGCTTTTAGTTTAGAAACGGTGGCTTCAAGGAGATAGGCATTTTGAAAACAACCACCCGTTAAGACAACTTGCTGGATTCCGACTTGATGAGCGATCGTGATCGCAATTTCGACTAGAGTATGGTGAAATTTAGCGGCAATTTGAGAAATGGGCAGAGCTTCTTTTAGGTCTTGTAAAACGGAGATTAATAGGGGCTGCCACTGAATGATGATGGGTTCTGATTTGCTATTGGGTTTTAGGGTGAAAGGATAGCTTAATAAATCATTGGATTCTCCTAAGTTTCCCTTGGAGTTTAATTTCCCTAAATTCTCCATGGAAAGGCGTTGTTGTTGAATCATGGCTTGGTTTTCTAACGCGATCGCGGCTTGGCCTTCAAAGGTAACAGTAGGATAAAGATTTAACAGGGCCGCAATGCCATCAAAAAGACGACCCACACTAGAGGTCAGGGGACAGTTTAAACGACGGTTTAACATTTGAGTGAATAGCTTTAATTCATCTTCAGAAAAGGCTTGTTTTAAAGATTGAGGTAGCTCTAAATTTGCTGTTGTTAATAGGGATAGGGCAATACGACGGGGTTCCTTGACCGCCATTTCTCCACCAATCAGAGGAAAGTTTTCAAAGTGGGCAATTCTCCGCCAATGATTATCATGAATTTGGATAAATTCTCCACCCCATAGTGTGTTATCTAAACCATAACCAGTGCCATCCCAGGCAATACCTAAAATGGGTGATTTTAAGTGGTGTTCTGCAACAACAGACAAAATATGAGCATAGTGATGTTGAACGCGATAACAGGGTAAAGGTTGAGATTGGGCATATTGGCTAGAACGATATTCTGGGTGAGCATCCTGAGCAATCATTTCTGGCTGAAAATCGTATAAATTGGTCAGGCTCTCAATCGTCTTTAAAAAAGATTGATAAGTTAAAGCATTGGATAAGTCGCCAATATGTTGACTCAGATAAACTTGATTTTGACGGGCGATCGCAATCGTATTTTTTAAATGTCCTCCAACAGCTAAGATCGGTTGAGAAATAGCATCACGATCATCTAATTTCACTGGATAGGGAGCATAACCCCTCGCACGACGAATCACCATTGTTTGATCAGCAATAACACGTACAATCGAATCATCAATAGGACGAAAAATCGGGCGATTATGAACCAGAAAATTATCTGCAATCCTGTTGAGTTTACTTAAAGCTGTCTGCTCATCAGTACAGAGTGATTCATCGGATAAATTAGCACTTGTAGCCACAATCGGAAAATCTAATACTTTTAACAATAAATGATGCAAAGGGGTATAGGGTAACATCACGCCTAAATAACTATTATCAACCGCAATATTCTCCGCCAACCTCTTATTCTTCCCCCTTTCTAAGGGGGATTGAGGGGGATCTAACCTTTCTAAAGGGGATTGAGAAGAATTTAAACTTTCTAAGGGAGATTGAGGGGGATTTATGCTTTCTAAGGGGGATTGAGGGGGATCTAATCTTTCTAAGGAGGAATGAGGGGGCTTTAAGCTTTTTAAGGGGTATTGAGAGGAATTTAAACTTTCCAAGGAGGATTGAGAAGGATCAAATTTTCTTTTCAACAAAACAATGGGAGATGCTGCCGACAATAACAATTTCTCTTCTTGATCATTGACCCAACAATCCTGCTTAATTTGCTCTAAATTAGGATACATCAAGGCTAACGGTTTATGGGGTCTTTGTTTGCGATCGCGTAATTTTTGTACCGCCTCAAAATTGCTCGCATCAACCACTAAATGGAAGCCACCTAAACCCTTAATTGCTAAAATTTTTCCTGTTTTAATCGCTTTAACTGTTGCTAATAAAGCCGCTTCTCCGATGCTATAAATCTTTCCTTTTTGATCCCAATATTCTAATTGAGAGCCACAGTGAGGACAAGCATTGGGTTGAGCATGAAAACGGCGATCGCGGGGATTATCATATTCAGCCAAGCACACTGCACACATCTGAAATCCTTTCATCGTGGTCAAGGGGCGATCGTAGGGTAAAGCTTCAATAATGCTATACCTTGGCCCACAGTTTGTACAATTGGTAAAAGGATAATGATAACGACGATTTTGAGGATCAAAAATTTCTGCTAAACAATCATTACAGGTGGATAAATCTGGCAAAACTGTCACCGTTTTTTCACCGCCACTACTAGCTCGAATTTCAAAGCTTTGATAACCAATTAATTCTAATTCTGTAACTATTATTTGATCAATCTGCGATCGCGGTGGTTTATCTTGTTCTAAAGCGATGAGAAATAACTGTAAAATGTCTGACTCACCTTCAATTTCAATGGTGACTCCCTGGGAAGAATTATTCACCCAACCTTTTAATTGCCAAGATTCTGCCAATCGAAAAACAAAGGGACGAAAACCTACGCCCTGCACCGCACCTTGCACCAGAATTGATAATCTTTTCATCAAATTAAGTGTCAAACAAAGTAAAAGGCCATTAAGATGAAGCTAAAAATCATTGCGCCACCACTGTAACCTAAACCCGCCGTGTCTGCTGTCCAATCCCCAAGAGCAGGAGAAATGTAAAGAATTTCAAAAGATTTTAAGGTAGGCTAGAGAGCAGAAAAGCAGCAACGTTAATTACCAACTAGAGAATGATTCTTCCTGCCCATGAATATAGAAGCTTTTAGCCCCACTCCCCCCGATTGGATCAATTCGGCTACCCACGCTCGTCATTTTTGCTGTCCCCATTGCCGCGAAACGCCTCGAAAAGCCCAAAAAGTTTGGATTAATCGTCGATCGCCGGTGATCAGTGAAGATTATCGGCGTAAATGGCAAGAGTTTTATCAGTGTGAATGTGGGCAAAGTTGGTGGGGATGGAGCAGCGATCGCCCGCCTTCTGACCTAAGATCACCTAAAGACAATGAAAGCTAATTAATTATGACTTCCAGCAATCGTGAAATTGATATTGCCACCTACATTGATCATGCCCTGCTTGATCCCACCGCCACGCCGGAACAGTTAGAGCAATGCTGTAGCCAAGCTGAACAGTATGGTTTTGCCAGTGTCTGCATCTATCCTTCTGCCGTGCGCCAAGCTGCCGAACTCCTACGGGGTAAACGGATTCCAATTTGTACTGTCATTGGTTTTCCAGCCGGAGCCACCACTTCTGCGGTTAAACTCTACGAAGCCCAGGAAGCGGTTGAATGGGGAGCAACAGAATTAGATGTGATGATTAATTTAGGTTGGGTGAAAGCCGGACAAACAGACGCAATCTATCGAGAAGTAGCCCAAATCTGTGAAGAAACCGGTCAAACGGTTAAAACGATTCTCGAAATCTCGCGCTTAAGCGATGCCGAAACCCGTTTAGCTGCCGAAATTTGTATGGATGCCGGAGCCAGTTATCTGAAGACTAGTACTGGATGGTTTGGGGGAGCCGCGATCGCCGATGTGAGTTTCCTGCAAAAAATTACCAAGGGACGAGTTGGTATTAAAGCCAGTGGAGGCATTCGGACAATTGAACAGGCATTAGCCTTAATCGAGGCGGGTGCAACTCGTTTGGGAACATCACGAGGAGTTGATTTAGTGAAACAACAAAATGAATCGGTGTAACTTTACCCTGCTTGTCAAGGTTAGTTTCATCTCGGTATTAGCTTTTAATGGGCGATCGTCACTCTAAATTAAATTAATGCCAGCACAAAGGGCTTTTATCGGTAAACTGATACCAATCGTTTCTAGGAAAATGTCATCATCCAGATCATCAAAAATTTGGGTCTGAAACCCCAGGGCAAACGCATCTAAATTCTAGACTCCTTATCTGATAGAACTTTCAGCGTTTCATAAAAAATCAATCATGATCTCGGAAACCCTTATTGAGATGTTCTTCTACCTGCTTACTGGCTCTCCCCTGAAGTTGTACCGCTAAATCATTGACGGCCTGATTGCCGGTTAGAAACCAGAGAAAACCCACTAGGGAAACCGCTCCCACCAATTGAACGGTGAAGGGAACGAGAAGTACATTGCGTAAACGAGTCTGGCGTTGAAACCAGGACGTTAAATAATTAAAGAAGGCGGCTCTCACCATGGCTGCTTTTCCCTATCCTTGGTGTAATCTAATAAGACAAGATTGAAAACTTTAGAAATTTTAAATACGATAGAGATTCAACAAGAACTTGCTCATGCAATAGGAAGGATCAAGCACTCAAGATAAAATAACTGTAGCATTGATATTTTGCAGGCTATATACTACTTGAATCGAGGGGGTTGCCGTGTCGGTTAAGCGGTCAGATTATGAATCCTTATTGGCGGAATATTGTGGACGAGAAGGGGCGATCGCACTATTGCGTCAACATCTACCTTATCTCGAAAAATTACCCAGTCTGCGCCATCCTGAACAAAGCATTATTCCTATCCCCTTCCCCATTGTCCGTATTCGTTCTTCTAAAAGTTCAGAAGATAATTTTGGCCCTTCTAATGCTGACTCAGAGTCCCAATCTCTCCCCTGTGATCTGGCAATTTTGATGTGTGATCCAGAATGGCAAATTAAGCTCGGAGCCGAGATTTTAGTTTTTATTCACCGACCCGATGAAACCCTTTCCGATCTCTTAATCCGTTGGCGCAAAAGCCAGATTTACTTGGGTAAAGACTACGAATGGTTAATGCCTCCCCAGGAACAGCATATGTTTAGTGAGGGAGCCGAGGAAATTTGTCCCCTCTTTGTTTTATTTGAACATAGTCCTCAGCATATTCACAAAGGTCTCGCTGGTGCTGGTCTGCCCTGCATTGTGCCACTATTAGCAATGCCTCCGTTAGCAAATATCCCTGAATTGGCGATCGAATAAACCTTGTCTCCCTATCTAGAAAAATGAGAAGGTTTAGGAATTTTTGCCTAATCAATAAGCCGTCACGCATTTAGATTGCATAATGATTTTGTTAGAAGTCTTTTAACAAGGGGCTTAAGCCCCTTGCCTGCATGCGTTTGAGATGATTAACAGCTTAGCCCACTTTATTTAGAGCTAAACTCGGGACAATTATCTTAATCTTCTCCAAAGGTTTCTTCTGTCTCCCCAGCATCCCCCGATTCTATCGGTAACACTAAAGACCCAATTTCCAGCTTTTCTCGAACTTGTTGCTCGACCGTTGTTGCCGTCTCTGGATGTTCCTCTAGATATTTCATGGCATTGTCCCGACCCTGAGCAATATTTTCGCCATTGTAACTATACCAAGCCCCTTTACGAGTAATTACCCCACTTTGTTCAGCCAGATCAATAATGCAGCCCACCTGGGAGATACCCGAACCAAAGAGAATATCAAATTCTGCAATCCGAAAGGGAGGAGCGACCTTATTTTTCGCAACCTTAACCTTGGCACGAATACCGTATTCTCCTTCACTCCCTTTTTTAAGGGTTTGAATGCGTCGAATATCTAAACGGACAGAAGCATAAAATTTGAGAGCCGTTCCCCCAGTCGTTACTTCTGGACTGCCGTAGCTGACCCCAATCTTTTGACGTAGTTGGTTAAGAAAGACGACCAAGCAACCCGAACGTCCTACGTTACCGGCAATTTTACGCAGGGCCTTACTCATTAACCGAGCCTGGAGTCCGACCTGGGTATCTCCCATTTCCCCTTCAATTTCTGCCCTGGGTACTAAAGCCGCGACAGAGTCCACCACAATCACGTCCACGACCGAAGAACGAACTAATTGATCCACAATTTCCAGGGCTGATTCCCCCGTATCGGGTTGGGAAACCAACAAATTCTGAATATCGACTCCCACAGCATCCGCATAGGTTGGGTCGAGTGCGTGTTCCGCATCCACAAAGGCCGCTACTCCCCCTGCTTTTTGAACTTCGGCGATCGCATGGAGGGCGAGGGTGGTTTTTCCTGAACTTTCTGGCCCATAAATTTCAATGATCCTTCCCTTAGGCAGACCACCACCTAAGGCTAAATCCAGGGTTAAAGCCCCGCTAGAGACGGTTTCCACTCGCATCTGAACCGCATCACCCAAACGCATGATCGCGCCCTTGCCAAAACTCCGCTCAATTTGCGTTAAAACGGCATTAAGGGTTTTATCTCTATCCGAATTACTGGTACTAGTACTGGCTGCCATTTATACCTCAGAGGTTCAACAGAATTTTATTGGTACGGAAGTTTCCATTCTATCTTAAAAACTGGCAAGTAAACAAGCATTAAGCGTTGACATACTCCCCCGCGTGAACGACGGGGAATTCTTATTCATAGTTCACAGAGATCCACTTACGATTGTTGGTTTCCCTTCAATGATAGAGGTGGTTC
>Ga0208854_1000369_pt1 | contig 11249 bp, 7 predicted proteins | sample LakMenEpi30Nov11_FD_150748 | JGI IMG/M metagenome (GOLD analysis project Ga0208854, IMG submission 150748) | Freshwater microbial communities from Lake Mendota, WI - 30NOV2011 deep hole epilimnion (SPAdes) | ecosystem: Environmental > Aquatic > Freshwater > Lake > Epilimnion/Euphotic zone ...
GAATAACTTCTGTTGTTAGAGATTCTCTTTTTCGCGGCTCTAAAGTTTTTAGATCATTCTCAATCAATACTTAACTTGTTACTATTATGAGCATTAACTCTGCCTTGAGCCTTGCCTATGACCAACTTAGCAACTTTGCGGGTTTGGAAAATTTCTGGAATTTGTTTGATACGGCGTTTGGAACGCAATACGATTATTTAACGGCTTTCACGCTTAAATCGCAATGGTTGGCGGGAGATTTTAGTCTGTTTCCCACCATTGAGGTGGTGAGTGATCAGGTGTTGGGGACGGCTAATGGGGCCTATGGCAGCAATAATACGATTTATGTGTCGGAGCAGTTTTTAAGTACAGCGAGTGAGTCGTCTTTGGTGGCTTTGCTGTTGGAGGAGTATGGGCATTTTGTGGATGCTCAGGTTAATACGGTGGATAGTGCGGGGGATGAGGGGGCGATTTTTGCGGCGTTGGTGCAAGGGGAAGATTTAGGTGTTTCAACTTTACAGGCGTTGAAGGTTGAGGATGATCACGGAATGATTACGGTTAATGGGGAGGTTATTTCTGTAGAGCAGCAGAATATTACGGGAACTTCTGGGAATGATAATATTACGGGAACTTCTGGGAATGATAATATTGATGGACTGGGAGGCAATGACATCATTAATGGCGGTGTCGGAGATGATCGAATTAGTGGAGGAGCTGGAAATAACACGCTTAAAGGGGGAGATGGTAACGACACCATTGCTATTGGCCCCTTAGCTACCCAAGAAATCGCAGATTTGAGGATTGGCAGTCTTAATACAACTTATCTGGATCCAGAATACTTTAACTCAAACTCAGTCCTTAAAGTGAATTGGTTTGAACCAAACGGTAACATCTGGATTGACGATATTGACCCCAATACCGGAGCCTTTCTGTCCGGTAATGGTCGGGGTGGGCAAAGCCAGCCCAATGGAAAGTTAGCCCTTCCGTCCTCTCGTGATGGTACTGCCGTCTGGTTTCCCTATCCCCTCAACGGGCCAGAATGGGGACAAAATTCCCAAACAGCAGGAATTTACTATACAGGGTGGGACGCACAAGGAATTCCCCAAATCTTTAAGGTTGATGTTTTGCCCACCTTAAGCGTTGCCCAACAACTCACCTTTAGTACCGATCCCCATTACTTTGCCTTACCTAATCGGGATACAACAAGTTCTAAAACCCGATTAATCATGACCCATTCATCTCCCAATTACCTAACAGTTGATTATGTCTGGGCAGAACAAGTGGGCAATAGTCCCATCGGCAAGGAAAATCATATTCCCTATACAGCAGGTGGTTCTTCATCAGGGCCCCGTTGGATTCCCTATAGCCAATCTATCCTGACAACCATTGGCGTTAATCCCCAAGATGGCAGTATTGTTGAGAATCCGCAACTGAACGAATTTGGCTTTCCGATCAATGCGGTGATTCAAATCGGTAGTCTAAACACCAATACAGGACAATTAACCATCCTAACCAATGATTCTAATAACAAATCTGATGCCTTTATTCTTAATGCTCCTGAATTAAATGGAGATCAAGTTTTAGTTACTCGTTCAGGTCTTAGTAACTTGCTGGTCTATCGTAATCCCAATAATAGTGCTTTGGGAGCTTGGGATTTTATGCAAAGTGTCAACCTGACTAATGAGATGGAAGTTCCGAATGATGGTCATAGCGGATTAGTCCTTTTTAGCCCCGAATTGTTTACCTTTGGCGGTAAAACCTATATTTCGGTAGCAGCCGGGATTGCACCCGATCCCAGTGTTTTTCTGAACTCAATAGACTTCTTTTTGAACTGGGAAACCAGTCTGGACTATGCCGATATTTGGATTATTAGTCTTGATGGTACAACAAAAATACGGGTGAATGATCCGAGCGATCGTCTGGTTAGAGTTGATCCTGAATTTATTGTTACGGACTCTAAGGTAATTGTTTCCTACTATACGCCTCAGGATGCCCAGGGTATTAATCAGCTATACACTTCTGTGGTTAACCTACCCATTTTTAATGAAAATACGCCGCCCATCCCGAATGGGACAAATTCCATGGATGGTGGCAATGGTAATGACAATATTATCGGCGGCAATGGTAATGACACCATTAGTGGCGGCAGCGGTAATGATACTCTTTCTGGTTTGGAAGGGAATGACAATATTAGTGGAGGAGATGGGGATGATATCATCAATGCCAGCTTAGGCAACGACCTCCTGGACGGAGGGGAGGGAACCGATACCCTCAATTATAACAACACCAATATTACGGCTCCTGTAACTGTTGATCTGAATTCGGTAAGTATTACTAATTTTGAGATCATTGTTGGTACGTCTAATTTTGCCAATCAAATTACCGGTAAGTCTATTAGTGAAACAATTCAGGGCGGCAATCTTAATGATGTCTTAAATGGTAGAGGAGGAGACGATGCTATTCAGGGAGGCAATGGCAATGATACTCTAGCGGGAAATGATGGCAACGATACCCTGATTGGTGATATGGGGGTTGACACTCTGATTGGGGGTAAAGGCAATGATATTTACCAAATGGATAGCACCACCGATGTCATTATCGAAAATGCTGGTGAAGGAACTGATACCATTCAATCCTCAGTTACTTTCTCCCTAGCAACATTACCGAATATTGAAAACTTAGCCCTGCGTGGCTCTAGTGCCATTAACGGTACGGGTAACTTTGCTAATAATACTCTTGTCGGTAACAGTGCCAATAATACCCTTAGTGGTAGCGACGGCAATGATGTGCTGACTGGCGGGGCTGGAAATGATACTCTTATTGGCGGCAATGGAATCGACTTGGCTTCCTATTACAACGTCACTGCTAGTGTCACTGTTAATTTAACGACTGGTATTGCCAACGATGGGCAAGCTGGAAATGATACTCTTTCCCAAATTGAAAATATCCAAGGCTCCAATACCGCAGGAGATAATTTGACGGGAAGTACAGGTGTCAATCTTCTCTATGGTTACGGCGGTGCAGATATTCTCACAGGAGGCGGCGGCAACGATCTGCTCTATCTCGGCAGTGATACGGTTAAAGACACCGTTAACTATACCAGTGGTGATGGGGTTGATACCGTTTACAACTTTGTACGTGGAGTCGGTGGAGATGTTCTCAAATTCACTGGCATAACCGCTATTGATATCCAGGTTTCTGGCACGAGTACCCTGTTTAAAGTGGGTGATGGAGTAACTGGTAACTCTGGCTTTGGTACTGGAACCTTACTATTAACCACCAGTGCCACGTCGGGTTTTGTGGCCGCTGATGTCAATGTCAATCTCCTAGGGGCAACCTTTGCTTTTAGTTAAGCCAAAATTCTGAATCACTACCCCAGGTTTCCTAAGAATGGTATCGTATGGGGTGATTAGTTTAGACCAACAGGAACAGTGACCCAGGGCATGACTTACCAGCGAGTATTACTGAAACTAAGTGGCGAAGCATTAATGGGCGACTTGGGTTACGGTATTGATCCCAAAGTTGTGACTGATATTGCTCAAGAGGTGGCCGACGTGGTCGCGCAAGGTGTACAGTTGGCGATCGTTGTCGGCGGGGGTAATATTTTTCGAGGAGTCAAAGCCTCGGCTGCGGGCATGGATCGGGCAACAGCAGACTATATTGGCATGATTGCCACCGTCATGAATGCCATGACTCTTCAGGATGCCCTAGAACAAATTGATATTCCCACCCGCGTCCTGACCGCGATCGCCATGCAGGAAGTAGCAGAACCCTATATCCGACGACGCGCGATCCGGCATCTTGAAAAAGGTCGGGTCGTTATTTTTGGGGCCGGTTCCGGTAATCCCTTCTTTACCACCGATACCACTGCGGCCCTTCGGGCAGCCGAAATTGATGCGGAAGTGGTGTTTAAAGCGACCAAAGTGGATGGCGTGTATGATGCTGACCCCGTTCTTCATCCCAACGCCCGTCGTTATCAAAGCCTTACCTATGCCCATGTTTTGGCCAAGGATTTAAAGGTGATGGATAGTACTGCGATCGCCTTATGCAAAGATAATAGTATTCCTATTATGGTATTTAACCTCTCTGTACCAGGCAATATCGTTCGTGCCATTAAAGGTGAACCTGTTGGAACCATTGTTGGAGGCTCCTGTGAAGTTAGCTGAGATTAAAGAAAATATGACCAAAAGTGTTGAAGCGACCCAACGCTCCTTCAATACTCTACGAACTGGCCGCGCCAATGCCTCTTTATTAGATCGGGTAATGGTGGATTACTACGGGGCAGAAACGCCTTTAAAATCCTTGGCCACGATTAGTACTCCTGATGGAAGTACAATTACCATTCAACCCTTTGATAAAGGTAGTTTAAACCAACTCGAAAAGGCCATTTCCCTGTCCGATATTGGCTTGACTCCTAGTAATGACGGGCAAGTTATTCGTTTAAATATTCCATCCCTGACCACCGATCGCCGCAAAGAACTCGTTAAACTGGCGGGGAAATTGGCAGAGGAAGGTAAGGTTGCTATTCGTAATGTTCGTAGAGAAGCGATCGATGCAGTGCGTAAACAGGAAAAAAGTCACGATATTTCTGAAGATGAAGCCAAAGATCTTCAGGATGAAATTCAAAAAGTGACGGATTCTTCGATCAAAAAAATTGATGAGCTACTAGCAACTAAGGAAAAGGACATTTTAACGGTGTGATACCAAATTCTGTTTTCAAAGTCCTTTTTATTCCATGTAGGGGCTTAGTCTCTAAGCCTTACACTCTATGGATTTGAAAACCAAACCCCTACAAAATATTAACGGTGTTTTACAAGCGGATTTGGTATGAGATTTTAATTTTCTAAGCTGTTAATTCTTTAAAACCTATCTAGGTAGTGGGCTTAAACGGTTATTGATCTCAAACTTATCTAGGCAAGGGGCTTAAGCCCCTTGTTATGAAAATTTAGGTACAAAAATCAGTCAAATCTAAATGCGTGATTACTTAAAATAACTATCTATAAATTAACAATAATGAATAATTTCTTATCAAGTAGTGGTTATTTAATCTTTCTTGTCACCTCTACCGCCGTTTATGCCATTTTTGGACTGGGATTAAATTTACAATGGGGTTTTACCGGACTCATTAACTTTGGTCATGTTGCCTTTATGACCCTCGGAGCCTATGCCACTGCCCTACTGACCCTTAATGGGTTTCCCATGCCCTTTGCTGTTCTAGCGGGTATGATTCTATCCTCCCTATTGGGGTTATTAATTGGCACTTCTACTTTAAGATTAAGAGAAGATTATTTGGCCATCGTTACCATTGGTGTTTCAGAATTAATTCGTTTAGTGGCTCTGAATGAAGAATGGTTAACTAAAGGAGCTTTTGGCATTCAACGTTATCCCTTGCCCTTCGACTTTGAACCCAATATTTTTGTTAAATTTCTCTTTATTGGCAGCTTAACTGTTTTAGCAATTTATGCGGAAGCAATTCTATTACGCAGTATTACTAGACAGTTCAAAGAAAATCAGCAAATTCAAGGCAAAAGTTATCAACCTCGTAAACCATTAGCTCTGATCATTTGGGGCGCGATCGCCACTTTTTTGATTTTATTTGCCTATGTGCCAGGAGTCGTTTCCCTTTACAACTATAGCTATAAAGCTGGTTTAATGTTGTTGACTCTTCTAGTTCTGGCCTTGGTTTATACGGGCTTAGAATTTTTGGTGCATTCTCCCTGGGGACGCATACTTAAAGCCATTCGAGAAGATGAAGAAATTCCTAGAGCTTTAGGTAAAAATGTTTTTTGGTATAAACTGCAATCCTTTATGTTGGGAGGCGCGATCGCTGGACTAGCTGGAGCCTTTTTTGCTTGGCAGTTAACAACCATTTATCCTAGCAATTTTGAGCCGTTATTAACCTTTCAAGCTTGGATTATTGTCGTTTTAGGAGGAGCCGGAAGTAATGCAGGGACAATTTTAGGAGCGGTTATTTTCTGGGCCTATGATTCTCTCACTCGTTTTATTCTGCCCCAATTAAATGCTTTTGATCAGAGTCAAGCGGGAGCCTTCCGAGTCATGATTATTGGTTTAATCCTCATGATCTTAATGGTTTGGCGACCCCAGGGGATTTTAGGCAAGAAAGAAGAATTAACTTTGGGACGATAGCCAATGAAATTCATCTGGGTCAGGGCTGGTTAGTCAAATTTCTGTTTCAGCCGGCGATCGCTCAAAACGAAGGCCAACAAACTTCAGACGTTTTAGCTTCCAAAGATTCCAGCGTTTAAACAAGATCTCAACTTGAGTATAATCATCGACTAATTCGAATGAATATTATAGATAGACTGCTTACCCCGTGACGATAACTGGGGGTGACTAGCTCTGCTATGTAAATATTTATGTAAACCCTGGATCTTTTTGGGACGCTTCCCCTATACTCGCAGTTGTTTCTTGGTGCTAATATTAAGAAAAGTGTATTTTTTTATACTTAATTTAACAATTCCTTTATTTTCCTTTAATTAACCTGTGAATCCTTCGCCCTCTTTTTTTCCTGACTCTGATTCAGCCATTGAACAACTGACCCACTATGATGCAGAAGCGATCGCCCAATATTACCGTTATCGTCCTTGGCAACTGATCTGGCGCACCTTAGTCGTACTTTTGTCCTTTTTGCTTTTTTTCTTTCATCTTCAGTGGGATCAATGGCGAAATCAGGTTGAAACCCATAAATTACAGCGAGCTAGTGAACTACGGGAATTATTAACTCGTCTAGGGCCAAGCTTTATAAAAGTTGGGCAAGCCCTTTCCACTCGTCCCGATCTGGTTCGCCGCGATTTTTTAGAAGAATTAATCAAATTACAAGACCAATTACCACCATTTAATAACGAATTAGCATTTAGCATTATTAAACGAGAATTGGGTTTAAGTGTTGATGAAGCTTTCCGAGAAATTTCTCCCCATCCCGTCGCCGCCGCCAGTTTAGGACAAGTTTATCGAGCCGTTCTTTATACAGGGGAAGAAGTTGCGGTTAAGGTTCAGCGTCCTAACTTGCGTCCCTTACTAACCTTAGATCTCTGTTTAATGCGCTGGGGAGCCAAAAATTTTGCGGGGTTTCTGCCCCTAAATTTGGGTCATGATTTAACGCTCATTGTGGATGAATTTGGCATTAAGTTATTTGAAGAAATTGACTATCTTCACGAAGGCCACAATGCCGAAAAATTTGCTGAGAATTTTCACAATGATCCAGAAGTTAAGGTTCCAGGCATCTATTGGCAATATAGCAACACTAAAGTTTTAACCTTGGAATGGATTAATGGTTTTAAATTAACCGATACAGATAAAATTCGAGCGGCCGGAATTGATCCCAATGTGATTGTTAAAATTGGTGTTACATCTGGCTTACGTCAACTATTAGAACATGGCTTTTTCCATGCCGATCCCCATCCGGGCAACCTTTTTGCCACCCTAGACGGACGCATTGCCTATATTGATTTTGGCATGATGGATCAACTGGAAAACAAGACAAAAGAAATTTTAGCCAGTGCCATTGTGCAATTAATTAATAAGGACTATAAAGCCCTTGCTGACGATTTTGTTGAACTCGGATTTTTAACCTCAGAGACCAATATCCAGGAAATTGTCCCCGCCCTGGAAAAAGTGCTAGGAGCAGCCATGGGGCAAAGTGTCAGGGATTTTAATTTCAAAACCATTACCGATGAATTTTCTGAGTTAATGTATGATTATCCTTTCCGTGTTCCTGCCCAATTCGCGCTCATTATCCGTTCTCTTGTCACTCAAGAAGGTTCTGCCCTCAGTCTAGATCCCAATTTTAAAATTGTGGAAGTGGCCTATCCTTACGTTGCCCGTCGTTTGTTAACAGGGGAATCGCCTCAATTGCGTCGTCAATTATTAAATGTTTTGTTTAAAGATGATCATTTCCAGTGGCAACGTTTGGAAAATATGCTAGAGATAGCCCGTTCCGACGAGAAGTTTGATATTTTGCCCACGGCTCAACTAGGCATTCAATATCTCTTTTCTGATGAGGGTTTGTATTTACGTCGTCAATTACTCTTAGCTTTAACAGAGGATGAACGATTACATACGGCGGAAGTGCAACGGCTTTGGAGTCTAATTAAAGATGATATTAAACCGCGACAAATTTTTACTGTTGCCATTAATGCCATTCGAGAGTTTTCATTAATCAGAGGCTAAAATCAGAGGTTAGGTTATTGGCTAGGGGGAAAAATCTTCAGAGCAGGAAAAATCATCAAAGACTTGTTCAAGCTATCTCCTTAGCGAAAAAAAATCTTCCTAGTAAACCGTCATTTTCGAGGGAGAGAGTTTTGTTGAAGACCCTCTGATTTAGGCAATAAGTCTTGTTGTAAGACAATCCCCACACCTAAAGTAAATAACGCCATGAGTAACAGAATAATCAGAAAAATTTCGTGCTGAGGTGTATCTGTTTGATTTATTTTAGTTGGTTTTCCGCCTAGCAGTCGATGAAACCAGGGGGGAAGAGGTGTGGGAATATAGTAAGGCATTTGGGGATCGACAGTAGCCATTTCGCCTTGGCGCGATCGATGAATATTAGAAAATAACCAATAAATGGGTGTGCCTACACGGGTAAGCTGCAAGGTCGAAACACCATCTATTTCCGTGATCGGAATTTCTGAATAAAATAGCTGATAATTGGCTTGCCACTCTTGCAGACGTGTAACCAAAGGATTTAAGGCTTTTTTCAGCCGTTGCCAGAAAAGGGGATGGGGAGGGAGTTGATCGCATTTTGTTAAAATGATCGCCAAGGGTAAGGATAAGCCTTGATTAACAACTAATTCCACGACAGATTCGAGGGGTTGAAGTAATTTAGTGAGAGAAGCCGGATCATCTGCCGTTTGGACTAAAGAAGGTGCGTCCAAAAATAAGCAACAACCATCACTATGGTTCAGCATGGCTGTGAAAGCCGGATTGTGGATGTGGCAGGATTCTCCTGGTACATCCCACCAACGAACTTGGCCTAACGTTTGATGCCCCCATTGGCTACGTTGTTTCAGTAGAAACTCAAAATTGGTGATTTTTAGGGTGGCGGGGGGATATTCTCCGGTTTTAGCCACATAAACCAAAAGATTATCAATGGTTCTTCGGGCATCTCGATCTTCACAGTCAAACCAGAGGAGACGCTGCTGCTCCGTATCTTGGTGAGATTCTAGGTAACAGGCCGCCAAAAAGACGGTTTTCCCAACTCCCCGTTGGCCAATACTTAGAAAACTATAAATAGGTTGTTTTGGTTGGCTGGTCATAGATTTGGACAGGAAGACGACGGTTCTATTAAAGCTGCAATTTTTCTGAAAAAGCAATATACATCTTCGTGAATCTCATCGGAAGTCATATTATTAGCAACAGTTTCACGAGTTAATTCAATCGGATAGGGTAAGGCAAGTTTAACTGCCTCTTGCTTTAACTGTTGGAATAAAGCATTATCATCTTGAAAGAGCAGTTTTTTGCCATCAACCACTTTAAAAATATTTGCTTTTACTTCACGCCAGGATTGATGAGGAGGAAGAGTCAAATTTTCACTACTAAAAAAATCCATAATGATTGGCTTAATTGGGTGATTGATAGACTGCTCGGAATTGCTGATTCCACTTTTTTGCAAGTAAGCTCTTAACCAGGCATCGGGAACTAACAAATAATTTTCAATGTTTTTGCGTTGCCATTCATAAAGACTAGGATTATTCGGTGGTGGATGAAAAGCCGTTTCGCTACTATCATAATCAAATAAAATTAAGCGTTTGGTTTTAGGAATAATTTGTCTCACTCCCTCAAAATGGCGATCGCTGTCCGACTTCATTTTATCTTTAGAACCACCACGCATCACCCGAAAACAAAGTTGACTGAGGATTGCTTGATATCCTAAAACCGAGGCCCATGATCGCAATAATCGTTCATCAGTTTCACCTTCAACATAAACAAGCATGGGTATTTCTAATTCCGTTAGCTGAGTGACTTCTAGATTAGAAACCTCTGCCATTGCACTTAAAATTGCTGGTTTTGCTTCAACTCGCTTCGGTATTTTTTCTAGTAATGAGATTACTTGCCTAATATCCACACCTTGAATAAATTCTTCTGCATGGGTAGCAATTAAAAATTGTGATTTCTTATTTATTGAACTTCTATTTTTAAAATAATCTAGAATTTCTCTTTGTAAATTGACATGAAGATGGGCATCTGGTTCATCTAATAAAATAGTCGTAGGACGATAGCCATAAAAAAAAGCCAATAGGGTTAAAATCTGATGAAACCCACTTCCGCCTGCAATGATGTCATATAATTTATCAAATTGTCGATATTCGCACTGTATCTTAGTATCGCGTTTGGAATTATATCTAGGTTCATTGAGATCAACATTAAACCAATTTTTAAGGACTCGTTGAATTTCTTGCCAATCCTCACGATTATTTTCCCAAACTCGCAATAATAAATTTCTAAGTACACTGCCTGGTTGAGCCTTGCCAATTTGTTGTCTAATGGGGCCATCATCACGTCTTTCTTCACTAGGTTCCAAGCCAGAAAAAGGAGGAACATAGGCAATTATCGGCAAGCATGAATTAATATTTTTTTCATCTCCTTCTAGTTGACGAAAACGCGCCCATCCTTCCGCAGGAATGGCATAGATTGTTTGTGGTGAATTATAGCGCAATCTTACGCCGAATGTATGACATTGAGGATTAGGTTCTTCTGTCATCCAAGTAACATCAATATCAATCAAAATATATTCTGGTTTTTTGGTTCCTTCTGGTGTTAAGGAATAGCGACGATCGGTTTTTTCCCGCCATAGGAGGTTAAATTCAGGAACAGGTAGAGCCGTAAAGTTAGGTAGAACAATTTGTGTTCCATTTTTGCCACGACGGTTGGTTTGGCGAAATTCATCAATACAGAATTGCCAAATAGTTAAAGCTTGTAAAATCGTGCTTTTCCCACTATTGTTTCGACCTACCAGTAGATCAAATTCCGAAAATTCGTATCGCTGCTCTGTAATACTTTTAAAATTTTTGAGGGTCAAATAAGTAATCATTGTTAGGAGATTGCTCAATATTGTGCTAGATGATTTTTTACATCAAAAAAGTTATCCCAAACAATATAGGGGGATGATTTTCGGCTTCTAAATAACCGACCAGGCGATCGCGGATAAGAACTAAGTAGCTGGTTGCAATTAAATATAAAACGTGGGATGGGCATCCTGCCCGTCCACAGGCTAGAAGCCTGTTCCACTATCTAACAATTAATTAAGCCCA
>Ga0208854_1000373_pt1 | contig 11173 bp, 6 predicted proteins | sample LakMenEpi30Nov11_FD_150748 | JGI IMG/M metagenome (GOLD analysis project Ga0208854, IMG submission 150748) | Freshwater microbial communities from Lake Mendota, WI - 30NOV2011 deep hole epilimnion (SPAdes) | ecosystem: Environmental > Aquatic > Freshwater > Lake > Epilimnion/Euphotic zone ...
CTAATCGCCCATGTTGTCCGCATTTCTCTCCGATACAGAAATATTCTTCAGCTTGAAGAGGGTTATGGCGTACCCCTGCAACCAATTGAATATCTAGTTCGCCATGTTTATAAAGATGACCCTGCTTTATGCTTTAAACCAAAAGCTGAAGGGCTGCGGGAACCTGTAATGCTTGCAAGGATGCAAAAAGCCATTGCAATCATCCAGTTTAAACTTGAAGGCCAAATGCTTGCTCGAAGGCCTGAATGGAATCTTACCCATCGTAGATTGCTTCACACAATTAACACCAACGACAAAACAATTACGATTGATGGCAAAGTATGTCATCTTAAAGACGGTTCATTTCCTACTATAAATCCAAACGATCCTTACACCCTTTCGGAAGAAGAACAAACCTGCCTCGAAAAACTTAAAACCTCTTTTCTTTCAAGCGATAAGCTTTTCAACCACATGCGTTACTTGCGAGATCGAGGCTCTATGTACCTTATCCGCGACAACCACCTAATCATCCATGGTTGCGTTCCTGTTGATGCGAAAGGGGAATTCCAATCCCTAATAATTGATGGCATACCAAGAAAAGGAAAAGAGCTTTACGATGTTCTTAACGATCTTTTTTCTCGGGCAATAGAAAGCCCTACCGATTATGATCGCGATATGATGTGGTACTTATGGTGCGGCCCCCGCTCGCCTCTTTTCGGCAAAGAACGAATTGCAACATTCGAAATTGATCTTGTTGAAGAACACGAAACCCATGCCGAAGAGAAAAACGCCTTTTTCGCCCTCATGCACGATGCCGATTTTTGTGACAAAATTATGGTTGAATTTGGAGTCGATCCGGTGCCGGGCCTTATAGTTAATGGACACATCCCAGTTAAAATTGATAAGGGGGAATCTCCAATAAAGAAAAGCGGTAAAGCCATCACCATTGACGGCGCTTTTTCACGGGTTTACGGAGACCATGGATACACTCTGATCCTAGAACCCGAAGGCACTTATCTTGCAAAACATTACCATTTCGAATCAGTAGAAGCTGCGGTAAGAGATGGCGTCGATATCATTCCCTCTATATCCGAAGTCAGACACTGGAATCCGATTCGTAAAGTAGCTCAAACAGAAAGCGGCGAGAATCTCCGCATTAGAATTAAAACCCTTAAAAAGCTTATCGTTGCATACCGTAAAAACCTTCTCCAACAGGGACGCTACTCTTAAATGCCAATTGAAACACCCAGGCCAACCTTATTTGAAATCAATACGCGGGTTTATTTAAATGAACTGGGTAAAAGACTTAATAAAACGGCATCTCTAGATGATGTACCCGATTCACTACTTCTTGATCTTGCAAACAAGGGCTTTGACTTTATTTGGTTTCTGGGAGTCTGGCAAATTGGGCCTGCAGGTAAAAATGTTTCAAGGTCAACAGAAGCCTGGCAAAAAAGCTTTCGCGATTGCCTACCCGATTTAACTCAGGCAGATATCACCGGTTCGCCATTTGCTATCCAAAGTTATGAAGTTGATTCAATCTTAGGCGGCCCAGAAGCGTTAGCAAGATTACGCAAACGAATGCAGGCTTTTAATCTAAAACTATGTTTAGATTTTGTGCCAAACCATACCGCGCTAGATCACCCTTGGGTAGAAACAAATCCTGATTTCTACATACGAGGTGAAAATGCAGACATTAATTCGCAGCCTGAAAATTACATTAACATCAAATCAAAAAAGGGAGAACAAATATTTGCATACGGCAGAGACCCCTACTTTTCTGGTTGGCCTGATACACTGCAACTCAACTACTTCAATGCTAAATTTCAAACTGAAATGAAAACTGTTTTAAAAAATATCGCCTCGCAATGTGATGCTCTCCGGTGCGATATGGCAATGCTAGTTCTTTCCCATGTTTTCAAAAAAACTTGGGAAACCCGAACAGCAGTTGGAAACAATAATCATTCAGAAAACGATTTCTGGCCCTTGGCAATCAAAGAAGTTAAATCCTTAAAGCCAGAATTCAAATTTATTGCGGAGGCATATTGGGATCTGGAGTGGGAACTTCAACAGCAAGGGTTTGATTACACGTACGACAAAAGATTATACGACAGGTTAGCCCACGAAAATGCGAAGGTAATAAATTCGCACTTACAAGCTGACTGGGAATACAGTCAAAAAATGGTACGGTTCCTTGAAAACCATGATGAAAAACGAGCTGCTGATGTTTTCTTTACAGAAAAGCAGTGTGCAGCAGCAGTGATCACTTTCTTTGCCCCGGGGTTGCTATTTTTCCACGAAGGCCAGATTGAAGGCTGGAAAAAGCATGCGTCCGTACACCTAAACAGGCGCCCGGAAGAAAAAACTTCCGTGGCGTTGATGAGTTTTTACAGCGCCCTTCTTCTTTCGCTGAAAAATCCAGAAATTAAAACTAGCACTTTTCAATTACTTTATGCCAAACAACCTTACGAAAACGATATTTCATTCAATCAATTTGTGTGTGCACTTCGCATCAGCAAAAACGGAAAAGCAAATCTCGCAGTTGTCAATTATGGACCTTCACAGGCACAGTGTTTTTTGCCACTACCGTTACCTAAAATCAACAATAAAAAAGTTACGCTAAAAGATCAACTAGGCCCAAACAGTTACGAGCGAGAAGGCAGCAAATTAACCAGTGAAGGTTTATATTTAAACATGCCACCATGGGGCTATCACCTATTTGAAATTTTTGTTTAACAATAAATAGAGCAACAAACATAATGAAAAGCTATTTGGTTCAACCTGGTTCTGGCATCGAAAACATGCAATTGTCAGAAATTGAAAAACCAATTCTTCAGCCAGGAAAACTCTTATTGAAGATGTCAGCTTGGTCTTTGAATTATCGCGATTTACTTGTTGCTGGTGGACAATACGGGCTCGGACTTCCTTCCCCATTGATTCCAATATCTGATGGCGTAGGCGAGATAATTGAATCCAACACGGAACTAAGCGGGTTTAAAATCGGCCAGCGTGTTGCACTTTCATTTTTCCCTGATTGGGAAGATGGACCGATAACCGCCCAAAAAACGAAAAAATCATTAGGTGGCACATCGCAAGGGTTACTATCAGAATTCATAACTTGTTCACCCTCGGAAATAGTTTACATTCCACAATTTCTATCAAATGAAGAGGCAGCAACTTTACCTTGCGCAGCATTAACAGCCTGGAATGCATTATTTGAAACGACTACAAATTTACCAGAGAAGAAAGTCCTAACGATTGGCAGTGGCGGGGTTTCAATTTTCGCTCTTCAATTTGCAAAATCTGCAGGACATAAAGTGGCTGCTATTTCACGAAGCATGCAGCATCTCAATCAACTTAAAGAACTAGGCTTAGACGAAGGTTTTGATTCGGTCAATAATCCAAAATGGGGAGATGCCATTCGCAAATCATCTTTTGGTGAAGTTGATCATGCCATTGAACTTGGAGGCGCAAGTACTCTACCCCAATCAATAAAATCCACCCGAGTAGGAGGCGAAATCAGCCTTATTGGAGTCTTGGCAGGAAACGAAACTGAATTTAATCCCCTTCCTATCATCATGAAGTCGATAAAATTACAGGGGATTTTTGTTGGGTCAATTGCCATGTTCAACAGAATGAATCTCGCAATTGAAGCAAGCAAAATAAAACCTGTTATAGACAAGGTGTTTAAATTTGAAAATGCCCCTAGTGCTTTTGCATACATGGCTCAAGGAAATCATTTCGGGAAGATTTGTATTAACATTTAAAAACCTGCAGATTACAAATTAAGCTTTTAATAACCACTTCGCGTTTATCAACTATTTCGGGGAAAATGGAGCCAACACATTCCACCCGAGCGCGCTGTTCCACCAACCCATTTAGGAGCATTGCAAATATTTCTCCCATTCAACCCATTCACCATGTTTTCAAGATTCTTATCCAGATATCCAGATCAACAATTAATTGAGATGAATCCAATTAAAATACCGAGGCGTATTGGTTCCCACTCATCACATACCCCCTAATTTAAATCAGTTTTAAAGAATCCAATCTCAAAAATGATAATCCTTTTTAATCATAAGGCGTAACTATGAAGCTGATCTTGACGAAAACACTAGGATTGTGAAATAGCCATCTTCTACAGGGGATAATCATTAATTTCTAGGTATTAATTCAAATTTTATGGGTATGAATGATTGGAATAAAACTGATCCGATAAGAAAACGCCAAAGCAAGTGGCGAACTGCGTGGCAAATCCCAATATTTATTTTAAGTTTAATTGCGTTAGGGATGGCCAATTTCCACAAAGTATCAATAAAAAACAAACCAAGTGATAAAAACAGTGTTGTGTTTGAAAAGTTAAATGCACTTATAAAAGCATCAGATTTAAATGCAGCACAATCAGCTTGCAGAGAAATCATTGAAAAAACAAACTCAGATCCAATATTACAAAGTCAGGCTAAAATATATTTTGCTGAGATCTCACTATTAAAAGATGAAAGCGAAACCGTTGTTATCGACTGGGATGAAGCATTAAAAACGTTAAAAAGTATCCAGCAAGAGAATCTTTCAGAAGATGAGAAACAAAAGTACAAGTTCTTATATGCCAAGGCTTGCATTTTGTTGAAGGTCGAGTTGAAAGAAGCGTTAGAACAATTAGAAAAAGCAAATCTTGAAGCGGATAGAAATCCGGAGTGCTTGAATTTGCTATCACTTGGGTACATGAGATCATTAGAACCAGATTTCATCAAAGCCCTCAAAGCCAACGAAGAGTTCAGAAACATACCACTTCTTTCAGAAGAGAAAAGAATTCCTGCACAAATATTAGGTGGGGAATTACTGATGAAATTGCAGCGGCCAGATGAAGCGAGAAAAGTACTTCAAAACATCAATTCGCGTAAGAACCCGAGCCTAGAAATCAAAGCAAGACAACTTCTCGCACTCAGTTACATGGAAGAAAGCCTTTGGCTTGAATCTGTCAATATTTGGAAACAAGTATTGGATTCACCTAAAGAAGTATTAACTGATGCTGGAAAGCCTTTATATTTTCTTGGTGTATGCTTAAAAAAGATTGATCTTATAAAAGAAGCAGAAAAAGCCTGGGTTGAATGCGAAGAAAAAAGCCAGACCGATGAACGATATGCAGCTTCATTTCAGCTAGCACAGATTCATTTTGAAAACAAGAATTTGCCTCAATTAACCAACAGCCTTGAAATGTTAGTCCGAAATTGCAAATCGGAGGAAGAATGGAAGAACAAATACTTCGGCACGAAACAAGTTCAAAACATATTTGAAAAAGCTCAGTTAGAATCTGTATCGCTTTCAAATTTCGAATTATCTTTAAGAATCAATGATTCACTCCAAAAAGTATTCCCCCTTTACATCGCATTAAGTTTCAGAGCAGATATTTTCAATTCATGGGCGGAAGTAAAGCTGAAAGAAACATCTGAGATTTCTGATAGTGCCAAGATAAAAGCATTAAAGCAGGCCAGCACGGAACTACTAGTTGATGCTGCCAACTTAAATGTAAAATCATCGAATCAGGCTGAGACTTCGTTAAGGTCTTCAGAAGAATTATGGAAGGCGATTACTAGATATCGCAAAGGCAAAGATTTGCCCAAAGCCCAAGAATGCCTGCTAAAATTCATAAATTCAGCAGGTACAGACAATCGTTTAGGAAACGCCCTTTATCAATTGGGTGATGTGCAAAAAGAATCAGGAAGTATCGATGAAGCCAAAAACTCTTATTTAACATCATTAAAATACCGGGGGCCGCATACTTATAATGCAAGGTACCAACTCGCCTTAATCCACATCGAAAAAAACGAACTGGATCAAGCGGAAGAAACTTTAGAGCAAAATCTGCAACTTCTTCGATTTGACCCTGACACCGATGCTCAAGAAAAATCCTTGTTCGCAATTGGTTCGATATTCTTCCAACGAAAAAATTATCGCATGGTAGTCAGGCGTTATGAAGAAGCCCTGGAACGATTTGGTAAAAACAATCAAGCGGTAAGGGCGAGGCTGCAATTAGCAGAGGCATACCGCCAACTTGCAAATCAAGAACAACAAAACTTCATCCTTGGGGAAAAAACAACGGATGAAACCAAGACTCATTACCAAGCAGAACATCGGAAATGGTTGCAGAAATCTGCTGAGACCTATCAGGATTTGGAACAACTTGCTGACTCCCCACTTGGTATCACGCAACTTTCCGAAGAAGAACGCCTACTTATTCCATTGCTTGCTGCAGAATGCAAATTCAACATGGGACAATATGAAGCTGCGATGCTAATTTATTCTAGGTTAGCAACCAAAACCCGGGGCAAAAAAGAAATGCTTCACGCTTTGGGTGGCATGGTTCGATGCCATTCAGCTTTGGGCCAATTCGACATGGTTTCTCAAAGGTTGGCAGAACTGAAATCCCAATTAAATGAGATGGACGATTCGGTTCGCAAAGAATGGGAACCATGGCTAGCTATTGCAAGCAAACCAATTCAAAAATAGTTCTTCGAAATATTCTTCAACCCTTCCTTTCTTTTATTCATAAAACATATTTATGAGAATCTCGTGGAGTTAACCTTTAGGGGTTAACTTTGGATTCTTTCATACTGTTTCAATCAGGGCACCATTATTTTACCTTGCCGGAGATTCTGTCATGGCACCTAAGGACAACAAAACTAGTTTAACTACAACTGAAGGCATTGGAAGAGCGCCCAATCGGGCTATGCTTCGCGCTGTTGGGTTTCATGATGACGACTTTGACAGACCCATGATTGGAGTAGCCTCACTTTTTAGCGATATCACACCCTGCAATGCACACCTTGATAGGCTAGCAAGAAAAGGGATTGAAGGCGTTCGGGCGGGTGGCGGCGTGCCACAAATTTATGGCGCACCCACTGCTTCTGATGGCATTATGATGGGCCATCAAGGAATGAGATACAGTCTGGTTTCACGCGAGGTTATCGCGGATAGCCTTGAAGTGGTCAGTGCTGGTATGAACCATGATGGTTTGATTGCTGTAGGCGGTTGCGACAAAAACATGCCCGGCTGTGTCATGGCAATGGCTAGGCTAAACATACCAAGTATTTTCATTTACGGTGGGAGTATCCTACCTGGCATTGGGCCTGCTGGTGAAGATATCGATATTGTTTCCATTTTTGAAGCAGTAGGCAGGAACCAGGCAGGAACCTTGGATAAAAAGGGCGTCCATAAAATCGAATGCGAAGCTTGCCCTGGTGCGGGTTCTTGTGGTGGCATGTACACAGCCAACACCATGAGCTCTGCTATCGAAGCCATGGGGCTTTCGCTTCCTTATGGCGCAAGCAACCCTGCAGTTAGTGCCGCCAAAGAAAGAGAATCCTTTTTAGCGGGCAAGCAAGTGGTTCAACTTGTAAAAGACAACATTCGCCCCAGAGATATCATCACTCGAAAATCGCTTGAAAACGCCTACACTTTTGTTTTGGCGCTCGGTGGTAGCACCAATGCGCTTTTACATTTGATGGCAATTGCAAAAGAAGCACAAGTGGAATGGACCCTTGCTGATTTCGATCGCATTGGTGCAAAAGTGCCTCATCTTGCAGATTTAAAGCCAGGTGGCAGATATGTTATGCATGATCTACACAAGGTTGGGGGAACTCCTCCAGTTCTGAAGGCATTGCTTGATGCAGGGTTCTTGCATGGTGATTGCATCACTTGCACAGGAAAAACCCTTGCAGAGAATCTAAAGGATGTCGACACCATTTACAAAAGCGCAAAGCAAGATGTAATAAGGCCTTTAAACAACCCCTTGCATGCTTCAGGGCATATTGTTGTGCTGCATGGCAACCTTGCACCAGACGGCGCTGTCGCCAAGATTGCTGGCTTAAAAAGCAGCAAAATAACTGGGCCTGCAAAGGTGTTTGATGGTGAAGAAGCTTGCTTCCATGCGATTCAAGAAAGGCAGATCAAGGCTGGCGATGTTGTGGTAATCCGCGGTGAGGGCCCAGTTGGTGGACCTGGCATGCGCGAAATGCTTTCTGTCACTGCAGCATTGGTGGGCCAAGGGCTTGGCGAAAGTATTGGTCTTATCACCGATGGCCGCTTTTCAGGTGGCACCCACGGTTTGGTTGTGGGCCATGTTTCTCCTGAAGCTTGGGTGGGCGGGCCTATTGCTTTGATCAACACGGGTGAAACTATCACCATCGATGCCGAAGCTAAGATGCTGAAAGTTCACATAGACGATGCGGAACTACAAAAGAGGAAGGCAGCATGGAAAACTCCTGCACCTAGGGAAAAAGCTGGCGTACTTGCTAAATATGCGAAATGCGTCAAATCGGCCTCCGAGGGTGCAGTTACTTATTAATTAAGTAATGATTGTAAGATAATAGTTCCAGTTTTAACGATTAAAACGACCCGGAAACATAGGCGATTTGGCCTTTCCGGGTCTTTTTGTTTTATCTTCAACACAACTTTTGCGATGATTCATCTTTGTACTTTCTCAAGGGATGATTTAATGGAATTTTCTTCTTTAATTATTGCTCTAAATCTTATCAGTTCAAACCAAGTTATCGTAGAGGGTGTTGTAGGTAGACCGACTCCTGCGATTCTTTTTGCAGATCCACCGCCACCAGAAAAAATGGTTTTCTATCCTAAAGAAAGCGCTTACAGCCATTGGCAAAATCTTGCTGTCGACAGACTGGGAAACTTGAGGCCCCGCGTTGTTTATTCACCCAATGGTTCTTTTTATCTTTACAACGGTATGTCTTACCCGTTCACCGATTCACGGACAGGTAATTTCGCCCCCACCGAGTTAGGGTTCAAATCTTTTTACGCACCTAAGTCGGAAGTAGAAGTAATTGAAGTAATTAAAGAAGAAGTAATAATCGAAGAAAAAAAATAACGGCATCCAACCCCCCGAGGCTAAGCCTCTTTTTTTGGATGCCGCATTGAATTGGTAAAACCGATTAGCGGAAGAAACCCATCCAGAAGCTAAAGAGTTGTGTTCGATCTGTATCTGCCTTGACGATTGGGAAACCAAAATCCAAAGCAATTGGTGTTGGTCCCAACATAGGAACCACAAACCTTAAACCTGCACCAGCAGAAACTCTGTAATCAGTTATTTTACTGATGTTTGCTTCAACCGTACCGCTATCAATAAACCCGACCATAAATATCTGATCGTTAGCCTTAAGAGGAACCTGATACTCCATAGAGTTCAGGAACATGAAGTCACCGCCAACCATGTAGCCATTTGTATTCGGGCTAACACCTCTGAACTGGAAGCCGCGCATCGATCTAAAACCACCTGCAAAGTATCGTTCGTAAACAGGAGTTTCATCACCAGCCCAAGAGAACTGGGAACGAAGCGCCATTACATGGCGACCACTACCATCGGCACGCTGATACATGGTTATGAATTTGTTCATTTCGACAGAAACCAAGGGGAAGTTATAGGCCCCAAAAGCTTGCTCAAACGATAAATCAAAGATGCTACCCTCTGTAGCTCGGAGGTAAGAATCTCTAGAATCCCTAGTAACATTAGCTCGTAAACCGAGAAGGAAATTCTGACCTTCCACTGATGTGTAATCCGAAGGCGCTCCAGCAGGTACACGATAAACCCCAACATCTTCGATTCTCAAACTAGCGTTTGCATTCCAATACTGGTTTAATTTTCTGCCTAGAGTAAACCTACCCCCTGCTCGAGTTTCATCATATTCATCAAATCTGCGTGTGTAATAATAACCGCTGGCACCAAAACTAAACAAAGAATCGAATAAGAATGGTTCGCGGAAACTAGCAGTATAACGCTGCAACTGGGTACCAGGCACAGCTTCCAATCGGAATTCCTGACCTGCACCTCTAAATGCTCCACCACTCATCAAATCATCTAAACTTGTAGGAATTCTGGTAATATCAAAGTTTCGTTCATTTAGAACGATACTACCATTCATACCTGCATCCGAGTTAACGCCCACGCCAAAGAGAAGGCTACCGGTGCTGGCTTCCTGAACTGTTACCAACAAATCTTTGAATTCGGATTCCAGATCTGGATCGAGAACTGTGACGGTTGGACGCGCTCCATCAGCAGAAGCTTCAAAAATATTCAATCTTGCAAGATTCTTCTCTGCCAATCTTAAATCAGGGTAAGTCAGAACCTGACCTGGGAACAACGGCACCTGACGAAGAATTACATTCTGCTTTGTTCGTTCATTACCAACCACAAACACTTGCCCAACTCGAGCGGGCGGCCTTTCAAATGCTTCATATTGAATTCGTACCAAGCCTGGAACATCTGGAGAAAACACAGGCACCGGATTTAAGCGCATTTCTCGACCAGAGTAACCAACATAGTCTTCCATCAACTTCTTATCTTCGTTGATTTTATTTTCGTTAAAGTATTCCCCACCTTTGATTTTACTTAACTGCTCAATTTGCTCCGCAGGCATGGATTTTAGATTTACAACTTGGGGAGTTCCCTGAACTTGATAACGAATGCCTTCTTTAACATGGAAAACAAGGTCCACTTCCTTACCATCAGGCGTCCAAACCAATTCTCGAGAAACATGTACATCAAGAAACCCGAACGATTTATAATATTCTTCAAGTTTGACAGCATCAGCATCTGCCATCGCACTATTGTAAGTACCACCAAATAACCCCATGAACTTCTTGGAGGTTTGAATATGGGTTGCAAGCACCGCGCCCCTAACAAATTCCTGACCTTTGAAATCGACTGACCGGACTTTGACGAGCGGGCCTTCTGTAATATTAAATATCACTTCTTTATCAGCAGAATCGCCACCTTTTAGCAAATCACAACTTGCAAAGGGACGGCCCTGCTCGTTGTATCTTCGAACAATTGCTTGGCATGCAAGCTTATTAGTTACTGGACTTAAAGGTTTTCCTTTAGATACCAAACTTAACTGGCTAAGTTCATCTTCTTTAAGATGCTTAGCCCCAAGGTATGTAACATTTTGTACAACACTAGGAAATTCTTTTACTAGGAAAAAGATGTTTACCTTACCATCAGGAAGACTTTCGATTCTTGGGTCAATATGAGCGAACTGCTTGGTAGCCATTAATTTGCGTACATCATCTTGGATTACATTAGGCTGATATTCCTTACCCGGCTTAGTGGCTAGTTGTGAAGTAATTGCCTGGGTTGCAACAACCCGGTTACCCTGAACAATCACATCTGCAATCATCAACTTGC
>Ga0208854_1000377_pt1 | contig 11112 bp, 8 predicted proteins | sample LakMenEpi30Nov11_FD_150748 | JGI IMG/M metagenome (GOLD analysis project Ga0208854, IMG submission 150748) | Freshwater microbial communities from Lake Mendota, WI - 30NOV2011 deep hole epilimnion (SPAdes) | ecosystem: Environmental > Aquatic > Freshwater > Lake > Epilimnion/Euphotic zone ...
TTGAGTAAAATCATACTCAGGACGTAAATCATCATCCATATCAAAATTTTGATTCATAAGCTCAATCATTTTTGTTCGTAAGGGAGAGAAAAGTTATAATGATTATATCGTAATTGAAAATTAACGGTTTCCCATGAGTCAGCAATTAACCTTAGAACTCAGTGATGAAGTTTACAACACTTTACAACATCAAGCTGATGCGATCGGATTATCTGTCACCGATTGGATAATCACAAAACTCGGCAACTCTGATAGCGTTGAAAAGCAGTCAACTAACACGCAACAAGAACAAGCAAGGCAACGTTTCAAAAGTCATGCGGGCAGTATTAGTCTAGGTTATGCCACTGGTATAGATAATGAATCTATAGATGCAGACCTGGCAAAGATTTATGCAAATGAGAGTTAAATAACCTATGCTTTTGGATACATCGGGCTTGCTTTGTTATCTTCATTTTGATGAACCCAAACATCAAGAAGCGGTTCAATTTCTTGATAATTATGATGGTAAATTATTAACCCATAACTACATTTTAGCTGAATTAGTAGCCCTAGCAATTGCTCGTCGTTTTCCGCGATCGCCAGTCTTAGAATTTTTGTCAGATTTACTCAATGATCCTAATATTGAGACGGTTTGGGTTAGTGAAAAGTTACATAAAGAAGCAATGAAACTGTTGCTTAACAGGGCTGATAAAACCTATTCTTTATGTGATGCCGTTAGTTTTGTCCTAATGAAACAACGAAAGATCACTCACGCATTAACAACTGATCGCCATTTTCAACAAGAGGGATTTATACAGCTTTTATAGCGATTTAAAATTTTAAAAACGGGAAAACCCCACTCGCTTATCGGGAAAACCGTCTTCCAACCCCGCAAATTGCCCCTTACAATAAAGACTGTAATCTCCTATACGAAAGCCTATGCAACCCACCAATCCCAACCAATTTACCGAAAAAGCCTGGGAAGCGATCGCCCGGACACCCGATATAGCCAAACAAAATAAACAACAACAGATCGAAAGTGAACATTTATTTAAGTCTCTCCTTGAACAGGAAGGACTCGGCACAAGTATCTTTAATAAAGCCAATATTAGTGTTCCCAGACTCCGCGATCGCACCGATGATTTTATTAAACGGCAACCCCATGTTAATCAACCCAGTGAATCCGTTTATCTAGGGCGGAGTTTAGACAGTTTATTAGACCGTGCGGAAAATTATCGTAAAGAATTTGGGGATGAATTTATCTCCATTGAGCACCTAATTTTAGCCTATGCTAAAGATGACCGTTTTGGTAAGATTCTCTATCAGGAAATGGGACTTACCGAAGGGCGATTAAAAGAAATTATTCAACAAGTCAGAGGCAATCAAAAAGTGACCGATCAAAATCCCGAAGGTAAATACGAATCTCTCGAAAAATACGGGCGCGATTTAACCCAATTAGCCCGTGAAGGTAAACTCGATCCTGTGATTGGTCGAGACGATGAAGTGCGTCGTACCATTCAAATCCTATCTCGTCGTACCAAAAATAATCCCGTTTTAATTGGTGAGCCTGGAGTCGGTAAAACTGCTATTGCCGAAGGATTAGCCCAACGCATTATTAACCGCGATGTTCCCGATTCTCTCCGCGATCGCAAGTTAATTTCTTTGGATATGGGGTCATTAATTGCGGGGGCAAAATATCGCGGTGAATTTGAAGAACGACTCAAAGCGGTATTAAAAGAAGTTACCGAAAGTCAGGGTAATATTATTCTCTTTATTGATGAAATTCATACCGTTGTCGGTGCTGGGGCAACCCAGGGCGCGATGGATGCGGGTAACTTATTAAAACCGATGTTAGCGCGAGGAGAATTGCGTTGTATTGGCGCGACAACTTTGGATGAATATCGTAAATATATTGAGAAAGATGCGGCTTTGGAACGGCGTTTTCAAGAGGTTTTAGTAGATGAACCCGATGTGGTAGATACTATCTCTATTCTACGCGGTTTAAAAGAGCGTTATGAAGTCCATCATGGCGTTAAAATTGCTGATAGTGCTTTAGTGGCGGCGGCGGTTTTATCGAATCGTTATATCAGCGATCGCTTTTTGCCCGATAAAGCTATTGATTTAATGGACGAATCTGCGGCTAAGTTAAAGATGGAAATTACCTCTAAACCAGAGGAATTAGACGAAGTTGATCGTAAAATTTTGCAGTTAGAAATGGAGCGTTTATCTTTACAACGGGAAAATGATCCTGCGTCTAAGGAACGCTTAGAAAAACTAGAAAAAGAGTTAGCTAATCTCAAGGAAGATCAATCAAAACTTAATGGTCAATGGCAATCAGAAAAAGAAGTCATTGATAAAATTCGCACTGTCAAGGAAAGAATTGATCAAGTTAATCTGGAAGTGCAACAGGCCGAACGGGATTACGATCTCAATAAAGCTGCCGAATTACGCTTTGGACAATTAACGGAATTGCAACGCCAAGTTAAAACCTTTGAAGACCAATTAGCAGAGAAACAAACCTCTGGAAAATCTCTTTTACGCGAGGAAGTTTTAGAGTCCGATATTGCCGAAATTATCTCCAAATGGACTGGTATTCCTATCAGTAAATTAGTGGAATCGGAGAAAGAAAAACTCCTACATTTAGAGGATGAATTGCACGATCGCGTTATTGGTCAAGAGGAAGCTGTCACTGCTGTTGCCGAAGCCATTCAGCGATCGCGGGCGGGGCTTTCTGATCCCAATCGTCCCACTGCCAGTTTTATTTTTCTTGGCCCTACAGGGGTGGGTAAAACTGAATTAGCAAAGGCTTTAGCCCAAAGTTTATTTGATACGGAAGAAGCCATTGTTCGGATTGATATGTCCGAGTACATGGAAAAACATACGGTTTCCCGTTTAATGGGTGCGCCTCCAGGCTATGTCGGTTATGAAGAAGGCGGTCAATTAACGGAAGCAATTCGTCGTCGTCCCTATTCGGTAATTCTCTTTGATGAGATTGAAAAAGCTCATGGTGATGTCTTTAATGTGATGTTACAAATCCTCGATGATGGGCGTTTAACCGATGCTCAGGGTCATGTGGTGGACTTCAAAAATACCATCATTATTATGACCAGTAATTTGGGTTCCCAATACATTTTAGACCTGGCGGGGGATGATTCTAAATACGAAGAAATGCGATCGCGGGTCATGGAAGTGATGCGGGAAAATTTCCGTCCAGAATTTCTCAATCGGGTAGATGAAACCATTATTTTTCATGGTCTCAAAAAATCGGAATTACGCAATATTATTCAGATTCAAGTTAAACGCTTAGAAGCCCGTTTAACGGAGCAAAAAATTGGCTTGAAACTCTCTGAAGCGGCGGTAGATTTTCTAGCTGATATTGGTTACGATCCGGTCTATGGGGCGCGACCCTTAAAACGAGCTATTCAACGCTATTTAGAAACGGCGATCGCCAAGGCTCTTTTACGGAGTGAATATCAAGCGGGGGACACGATTTTGGTAGGTGTAGAATCTGAACGTTTAAGCTTCAAGCCTCTTTCTAAGGAGTTAATTACCGTCTAATTTTTTTTTGCAGGGGCTTAATACTATAAGCCCTTTTTATTGCTCTTTTAAGTTAATTTACGCCAATTCAAAAATGAAGTACATAAACTGGGAGCTTGACAGAAAAAGGCCTTTTGATAAGCTTATTGCATAATACCTACCGAAGAACCAGATTTGACAGGTGGAATATACCGTGAGCAATGATCCTTACCAATGGCTTGATCGGGCTATGCAAACCATTCATAAAGCCGCTTGGTATCGTTCCGTTAAACCCCTAGAAAGTCCCCCTGGCCCAACGATCCAAATAGATGGTCGATCGCTGATTAATTTTGCCAGTAATGATTACCTAGGTTTGGCCAATGATCCTCGTCTCAAACAAGCGGCGATCGCGGCCATTCAAGCCTGGGGAACCGGCAGTACAGGGTCGAGACTATTAAGCGGCCATCGTTCTCTCCATAGTCAACTGGAAACAGCGATCGCGGACTGGAAACAAACGGAGGCAGCCTTAGTTTTTAGTTCGGGCTATTTAGCTAACTTGGGAACCATTACTGCTCTAGTCGGACAGCGCGATTTAATTCTTGGCGATCAATATAATCATTCCAGTCTTAAAAATGGGGCCAAACTCAGTGGCGCAGCCTATCGAGAATATCAACACAATAATCTGGAACAGTTAGCCCAATATTTGCACCAAGAGCGACCCCATTATCGACGCTGTTTAATTCTGAGTGACAGTGTTTTTAGTATGGATGGCGACCTTTGTCCTTTACCTGAAATCATTGCCCTAGCTCAGTCCCATGACTGTATGGTCTTAATTGACGAAGCCCATGCCACCGGCGTGATGGGAAAAACTGGTTCGGGTTGTCGAGAATATTTTCACTGTCAAACAGCCCAGATTGTGCAAATGGGAACCCTCAGTAAAGCCCTTGGTAGTTTAGGGGGTTATGTGGCCGGAACCGCTCAGTTAATTGACTTTTTACGTAATCGAGCCGCCAGTTGGATTTATACCACAGCCCTTTCTCCCGCAGATACCGCCGCCGCGATCGCCGCCATTCAGGTCATTCAACAGGAACCGGAACGATTACAAAATCTCTGGTCAAATGTGCAATATTTTCAAACCCATTTAGCCTCAATTGCCCATAAACTGTTGCCCTCCCATTCTCCCATTCTTTGTGTAGAACTAGATAGCCCCGAACAAGCTCTCGCCTTGGCCCAACAGTTACAAAATCAAGGCATTTTTGCCCCCGCCATTCGCCCGCCCACTGTTCCCACCAGCCGCATCCGTTTCACCTTAATGGCCAATCATACTCAGTCTCAGCTACAACAGGCGATCAAGGTCTTGAAACATTAAGGCAATTGTTAACAGCATTTATACCAACAAGTCCCCCAGCATTGGGGGATTTAGGGGGCTTAGAAAGGTTATTTTCTACCAGAATTAGAGGATTTAAGCAGATTAGAAAGTCTTTTTTAAAACTAAAAATATCCTAAGAAGAAATGGTTTCTTTCTCAATAAAAATCTCTTGCAATACGGGGGGCAAATCCTGATTTAAACGTCCAGAGCGAATAAACTCAGCATAGGTATCGGCCTCGATATTTAAAAGCGTTTCTTCTAACTGTTCCATCATCAAACTTTCCAAATTAGGATGGGCAAGCTGCTGCTTTTTAAGCTCCTCTTCAATCTGTTTTAATTGTTCTTCCACCAATACTCTTTTCGGCTGATAAAGGGGAGTATTCATATCCCCAGCAAAGGCCAATTTATCCAGATAATCCAAGACTCGCCGTAAAGCAGACTGACGGGCTAACAGTGCCGAGTATTCCTGTTTTAAAGCCTGATCGCCAATCAAGTTAAAACGTTCTAACATCCCTTGAATGGTCAAACCCTGCACCAACAGCGTAAACAGTACCACTCCAAAAACCGTATTAATAATCTCCTGACGTTGGGCCAAAGAGGCCGGTACACTGAGAGCCAGTGCCACTGAAACCGATCCCCGTAATCCGCCCCACCACAGAACCGTTTGCTCCTTGTAACCGATTTGGGATTTGACTAACCAATTACTGAGTCCACTTAAGCCAAAAATAGTAATCAAGCGAGAGACTAAAACGGCTCCAATGCCAACGCAGATCACCGTCACATTGTCGGCCAAACTAGCGAGTCGAACTTGATCACCAATTAAGAGAAAGACAATGGAATTGACGAAAAAAGCCAGAAAGTCCCAAAATTCCGATACCAATAGACGAGTGCGGGGATTCATCCCATTGCGCGAACCATAATTCCCCAAAATAATGCCCACTGTCACCACACCGATGACCCCGGATCCGCCCAATTCTTCCGTAATTAGATAGGTCGCATAGGCAGAAACCAAAGTCAAAGATTGTTCAACTAGGGGAAGATCAAAACGTTGGGTTAGATAGGAAATACCAAAACCAATAATGCAGCCAATTCCCACCCCAATGCCCACAAAGCTAAAGAATAGCGGCAGAATAACGGGTAACGATAATAATTCTGAGCCAAAGGGCAGACTAACTAGCAGCACAAAGGCAACAACGGCAACCCCATCGTTAAATAAACTTTCGCCCTCCATGAGAATGCTTAATTTCTTACTGGCTCCCAATTGCCGAAAGAGACTAACGACTGAAACGGGGTCAGTGGTAGAAAGACTGGCTCCGACTAAAAGGGCGGTGGGTAGGGTTAAGTTGGTGAATTGACTTAAACCAAAGGCGATGATGATGATGGAAATAATGACACCAAAAATGGTGAAAAGGGTGACGGGAAACCAATTCGATTTCAAATCTCGCCAGCGCACGTTCCAGGCGGCTTCAAAAAGCAGGGGGGGGAGAAAAATTTCAAGAATCAATTGAGGTGAGAGATTAACTAAGCGCACATCCACGAAGGCTAGACCTAAACCTACAATGACAAGCAGCAGGGTATAGGGAATTTTGCGTAGCCAAGGAACAATCCGTGAAAGAGTTGCGACCGTAAGAGAAACCGATAAAACGACGACAAATTGCTCTAAATTTTGTTGGATAGCTGCGTCCGCCGCCGATTCAAAACTCATTGATTGCTCCTAATTTGGATGTAGGCCCGTCTAGAATATTGTAATCATGTAGTGTCACAGGAGATTCCCTGGGATGTCGTCTTCGGTTCGCGTTGAGTCCGTTTCCTCCAATTGGCAAGATCTGCCTCTGGTGCATACCCCCAATGAGGAACAACTTTGTCAGATTCAACGGCGTTTAGATGTTTTGTTTTTGGCGTTGATTGCCCTAACGGAGTTAGAGATGAGTTTAGTGGAGCAAAGTGTACAGGAGTTGCATCTGAAGCATTTTTCCCTAGAACTTGGAATCGCCGATACCTTTTCCCAGCCTCGCCAATGGGGTTCCTGTCCCGATCGCCCCCTGTCCCTTGAAGCAGCGCGATCTTTAGTACTGATTATTTGTCATTTAGCCCAAAAACATCAGGAACTATTGCGGCGGGCGGTGACGTTGATGGAGCAAATGCAGGAACAAGGAAAGGATGCGGCTAAAACGGCTTTATTGGGAGAGTATTTAGGGCGTTTTCGCGGATTTTATCAAGATTATCAGGCGATCGCTGTAGTGGAAACCAGGGATTGGGAACGGTTTGCATTTAAACAGTTAATTGATTTGATGTTCTATGGTGCGATCAATGGTCATCGCCGTTTATGGTTAGTGTTGTTAGAAAAGGTTCAGGGATGGGGTAATGAAACTGCTGGCTGATCGGGTATTACACCGTTATACACCACCGACTTGTACTTTAGAACTTTGGGCAAAACAATCTCTCTTCGGCTGGCATTCCCCGCATTTTCCCCAGGATTTTCGCTTTGAATTACGTTTTGATGATCCGCGTCTCTCGGAAGATCGTCAAGTAACCGTTAAAGGCGATCGCGTTCAGTTAGATCGATTATGTGATGTGGTTAGTGGTTATATTCAGAATTTTTTAGAGCAAACCTGTAGCCATCATCGGTCGACAAATACACCCTCATCGGCTTGTGTCGCCACTGTCGAACCTTTGCTCTATGCACCGTCTGATTCCCTTTCTTTGACACCCCAGGGATTACTCAGCCATCAATTTTGTTTTGGCCTGCTGGAAAGTCCTTCCCATGTTAACCCCTTAGTCTTGCTGACCACTTCTCAACTGCTCGATCTCACCAATGCCCTAGAAGAATATGGTCGTGACCTCGCACCGAAGTCAGAAGAGCGATCGCCCACAGAAGGAAAAAGTTTTTGGGTTTGGACAGGGGCGGCCCTACTGGGACTCATTGCAGTTGGTTTAGCCGGAGCAGGCCTAAAAGTTTTTTCTCCTCGTTCTGTCGAGGTAGGCAATATTACGCCGATGTTACCGGTTCATACCCAGTTCACCTTTACAGAGATCTTACCGCCCATTCCCCCCGCACCGTCTAAAAACCCACCCTCTAACCCCAGCTTACCCACTAGCCTCGCGCTTCGTGATCCCCTACCGCCTCCTACGACTATTGCCGCCGCCAGTCCTCCTCCTCGTAATCCCACCGTTAATTTAGTGGTTCCTCCCGCTAGAGTTTTACCGCCTCCCCCCGCCGTACCGCCAGCCCCTCCCAGTCAAACCATTATGATCGTCCCAGCAACGGGCAACCCCAATCTACCGCCGCCACCACCAGGCAGTGCGATGGCGAATCCCTTCATTCCGCCTGTCAATTCCCAGGCTAATTTACCTATTTTGCCACCCCAGGGCGCACCAATTCCCAATTTTCAGGGTCAAGTTATCCCCTCTGCCCCCCAGCTTCCCCCCTTGGCCATGAATTCCCAGACTCCCAGCCAATCGGCTCTACCCCCAGGTGTCAAACCGTTAGTTGCCCCCACAAACAATAATACAAACTTGTTAGATACAATTCCCCAGGTAGCAGAAATCAGAAATTATTTTCAAGAGAAATGGCAACCCCCTGATAATTTGAGTCAAACCTTGGAATATCGTCTTCGTATTAAATCCGATGGTTCTCTCGATCAATCTATTCCGTTGGGCAAGGCTGCTAGTCTTTATCTATCCCAAGTGCCGATGCCTAATCAAGGACAAAAATTTGTCTCTCCTTTACCAATGCCAGAAGAACAAACAGTGCGTTTGGTATTAAGTCCGAATGGAACCGTGAAAACATTTCTTGAGTAGGTTTTTGATCGCAAAGCGATAGCCCCTTACCGTGAAGATAAAAAGCTTTCAAGACTCAAAATTGAGAGAGTTTAACTGGTCGGCAACCATCCAAACAGTTTAGCCGCACCACCAATGAGAGCAACAATCAGTGCAACTAATACTCCTCGATTAATAAATTCCTGATTATCTAGACGTTTATCAATGCCACTGACTTTCTCGTCTAGGGTTTTAATTTCACCGGACAGTTCTACTTGCCCAATTTCCAGTTTATTCAGCTTTTGGTTAACTTCGGCAAACTGTTTATTGACTTCGGCAAACTGTTTATTGACTTCGGCAAACTGCCTGTCCATTTTTTGATTGACCTCAGCAAACTGCCTGTCCATTTTTTGATTGACTTCAGCAAACTGCCTGTCCATTTTTTGCTCAAAGCGATCTAGAACGTCTTCGAGGGTGTAGCTAACCGTAGTGGGTGTGGTTGTCATTACTTATTCCAAGAACTGTTAAGTTTATTATAAGCGATCGCCGATTAGTGAACAGTTGATAGTGAATAGTTGATAGTGAATAGTTGATAGTTTACAATTATCCATTAAAAAAGCGATCGCCGATTAATTGATAGTTAATAATGAATAGTTGATAATTATCCATTGTCCATTCTCAATTATCCATTAAAAACGCGATTTTGTAGGGGCGCAAGGCTTGCGCCCGATTCAAACAATCTGAAGTTAAGCTGTAACAAAGTTACCAATTACCAAGGTTCCGGTTAAACCGGTTACTTCCACAATGGAGTCAGTACTGGCATTAAAACCGGCGATCGCATCATTAATCGCCACAAAAGTACGGGTAGTCGTTCCACTGGTAAAGGTAAATTGGGCAGCAAAATTCGCAGCAAAATTCGTAGTGGTTAAGGCAGTGCCAATCCCTGTTGCATCAAGGGTAGAAACCGTTAAGCCAGTAGTAAATCCGGCTCGTGCGGTGGTGACAAGGAACAGATCATTGCCAGTTGTTGCATTAAAGTCGGTAATCAGGTCATAGTTGGCTAGGAGGGAGTCAGTTAGGGTTTTGTAACCAAATTTGTCGATACCTGTCCCACCTGTAAGGGTATCTTTTCCGGCAGCCCCAGTCAGAATATTGTTAGCAGTGTTGCCGATTAAAATATTATTGCTCGTATTACCAGTACCATTGATGTTACCAGTCCCCGTTAACGTCAGATTTTCTACACCACTGGGTAATATGCGAGTAACACTACTCTGTAACGTATCTGTAATCGTCACTTCTCCAAAACTAGCATCTGGATTAAGTGTTGCATTGATGGGATTAGAGAGCGTTACCGTAAAGGCTTCATTCGTCTCATTAATACTATCATTGATTAGAGGAATGCTGATCGTAGCCGTTAAGCTATTAGCAGGAATAATAAGGATTCCTGTTTGACTTGTATAGTCAGTATCAGCTGTCGCATTAAGGGGAGCGGTTGTATAGTTAACACGAATATCTTGAGCGTTGGGATTACTAACACTGACCGTCAATAAGGCATTAGCATCCTTTCCTTCTACAACCGTAACATCGTTAATTGAGATAACAGAATTGGAATCATCATTGTTAATGGTTCCTGTCACCGTATTCGGTGTGCCAATAACGTAGCCATTACCCGTTGCTAAAGTCAGATTAACGGTTTCATTATCCTCAAAAACGGTGTCAGCAGTAGGATCTACCGTTAATGTTGCAGTCGTGGCACCCGCCGCAAAGGTTATTGTGCCAGTCGTACTGCTAAAGGTGGCAGCCCCAGTTTGGGTATAGTCTGTATTAAAAATTGCAGTACCACCAACGCTATAGTTAATAGTAAGAGAGTTGGTTGTTGAACCAGTACGAGTAAAAGTGTAAACCAGATTGGTTGTGCCATCCTCACTAACACTGCTAGGCGTAACTGCAACAGTGATACTGGGAGATGAACTGGTTAGGTAACTAAAATAGCTAGAAGTTAAGTTTAAGCTCGTTTGATTCCGAATCACTCCAATTAGCTCATCCGGTTCTGTTCCAGGTTTGTTGAAGTAAAGTTGAGTGTCAGACCCAGAAACAGCTAGAAAATAATTAGTACTAGAACCCTGTAGCTGAATAATATCCTGAGTACTATTGAAGTCTTTGATATCCGCATAATCTCCGAGTCCAGCACTATTAGTTCGACCATCATCGTAGAAGAATTTCAACCCATCTCCTAACACAAATAAGTCGTTGCCATTGCCACCAGTCAGATAATCCAATTCACCTCGCCCTGCCGTACTGCTACTGGGGTCAACACCAATTAAAATATCATTGCCGCCTCCGGCATCAAGTGTGTCATTCCGACCTCCACTAATCAACGTATCATTGCCATTACCTGTTGTAATACTATCATTTACCTGAGTCCCAGTAATTTGGAATTTTTCAATATTGCTAAAGTCAACTCGATCATAAGGATTTCCACTTTGATA
>Ga0208854_1000378_pt1 | contig 11105 bp, 9 predicted proteins | sample LakMenEpi30Nov11_FD_150748 | JGI IMG/M metagenome (GOLD analysis project Ga0208854, IMG submission 150748) | Freshwater microbial communities from Lake Mendota, WI - 30NOV2011 deep hole epilimnion (SPAdes) | ecosystem: Environmental > Aquatic > Freshwater > Lake > Epilimnion/Euphotic zone ...
AGCGTGAATGAGTATCGGGTTGGTCATTTTTCAGTCCTCTTTTTAGTGGTTTTTCCCTTTTTCTAGTTTACACTCGACTTGTGTGTACACAGTAGCCAACTTTGGGGGGTGCGTTTTGAACAGGGGATATTTTTATTGGAAAGCCAATATTTTGAGCCAGTAGAACCGGCAATTGACCTGGCCGAAGACATCCCCAAAACGGACTAAACCTTAAGGTTGGGTGGAAACGGTTGGTGCGTTCGGAGTTGCCTTCGTGCCTGATTTTGAGGCTGAGTGATTCAATGTACCTAGGGCCATTTTTTTGATAGTGTCCTTATATTGAACCGGCGCAAGCAGAAGGGCTTGTTGGAATAGGGGTTCGGCTGCTTCTTTTTGACCACTTTGATCTAACACTAGGGCCTTGGACAAAATTGGGCGAAAATCTTCTGAATTAATCTGGCTGGCGGTATCGTAGAGGGCGATCGCGTCGTCAAATCGCTTTTGTTGGAGATAAATTTCGCCTAACAGTAGTTGCAAAGAGGTGAGTTGGGCCGCCGTCTGTTCGCTAGGATCGTTGGCCTTGACTTTAATGGCTTGGGTAATAGCATTTTGGATCGTGAGAATTGCCTCTTGGGACTTGTTCTGAACCAAAAATAGATCACTCAGGCCTTTGAGCGTCCGAATATCAAAGGGTTTATTTTGCAACAGATTACGGTAAATATTGGCGGCTCCTTCATCGTCTTGAAGTTGCTGCTTAGTTTGGGCTAACAACAAGGTGTATTCCACTTGATCGGGTTGGAGTTGGGCTAATTGTTCCAGGGGCGCGATCGCGGCGGTTAGATCCCCCTGTTGTAAACGAGTATCCAGTAATCCTTGCCAAGCATTGACATTATCCGGTTCTCGCTCTAACACCAATTGATAACCCAAAGCTTGGCTTTCTAAACGGCGACTCAATTCCTCCGATGAACTCCCCCCTAAAGACTGAGCTTGATTTTGCTGCCAGATGCTCGTTGCTAGGGGCAAGATCGAAAAAAGAATTAAAGCTGCAATCATGAGAATTAAGACCCCATAGACCCAGCGACTCCGCTTAGACTCAGAAACTTTCATAATCTTGGTACTAAAAAATACTGACATCACCGTCAGAAGATGATGTTTCTTGTTCTTTTTAGCATACAGCTATCGTTGTCTGAATCATTCTCCCTAAGTTCTATGTTTTCCTATCTGATTAAACGTATTCTCATTTCCTTGGCAACCTTGTTAGGGATTAGCCTCGTTATTTTTACGATTTTAACCCTTGCACCGGGTAATCCTCTGGGGGAATTAGCTACTAACCCGAATTTGACGGAAGCAGTACGAGAAAACCTACGGCGTAGTCTTGGTCTAGATCAACCGTTACCGATTCGTTATTTTAAATGGTTAACGTCACTGCTACAGGGTGATTTAGGTTATTCCTTTACTAGTCGTAGTCCGGTGAGCGAGTTAATTGGGCAACGTTTACCGACAACGCTTTGGGTGGTTGGCTCGGCCTATGTGCTGAGTGTGGCGATCGCCGTTCCCTGTGGCATTATTGGGGCGTTAAAACGCTATAGTTGGCTGGATCAACTTCTAACTACTGCGAGTTTAATTGGCTTTTCCTTACCCACTTTTCTGACAGGATTAGTATTGATTTTACTGTTTAGCGTGCAATTACATTGGTTTCCCTTTATTTATGAAAGCACCCTAGAAGTAAATGATCTGAATAGTTTAGGGCAACAAATTCAGCAATCTTTTTTGCCGATTCTAGTCCTAACCCTTTATCAATGTGCTGTCTTAATGCGGTTTGTCCGTTCTGCTGTTTTAGAAGAATTACCCCAGGATTATATTCGGACGGCCTATGCTAAGGGGCTAGGCTCCTGGGGGGTGATTAAAAATCATTTATTACGTAATGCCTTGATTCCCGTTGTTACCCTGATTGCCTTGGATATTCCGACAATTTTTACCGGAGCATTAGTCACAGAACAGGTTTTTCGAGTTCCTGGCATTGGAGCGTTAATGATTGAATCCATCTATCGCAGTGACACGCCGGTAGTGATGGCTGTAACTTTTATCTATGCGGTTTTAATTGTTCTATTTAGCATTTTGGCAGATGTGGCCTATGTTTTGTTAGACCCCAGAGTAACCTTATAACAAGGGTAGTTCACTTAGGGAAAGTCGGTTTTGGCCATCCTTCTTCAACCCGTATTCCGCATTCCGGCCGCAATACCATTAATTGTCAACAATGCTCCTCGCAATAGTTCTTCCTTGGAATAGCGACGGTAACGTACCCCACTGGATTCCGCTTCCTGGGTCACTAACCGTAACCGTTTCAGTAAAGAAATTTGCAAAAATCCTAACGGTACAATAGTGCGATTGCGTAACTGCACCGATCCCTGAAGACTGCGATCGCCGTCCAGCAGATTTTGATGGCCCGTAATTTGTAAAATTAACTGACAAGTCAGATGATACTCTTCGGCAATACGTTGAAATAAACGTTCAAAGCGTTCGAGATCCTCGGCAGGCGAGAGTTCCTTAACATAGTGATGGGCAATGACCAAATCCACCTTAGAAAGGGTCATCTCCACCTTGGAAATCACCATATTAAAGAAAGGCCATTTGATATAGAAATAGCGCAACAATTTAAGATTTTTAACCGGATCTTGATCAATAAAGTTTTTAATCGCCGTACCGACCCCATACCAAGCCGGTAATAGAAAACGACTCTGTGTCCAACTAAAAACCCAGGGAATGGCTCGCAAAGTACTGAGATCTCGTTTACCACTCTTACGACGAGCCGGACGGGAACTAATTTGTAATTCGCTAATTTCGGGAATGGGCGTAACGGACATGAAGAAATCCACAAAATCTGGCTCTTCATAAATTAAACCGCGATAAATTTGACGAGAAGAAGCCGATAATTCTTCCATAATGCGGTTCCAAGGCTCAATATAGTCAAAACCACTTTTTAGTAAACTGGCTTGAATAACCGCCGTCGTGAGGGTTTCCAAATTATAGAGAGCCAGTTCCGGTAGGGAATATTTAGAGGCAAGGACTTCCCCCTGTTCGGTAATCTTAATACGACCATTGACGGTTCCAGCAGGTTGAGCCAAAATTGCTTTGTAGGCTGGGCCACCGCCTCGACCGACCGATCCGCCTCGACCATGAAAGAGCCTTAGCAAAATGCCATAGTCTTGAGAGACAGCCTGGAGAGCTTTTTGGGCCTTATGAATTTCCCAGTTACTACTTAAAAAGCCCGAATCTTTATTGCTATCGGAATACCCCACCATGATTTCCTGGAGATGACTCGGTTGCAGAACGACATCATTCCCAAAGGAGTTCGCGGGTGCCAAGTTGGCCTGATATTCTGCAAACACTTTATAACTGCCCGCCAGAGCCGCCCGATAGCAGGGTAGCTCATATAGCGTTGCCATGACTTCAGGAGCATGTTTGAGATCTTCTACGGTTTCAAAGAGAGGAACAATCCGTAGGGAATTGGCACTAGTGGCCGGATCATAAAGCCCCGCTTCCTTGGCTAACAGTAAAACTTCTAGTACGTCACTGGCATCATTGGTCATACTAATGATGTAGGTATGGCAAATCTCAATGCCAAATTCCTGTTGTAAGTGACGTAGAGTTCGTAGGGTTTCAACGGTTTCACAGGTGCGTTCAGAAAAAGGCATTTCCTGGGGAATGAGGGGCCGTCGGGTTTGTAATTCCATTTCTAGCCAATTAATTTTGTCCTGCTCTGACATTTGTTCATAGGGACAGGCCAACACTCCCATGTAGGAGCCTATTTCCGCGATCGCCTCAGCATGACGAGAGGATTCTTGGCGAAAATCTAACTGGGCCAGATTAAAACTATAAACTTCCACCTGGGTAATCAAATTTTCCAGTTCTAAACAACTTAAACCCGTTTCCCCTAGATTGCGCTGAATCATTTGCAGATCTTCTAAAAAGACTTGCCCAGAGGCATAGTGGGGTTGATTGGTGATTTTGGCAACAATCTGACGTTCATCGGGATTGCCCAGACGTTTATTGCGATGCAGGGTATTTTCTAAACGGCGTTGCACATAGGCCAACTTCATACGATAGGGTTCCTGACGATAGCGCAGCGAAACCTCGTCATAGACTTCCGGTAATTGGATGCGATCGCGTTCTAGAGAATCAAGAAGTTCCTGGGAAACCTTACTCCAATGAATAGAAGGGCTAAGTACTGCTGTCAGTTCACCAATGGAATGTAAATATTTTTTAATGACTAGATTGCGTTGATAACAGGCCGTTTGCCAGGTCACTTCCGGTGTGACAAAAGGGTTGCCATCGCGATCTCCCCCTACCCAGGTACCAAAATAACAGAAACTTGCTTTTGGTGCTCGTAACCAGGGAAAGTTATCGCGAATTGCCTGTCCCAATCGTTTGGACAGTTCAGGGATAGCCGTAAATAATACTTCATCAAAATAGTGGAGGGAATAATCCACTTCATCCAACACCGTTGGCTTAAATTGATGTAGCTCATCGGTTCGCCACCAGAAACGAATTTCCTCGGTTAACTGTTCAATCACAGCTTTGGTTTCCCAGGTGTTGAGCCAATCAGAGGTCGAGAAAGTGCTCTGGAGTTGATCCAATTTACGCAAGACGCGATCAATACGACGTTGTTTGCGGCGAATGGTATGACGAACAATCTCCGTCGGGTGAGCGGTGATTACCAGGCGAATATCGAGTTGATCTATGAGTCGTTGAATCTGTTGCGGCGGAACATTCAGGTATTTCAGTTCAGCAAATAACCAATGAAAGGTTCCCACCTGCATCGAACTGGCATCTTCTCCCTCTCCCTTTTTGGTAAAACCGAGATCCCGATAAGGTATAACCCGTTCTTCGTTGCCGGCTTCCTCGGCAAAGGAAAGTTGCTGGGTCGCCTCCCAACGATTGCGTTCCTGTTCTCGTTTCTCGTAATGCTGTTCAACAATATTAATTAATTGAAAATAAAGCGCGAAGGCTCTGGCGGCTCGAATGGCATCATCTAGTTCCAACTTCTCAATCCGCTCTGTCACTTCCTCTAAAAGATTTTCAGCTTTGCCTAGATCTTGCTCCTCCGGCGATCGCCAGGAACGTAGTTCATTGAGTAGATCGACTAATTCTTGACCACATTCACTTTGTAAAACCTTTTCCCAGAGAGTTTCGACCAGGGAAAGACGATGGTAGAGGACTAATTCTTCCGGTGCCGGTGAGGCGGTGACAGGAGTATCCACAGTAACAGGATTGAGATTCATAGAAATAGAGGAAGACTGCATTACCGGACTCATAGAAACCTCAAAGTCTATCAACAAAAGCAGAATGATCAAGACAGCAACACTAGTCTAAGCTAAGACACAGGAAAATTACACTAGTTGAGTCGGTTTTTCCAAGACTATCCCAAAAGTGAAGTGAGTTTCTTTAATCTTTGATACTGTTTAAGATATCTGACAGCTTAGACGGATGATAACCACAACCAGCCAGCCTCTATCCAAAAAACAGAGACGCTAGAAAACAAAGGGCTATCCAGGCTATTCTATCGGTTCTGGCTATTGAGTTCGGTATCAGGTCTTGCAAACATCAGGAAATGTTGATATTCCGAGCCGTCTAAATCCTGCCCGCATATTTACAGTGCTCCTGCCGCCGTTTTGTCCAACACTCCCCCTAGATGGGTGGTTAAATTGATGGCTTGCAGAATCGGGGTACTATCAAGCCCTTGGGGATAATCAATCACACTCACGCCACCATTGCCCTGTTTAATATTCCAGAAGTTAGCGGGAGTTAAACCCAGCAAGTAACACAAAATGACCTTGTTAATGGCATCATGGGCAACTACGATACCAATGGTCTGTTCCTGATGCTGGCTATAGTAGTTAACTCGCTCTTCCCAACAGGCGATCGCCCGATCCCAGACCTGTTGTAGGTTTTCACCTTCAGGCATTTGCACCGTTTCAGGAGCATTTTTCCACTGTTCCAAGAGACCAGGGAAATCGGCTTCAATTTCGCTTTCTAATTTGCCTTCCCAGAGTCCATGACAAATTTCCGTGAGCGGTTCCTGTAAATCTAGACTGACATCGGGATGATATTGGAGAATAATCTCGGCGGTTTCCTTGGGCCGTAGCATGGGGCTACTAATTCCTGTATTAATACTAATTTCCTTGAGAAAGTCGGCTGCCTTTTGGGCCTGACCTCGGCCATTGTCATTGAGAGGAATATCCCGAATTCCTTGAAAACGAGATTCTCGATTCCATTGGGTTTCACCGTGACGAATGAGCAGAAAACGCAGACGGTTTTGGCTGGAGCGAGGTGGCGGTAGGGGAATGTCAAGATGGGAAGTCTGATTTAAGGATTCGAGTTGAACGGGATCACCCCATTGGCCGGTGAAGTTTAAAACATTAATATTGCAATTGGACTGTTGAATGCGGTGGTAGTGGGAAGGGGGTGCAGCGATCGCCGACATAATTAGACAGCGATTAATACCGTTATGGGCCACAATGACAACGGTTTTGCCTTCGTATTGGGGAAGTAGGGTTTGCCAAAACGCCTGGGCTTGTTCGTAGAGGGACAGTACGGGAAAAAATTCGGTTTGACCATCGGGTCGGAGCATTTTTAATGCCTGGGGCCGCTCATGCCAGCAATGGTACTCTTCAGGATATTGGGCTAATACGTCTTCTTTGACCCAATTTTCCCAGAGGGGGAGATCAATTTCGAGCAAATCTTCGGTGGGAAAAAGTGGTGGTGGATTATCAAAACTGGCTTGAATAATGTCAGCAGTGCTTTTAGCCCGTTGTAGGGGGCTGCAATAGATGGCATCGATGGGTAATTGGCTGAGAACTTGCCCCACTCGTTGAGCATCGGCTTTGCCTTTCTCTGTTAAGACCGACCCGTCACTGCGGCCTTGAATACGCTTTTGGGCGTTGTAACTGCTCTGTCCATGCCGAACAATAATCACGCGAGTAGCCAATCGCTTTTGCCTCCTCAGCAGAATTTTTTGCTCCGTTCATTGTGGCATTGTTGGGAAGCTCATGCAATACGCTCTGATTTTGACTCTCCTGAGGTGCGATCGCGTTTGTTTTAATCGGGGAATGCGAAAATTGTTTTAGAATGAGGGCATTGTTCCAGAAACAGGTGATTGGTGGTGATGGAGTTTTATGTCTGAAGAGTTGATGACGGAAATTTATAATGTCTTTGATCCCTTTGATCCACCGCCTAAAGCGGCCTACGTTAACTGTGAAGAGGTGCGGGGACGTTGGGATGTGTTGCGCGAGTTAGGACGAAAAATCACTCGTAGCAAGGGTACAACCTGTCAGCTTTATACAGGGCATCGCGGCGTAGGGAAATCAACAGAACTATTGAGATTAAAGGAATGGTTAGAATCGCAAAATTATTTTGTGGTTTATTTTGCGGCTAATGATGAAGATATTGATCCAGGGGATACGCAGTATGTGGATATTTTATTGGCTTGCACAAAACACCTGATCCAAGCCATCAAGTTAGCGGATGAAAATCCCTTAAAAGGTTTAATTAACTGGCTAGAAGAACGGGCCGATAGTCTGAAGGTTTTACTGTTAACGCCTTTAAAGTTAGAGGGTTTAAATTTAGAACAAAAGGTGAGTGAGTTTACTAAAATCACGGCAACGCTTAAGGCCCAACCTGATAATCGTGCTGAAATTCGGAAGCAAATCAGTCAAAACGCTCCAACGCTTTTGCAGGCGTTAAATGAGTTTATTGAGGGAGCAAAAAAGGCATTACCTAATAATTGTAAGGATTTGATTTTAATGGTTGATAATTTGGATCGCATTATCGAAAAGCAAGCGGCAGAAAATCAACCGAGTAATTATGATGAAATCTTTATTAAGCACCATGAGCAAATGCGGAGTTTAAAATGTCATTTGATTTATACAGTTCCCATTGATATTGTTTATTCGGAACGTTGTACGGAGTTGCAAAATAATTTTGATGAAACTGATGTTTTGCCGATGGTAATGTTACGCGATCAAGATGATCAAATCAATGCTCTGGGTTTACAAAAGTTTCAGGAAATTATTATTAAACGGATCGCGGAAGTAGAGCTTTCTCAGCAGCCCAATGTGGGTAAAGAGTTGGCAAAAGCTTTAGATACTCAGGTTTTTAGTTCCTCGGAAGTAGTGGAAAGGCTCTGTTTAATGAGTGGTGGTCATGTGCGTTTACTAATGCGAATGATTCAAAAAGCGATTGATTGGACGGATGATTTACCGATTACGGCGGAGGCAGTGAATACGGCGATCGAGGAGGCCAAGGATGATTATCGTAATACGATTTTTGAGCATCAATGGCCTTTATTGCGTGAGGTGGCTGAAACGAAGCAGATATTGAATAAGGAAACGGATAAGGAATATCAGCGATTGTTAAGGAGTCGTTGTATTTTGGAGTATCGTTTTTATGATGAAAAAGGAAAATTACAGCGTTGGTATGATGTTCATCCTTTGGTTAAGGATTTAGAAAGGTTTGGGGGATCTGGTGATGGTTAATATTTTAGATAAAAAGGCTATTGAAAAAACAGCTGAGTCCGAGTATGAATCGCTGTTAAGAGCTTTGCGGCGACGAAAAGGGTTTGGATTGCTTTTTGTGGAATCTACCCCTGTAGGTGGTCTGGAGTTGATTGCTAAGATTAAAAGGGATTTACCGCAAAAAAAGATTGATGTTTTAAGTTTAAATAAACCAATTACTAATTTAATTGAGAAAGTTGAAAATTTTCCTGATCAAGATAATCTCAATATTTTATTTATTACGGGTTTAGAAAAGTCTTTGGTGGAATATATTCGCCCTGGTTATGGAGGAAAAGGCGATTATTATAATTTAGATACTATTCCGCCAATTTTAAGTCATTTAAACTGGCAACGGGAAAATTTTCGAGATCAATTTCGCCATCTTTGTTTTGTATTTATTTTGCCTAAGTATGCGATTAAATATATTTTATTGCGTGCGCCAGACTTTTTTGATTGGGGATCGGGAAAAATCCAGATTGAAACAAAACGGGATTTAGTTAAACAAGCAGTTTTGCGTTTAGCGTGGTTATATGCCGGTTTTCAAACCTATCAAAAATGGACAACTCAACAACGCCTAGAAAGACTTTCAGAAATCCATACCTATCTTGAAGAAAATCTTAATTCTGAAGAAAAATTTAATCTTTATTTTGAACAGGCTTTAATTCTTCATTTTAATAAAGATTATGAAGAAGAGATCGCCTCCTATGACAACGCTTTGAAAATTAAACCTGATTACCACGAAGCTTGGTACAATCGAGCGATTGCGTTAGGAAATTTAGACAGATTAAAAGAAGAGATTTTCTCCTATGACCAGGCTTTAAAAATTAAACCCGATAAGTACGATGCTTGGTATAACCGAGGGATTGCGTTAAGAAATTTAGGCAGATACGAAGAAGCGATTGCCTCCTATGATCAAGCCCTGAAAATTAAACCCGATAAGTACGATGCTTGGTACAGCCGAGGGAATCTGTTAGTTAATTTAGGCAGATACGAAGAAGCGATCGCCTCTTATGACAATGCTTTGAAAATTAAATCTGATTCCCACGATGCTTGGTACAATCGAGGGATTGCGTTAAGACAATTAGGCAGACTTGAAGAAGCGATCATCTCCTATGATCAAGCTTTGAAAATTAAACCTGATTATGCAAAGGCTTATTACAACAAAGCTTGTGCCTATGCCTTACAAGAAAATATTGATCTCGCCATTGAAAACTTAAAACAGGCAATGAATCTGGATTCTAAATATCTAGAAATGGCAAAAAACAACACCGACTTTGATAAAATTCGCCATGATTCCCGTTTTATTAATTTATTAAATATTGAGCATTAAATGTTCGACAAAATTCTCAAAGAAATTCAAACTAAAATAGATCAATTAGAATATGTGATGACGCTTCATGCCGATGAAGAAATGGAAGCTGATGATTTATCTATTCTGGATATTGAACGGGCCATCTCTACAGGGCAAATCCTAGAACGCTAACGCGATCGCCTAACCGCCGAATCCAAATATCGAATTAAAGGAATGGGAATAGACAAAAATGCGATCGAAGTGATTGTTAAACTCAGCCCAACAGGAAAAATTGTTATTATTACAGTGTATGCTCTCTAAAAAATCAGAGGATTCAATGACTCAATGTGATATTTGCGGCCAAGAAGGCATCACCCTACGGTATATCTCACGCAGTTATGGCAAAGGCGATAACCTATTAGTCATTGAAAATATCCCGATGCTAAGTTGTCCCCATTGTGGCGAAAGCTATCTAACGGCCCAAACGCTCCATAAGATTAATAATATTAAAAAACACCGTCAAACCTTAGCCATTCAGAAAACCGTTGAAGTTGCAAGCCTGGTTTAAAATTCAAAAATCGTTGTAACCATTAATAAAAAGGAATGAAAACGCGATCGCCGACTATAACAAAACTAGTCGTGATTCCCGTTTTATTTCGTTAACGTACAATCGGGATGACAGGATTTGAACCTGCGGCATCTTGCTCCCAAAGCAAGCGCGCTACCAAGCTGCGCTACATCCCGTTAGTTTAGAGTTCCATTGTAGGATAACTTGTCGCCAATCGGCAGATTTTACCGCTTTTTTTCCGAATCATTTCTAGAAAGTGACTGCTCCTCTAGATGATATCAGGGCCGAAAACCCATCTCCAGAGAGGATGACGGGGGTCTAGAGACTGAATTTTTTTAACTTGATTTTCCCAACGGAGTTGCTCCCTGGGCGAAATGCCCCAACAGAGATGTTGGCTGTGCCAGACGAGGACAGAACCCGTTAGACCAATACAGAAAAATAAGCAAAAAGCGGGGACTAATTGAAAGGCTAACCCGTAGCGGATGGCAACCCAGGTAAAATGATCCTGTAATAACCCTAAATCCCCTCGCAATCGCCATAGAGACCAGGGGGCCAGAATTAACCAAGCACTGACTACCAAAAACCAACGTCCATAGAGGTTAAGTTGATAAAGTCTTCAGCAAAAATAAATTCAGAACGATTTTGCGTCGTTTCAGCGATTCACCAAATTGTCAAGAATTGTAGAGTCCTTTTGGTGTAAGGTTTTCAGAGCTAT
>Ga0208854_1000380_pt1 | contig 11097 bp, 5 predicted proteins | sample LakMenEpi30Nov11_FD_150748 | JGI IMG/M metagenome (GOLD analysis project Ga0208854, IMG submission 150748) | Freshwater microbial communities from Lake Mendota, WI - 30NOV2011 deep hole epilimnion (SPAdes) | ecosystem: Environmental > Aquatic > Freshwater > Lake > Epilimnion/Euphotic zone ...
TTTTAAAAATTTTCAGATATTTATTCTGAGAAATCGCCTTAAAACCTTGCCAGATAAGGATTTGATTGATTGAGATTTGTTAGAATGAATCAGCCCTAGGGGGCTGGGGGGGCAAAATGAGGTTTAGATCAGTATGTGTGTGCGCGGCAGTCTTTTTAAGAGGGGTTGGGGGGATCGCCTTGGATAATCAAAAAACTATGGGTTTCGAGTTAGACGGGGTTTAATAACCCTCATAAAGCTTTTAACGCAATGTCTGGGGTAAGCAAAACGCGAAGGTTGCCCCTTCTGAACTGGGGATCAGAGCAATTTGGCCGTCGTGAGCTTCAATAATTTGTCGGCAAAGATATAGGCCTAATCCTAGCCCAGGGGTCTTGCCGGTATTCTTCCCCCGTTGATACCGTTCAAAGAGAGAGTCAACTAGATCGGGATGGATTCCTACGCCATTATCTTGGATCTGACAATAGAGAGATTGATCCCGTAGTTCCACTTGGATTGTAATAGTAAGATGGCTCGTATTGTGTTTGAGGGCATTCGCTAAAAGATTTTCTAATACTCGCCATAATAGATTGCTGTCGGCGGTCAGTAAGGGAAGGGGATCAGGAATATTTAGGTTTAACTGAGCTTGGTTTTGTTTGAGGATGGGTTCCCATTCCGCCGCCAATTGATGGAGCAGTTGACTGAAATCCAAAGACTGGCGGTTGAGGATAATCCCTTTGGTGTCAAAATGTTGGCTTTCCACCAGGGAATTAATCAGAGCTAATTGGCGATCGCAGCTTTGGGACATACGCTCTAGGATCGGACGGGGTAGAGAGATCTCAGAGACTAGAGTTGAATTTTTTAAGAAATTTTTGAGGATCATGGCCATACCCAAGACCGGATTGCGTAGATCATGGGAAACAATGTGGAGATAGAGCTGAAGAGCTTGTTCTGCCTTTTGCCGCTCCCTAATTTCTGCTTGCAGTTTTTGCTCCTCCCGATGGCGATCCGTAATATCTCGACTCAGACCAATTAGGCCTCGCACTTCTCCCCGTTCATTTAAAACTGGGGTTTTGACGGTTTCCAAACAGCAGAGACGACCATCGGCAAACGTCACCCATTCTTCATTCCGTTGAGAGGTGGCTTTTTCAAACATTATTTGATCTTTTTGGCGAAAAAAGCTGGCCATTTCAGGTTCAAAGAGTTCAAAGTCCGTCTTGCCTAAAATTTCTTCCCTTGGCCGACCGACAAACTCCTGAAAAGCCTGATTACAAAGTCGATAAATTCCTTGACAATCCTTAAAAAAGATCAGATCCGGCATCACATCGATCAGCGATCGCAGTAGTTGTTCGGATTCTGTTAGTTCTGCTTCGGCACATTTACGCTGACTAATATCGGTATTGGAGCCAGCCAGCCGGATCGGGTTGCCATCTTGATCCCGCAGTAGTTTCCCCCGCGACAACATCCACTGGTAGCTACCATCTTTGCGCTTAATCCGCAATTCCACCGCATAGTGAGAAATTTTTCCCGTGACATAATCTTCATAAATCTCCGCCACTCTTGTTCGATCTTCGGGATGGATCAAGCTGCCCCAATGTTCAACGTTGTTGACAATTTCATGCTCTTCGTAACCTAAAATAGCTTTCCAACGCTGGGAAACGAACAATTCTCCAGTGGCAATCTTTAAATCCCAGATGCCCTCATTGGTTCCCTGTAATACCAATTCCCAGCGTTCCTCATGATCCCGAAGTTTTTTTTGCACGGCTTCAAGTTCATTGCGAAGACATTCAATTTCTAGGAGTTGGCCATCAGGAGCATTCATGGAAGGTTTGACAGAGAATTTGAGTGAGGATGAAAAGTGAACGATAGGTTTCAGTTTTAGATTATATTTTAGTTAAAATTCTAGATAAAATTTTATGTTTCAGGGCTTCTACCCCAGAATTAGCAAGAATTCTCGTCTTTTTCAAATTATTATTCTATTCTGTCTGGGGATCAGTCTCCTAGTCGGATGCGGCGATCGCGCCCTTAAAACCGAAACCTCTCCTAGTCTCACTAAAGATAGCGTCACGGTGGGGACAACGCTCAAGCCCCGTACTATTGATCCGGCGGATAGTTACGATCTAGCAGGTCTTCTGGTGGTGTATAACCTGGGAGAAACCCTCTACAGCTATAAACTGGGCACAACGGAACTAGAACCCCGTTTGGCGATCGCCATGCCGAAAATGAGTGCGGATGGTCTGATTTATCGCATTCCCCTGCGTCAAGGGATCAAATTTCATGATGGTACGCCCTTTAATGCGGCGGCGATGGTATTTTCCCTCAATCGTTTTATCCAAAATGCTGGTGAACCCTCTTTTTTGCTAAGTGATACGATCGATAAAGTGAAGGCCCTGGGAGAATGGGAAATAGAAATTACCCTAAAAAAACCCTTTTCTGCCTTTCCTGCTTTACTTGCTTTTCCTGGAGCCTGTGCCATTTCTCCCCAGGCCTACGAAATTGGCGAAGGAAAATTTAAACCGGAAAGTTTTGTGGGGACTGGCCCCTATCAACTGACTCAATTTAATAGTGATTCTCTACACCTAAAGGCCTTTGCTGACTATTGGGGCGAAAAACCAAAAAATCAAGGGATTAATCTGCAACTCTATCCCAGCAATCCAGCCAATTTATTTAATGCTTTTCGGACACAAACCATCGATGTGGCCTATCAATCCTTAATGGCCCAACAGATTAAAACCCTTAAGGCAGATGCTAGTCAAGAGAAATATAAGGTGATCGAATCGTCGGGATCGGTGATCAATTTTATGGCTCTCAATATGCAAACCGATGCTCTCAGACAAGTTTTAGTCCGTAAGGCGATCGCCACTTTAATAGATCGAAAATTACTTATTGATCGGATTCTGCAAGGTCAAGGGGAGGCTCTCTACAGTATGATCCCGATTAGTTTTAGTGCCTATCAACCGGTTTTTCAAACTAAATACGGCGATGCCAAGGGCACGCTGCGCGCACGCAATCTTGAACAAGCCAAGCAATGGTTAAAAGAGGCAGGATTTAGTAAGGAGAATCCCGTCAAGGTGGAAGTTTGGCATTCATCGGGATCAATTACCAATAGTATCGTGGCCGCCTTACTCAAAGCACTTTCCCAGCGAGATTTGGATAATGCCATTCAATTTGAACCCAATAGTATTGCTGGGGCTGCTTACTTTAAAAATGTGAGTAAAGGTTTATATGAAAGTACCATTTCTAACTGGTATCCCGACTTTCTTGATCCTGATAATTATATTTTTCCTTTTTTACATTGTGCCAAGGGTTCACTGAGTAAAGGCTGTGAAGAAGGCGGCGCACAAAATCAGGGATCTTTTTACTACAATCCTAAAATGAACCAGTTGATTGATCAACAACGCCGTGAACTCGATCCGCAAAAACGAGATGCTATTTTTGCCGAAATCCAGACAATTTTAGCGGCAGATGTGCCCTATATTCCTCTCTGGCAAACCAAGGATTTTGCCTTTGCCCAACAGAATATTACTGGTACCGTGATTAATCCCAGTCAAACCTTTCCTTTTTGGACATTGGGAAAAAGTTAGGAAATTTGTAAACTCGCTATTTGTCATTAAAACCCATACAGGCAAGCGGCTTAAGCCCCTTGTTAAAAGACTTTTAGCAAGGTCATGATGCCATCTAAATGCGTGACAGTTTATAAGTTTTTTAAGCAATATTCTTAGTTTTTTTGTAATACAGCTTCATAATCTGCGCCTAATCGTTGCCAAGTGTAGTTTTTTTCAATTAAACGACGGCCATTTTCAGAGAGTTCGGCTCTGAGACTGGGATCATCTAACAGTTGACTAATGGCGGTGATATATTCAGAAACTTGATTAGCCCGTAATGCCTGAGGTTGATGGGGATCAATCGTTAAGCCTTCTAAGGCGCGATCGCTGCCCACTACTGGAACACCGGCGGCCATGGCTTCTAAGGTCTTATTTTTTATGCCATAGCCCGATCGCAGAGGCACAACACAAACCGTTGCTTGATGTAAATAGTCCACCATGCGAGGCACTCTGCCCGTAACCGTAATCTGAGAATTATGGGTTAAAGCCAGAACTTGAGGCGCAGGATTAGCACCCACAATCCAGAGTTGAAGTTGAGGATATTGGCTTTGTAGAAGCGGAAAAATTTCCTGAGCAAAAAAGCAAGCGGCATCAATATTCGTAATATAATCCATGCCACCGGTAATCATTAATTGATAGCCATTGGGATCACAGGAACGCAGGGGAAATAGATCGAGATCAACGCCGTTGGCAATCACCTGAACAGGAATTTGGGGGTTATAGGCTTGAATTTGGGACTGATCTTCTTGGGTGGTGACAACAATCTCGCTAAATTTTTGGCATAGTCTTTTCTCGTAACCTTTTAACATCGGTAAATAAAGGCGATCGCGGTTAGGATGGTCAGAAATACCGATACTTAATTGCTGTTGACAAGTGCGATAAACAGAACTGTGTAAATTAAGAACCACTTTAAGCTGTTTTTGCCAGTGGGGTCTAACATAAATTTCGTTAACACTATGCTCACAGGTTAAGACATCAAAATTCCCTGTTTGTATTGCCTGGTCAAGCCAAGTTTGTAGCTCAGAGGAATAGTAACTGGCAACATTGGAGGGCGTTCCAGACTGAAGAAATTGAGCAAAACGGCCAATTTTGGTTAGGAAGTTAGTGTAAGGCTGATCATTGCGAGGAAATACCTGTAGATGACTAACAAATCGCCCTAGATCATGGATTTGGGCCTCAGTAACATCTGGACTTTGTTGAGTTACAAGCGTAACTTGATGATATTGACTGAGATATTTCAGTAAATTAAAGGTTCTGACCTGGGTTCCGCCGCGACTGGGAGGATAGGGAAAGGTCATGGAGAGCATTAGAATTTTGAGATTGAACATTGTTCACAACGAGATAGACGAAACCCTTACTCGATTTCTGCCAGCTTCTTTCGCTTGATAGAGGGCTATGTCAGCAGCATGGATGATTTCATTAATCGTAATACCTTGATCTGGAAAACAAGCGACACCAAAGGAAGAAGTGAGGTTAATCGTTTGATTTCCGTGATATTTTAAGGACATTTGGGTAATAGCAATTCGGATCTCTTCGGCTTTCTGTGCAGTAATGTCTAGGGAACTTTCCGACAAAATCAAGAGCATCTCTTCTCCACCATAACGACAAGCAGTATCAGAGCTACGAATACTATTTTTGAGAAGCATCCCCATTTCTTTTAAGATAAAATCGCCAGCATCATGACCAAAAGTGTCATTAACTTGCTTGAAATGATCTAGATCAATCATGATAATGCCAATGGGATATTGTTGGCGAGCGGCTCGGTGAATTTCTTTGTTCAGATACTCCTCTAAATAACGACGGTTAAATAATCCTGTAAGTGGATCACGAATACTTTGATCTTGTAATTTTTCCCGAAGGATTAAATTAGCGATCGCGGCACTGACTTGTTCAGAAATTGTCTGGGCTAATTGTCTTTTAGCATCACCCAGTTGATCCGGTTTCGAGGAATATACAGAGAACAAACCCAGGGTTTCGCCTTGAGCAATCATCGGGATATAAATGGACTCAAATGGTGAATTTTGGCGGTTAATGTGGCTACAAAAAAGTTTATGGTGATCAGGTGCGACATAGTGCAGTTTTCCACGTCGTAAGGCCCAACAATCATGAGCCTCAAACAGATTCTCTGAATAAAGATGAGTTCCCCAGTGTCCGATCATTTCCAAATAATTACGGGAATTATTAATAATAGCAGTGCCTCCTGAACAATTTGGAAATAATGGTTGAATAAGAGTATTGATGGTACAGCAAATCTCCTCAATGGTGGTGCAAGATTGTAGAAAATCATTGATCTCGCTAATTACTAACATTTCGGCATTTCGCTCTTTAAGTTCCTTCACCCGTTCCTCTAATTGTTCAGTTGTTAATTGCAAAAATTGCTTAGAGGATTCTAATTTTTGCTGAATTTGAATCATGTCTGTGATATCAGAATGAGTTCCGATCATCCGAACAACTTTACCTTGATTATCTTTAAGGTGAATAGCTCTAACAACAATATAAATAGTAGAGCCATCCTTGTGATGAAATCGTACCGTCGTTAAAAAGTGATCAATTTTACCGAGATTGTAATCTTCCATTAATTGGATGGCGAGGGGATAGTCTTCTGCAAAGATAAGCGATTCCCAGGTATGACTTGTGTTGGGTAATTCATAATCTTTGTAGCCTAATATTTCTTTCCAGCGTGGTGAATAGTAAATTTCATTGGTTACAAGATCCCAATCCCAAAAACCATCATGGGAAGCTCGAATTGCTAATTCATATTGTTCTTTTGTTTGTCTTAAGCTATCCTCCGCCTGTTGCCGTTCTTTCAGTTCAATTTGTAATTGTTCATAGAGTTCTGATTGCTGAATAGCGATCGCCAGTTGGTTAGCAATTTGTTCCAGTAAATCGATCTCCCAGGTCTGCCAGTCACGAGGGGTTGAATTTTGATAAATTCCTAATAGTCCCCAAAGCAAATCTCCTGAAAAAATGGGAGACACGGCATAGGCTTTAACTTGAAACGCTTCTAGAAGTTCGATATGGCAGGATTGAAGATTGGCCTGATAGATATCAGGAATAATGAAAGATTCGTGGTTGCGGAAACGTCCGCCTTGATTTTCCTGTAAATAAGTGTCTTGCCAAATAACTGGAATATCTATCTTTACCAATTTGTTCCAATTATCACTGACTGACTCGACAATAAAATCTCCACTCCAATCTAGATTAAAACGGTAAATGACCACTCGATCAACGTCAATTATCTCCTTTATTTTTTGAGTTGCTGTTTCTAAAATCTGATTGAGATCTAAGGACTGGCGAATAACTTGGCTAACCTTGAAAAGTAATTGCTCCTGCTTGATTTTTTGTTGTAAGGCTTTTTCATTTTGTTTACGCTCAGTGATGTCTCGATTGACTCCAATAATGGCAATGACTTGTTCCAAATTGTCACGGAGAAGGATAGTATTTGTTTCACAAATTCCTTCACTAGTATCTTTGCGTAAAATTGGTAACTCTCCCGACCAGTGACCATCCCGCAATGTCCCTTCAACCACTGAATTTGATAACTGTGCTGCTTCCTCTGGTTTATGTAAAAGATGGGGCTTTTGCCCTAAAACTTCAGCTTTACTATAACCAAATAATCTTTCCGCGCCCTTATTCCAATCAATAATAATCCCTTGAGGATTTACGACAATCACCCCATCAAAAATATTTTCAAAAACCAATGCTTGTTGTTGTAAGATAATTTCTATTTGCTTGCGTTCATTAATATCTAATAAAACACCTAGGGATCGCACAGGTTGACCGGCCTGATCATAGATAGCTTTCCCCCGACCTAAACACCAGTGAATAGAGCCGTCTGGGTGAATTACTCGATATTCGGCTTCATAGTCAATTTGGTATTTAAGGGAATTTGAGAATTGTTCTTCGACCCGCTCTTTATCGTCAGGATGTAACCTCTCTTCCCAGACTTTATAATTCGGTTCTATTTGCCCTGGCACCAAACCTAGTAAGGTAAAATGATTATCATTCCAAATCATTTCTCCTGTCAATAAATTGAGATTCCAAAAGCCGATGCGAGTTAAATCTAGGGCTAATCGACGTTGTTGTTCACTTTGTATTAACGCCTCTTCCATTTGTTGGCGTTCTTGTTGCATTTTCTGCTGTTCTGTAATATCTCTGATAATTTTTGAAGTTCCAGTAATCACACCTTCTTTATTTCTAATTGGGGAAGCACTTACAGAAACATGAATTCGCCTTCCATCCTTGAATTGTCGTATAGTTTTGAAGTGCTCCATCGTTTTTCCTTGATGGATTTGCTCTAAAATATAACTCTCTTCATTTTGATAATCTAATGGGACAATGATCCTTATCGACTGACCAATCATTTCTTGGCTAGTATAGCCAAATAGCACTTCTGCTGATCGGTTCCAACTGGTGATCTTATCGTCTAAGGATTGGCTAATAATGGCATCTCCTGAAGACTGAACAATTGCGGCTAATTCGGAAAGATCGGCTTCTATTTGTTTGCGATCGCTGATATTTTCACCGGACAACACGAGATGAGTAGTTCTGCCTTGGCTGTCATAGAGAGGATTGATAGCAAAATCCATAATACCCAGGTGACTATCGGCCGTTGTAATAGAAAGTTCAAAGCGAACTCGGTTGCCTTGACTGGCCTTTTTGATCGCTTTTGTAATGGTGGTTTGGGCTTCGGCGGGTTCAAGCCAGGCATAAATTTCTGTAAAAGGTTTACCGATTACCGACTCTTTGGTTAATCCGGTAATGACGAGAGGAGCTTGATTAGCTTCTAAAAAAATGCCATCAGGAGACAAAATTCCCAAATAGGAAAATAAACTATTGAGCACTTGCCGCCAAAATCGCCCTTCTTCCCTTTCTGTTTCTGATTCCTGTAACTGTTTAAGCAATTTGAATTGTTTGAGAACACCAGATATTGCTCGTTGTAAATTATCCTCAGTAATTTGGTTTTTATCTAAATAATCTTCTGCCCCATTTTTGAGCAATTCTACAGCAATTTCCGTACTACCTTGGCTCGTTAAAACAATAGCAGGAATTTTTTTCAGTCTAGTTTGCTGACGTAGCTTAACCAAAAATTCTAGCCCGGTCATGTCAGGTAAAAAATAATCAATCAGGAAAATATCTGGCATCTGTTGTTGACACCAATTTAAGCCTTCTTCTCCCGTCTGAAATTCCACCAGTTGATAGTTGGCTGATCTCGGTTGATCTTGGGTTGTTTTTGGGCTAGTCAAAAATCGTCGATAAAGGGCGCGATCGCTTTCCGAATCTTCGACCACCAGAATCCTGTAAGACTGGGATGCCATCTTATCTAGCAATTGTGACGATTTTTCTAGTTTGGAAGGGTGATATTTAGGGTGATCGCTCATATTTACCCTATACTGAATTGAGTATAAAGAAAGGGTTTATTGAGAATAATGTCAATTTTCTTGTCAACTTCTCGTTCTTTTATCTTACTAGTTGATCCCCACCTTTCCATTTTTCCTTGGGATTATTTTCCGATCATTGATTTAGCTCACCCTTGCCAGGTGAAAACATAGTACTTTTTAGACAAAATTCGCTAACCTGAAATAACACCCTTTGCTATCATAGTCAAGGCATCTTTATTGATTTTAACCTTTCTGGAGACAACCCCATGCTACGACTTGAACATATTAGTAAAATTTATCCGACGGGGGAGGTTTTGAAGGATGTTACCTGGGAAGTCAAAGTCGGCGATCGCATTGGTTTGGTGGGGGTAAACGGAGCGGGTAAATCGACGCAACTAAAAATCATTATGGGGGATGTGGAACCCACCGCCGGGGAAATTATTCGGCCAGCCAGTTTGCATATTGGCTATTTAACCCAGGAATTTGAGGTCGATCCGACTCGTACCGTGCGGGAAGAATTTTGGACAGTCTTTGGGGAAGCGAATCAGACTCACCATGATCTATTAGTTGTCCAGCAGCAAATGGAGACCGCCGATCCAGAAGCCTTAGATCGTTTGATTAACCAACTCGATAAGTTACAACGCCGCTTTGAAGCTTTAGATGGCTACGGTTTAGATGCCCGTGTGGAGAAAATTTTGCCTGAATTGGGTTTTGATAGTGATGACGGCGATCGCCTGGTGAGTGCCTTTAGTGGCGGTTGGCAGATGCGCATGAGTTTAGGAAAGATTTTATTACAAAGTCCCGATGTCTTGCTCTTAGATGAACCGACTAACCATTTAGATCTGGAAACCATTGAATGGCTGGAAAAATATCTCAAAGGCTTAACCACACCGATGGTAATTGTCTCCCATGACCGCGAATTTTTAGATCGGCTCTGTACCCAAATTGTGGAAACGGAACGGGGGGTTTCAAGTACCTATCTTGGCAATTATTCTGCCTATTTACAGCAAAAAGAAGAGGCTCAATTAGCGCAACTGAGTGCCTACGAACGTCAACAAAAGGAATTGGAAAAACAACAGGTCTTTGTCGATCGCTTCCGTGCCAGTGCAACCCGCAGTACCCAGGCAAAAAGTCGGGAAAAACAACTGGAAAAAATTGAACGCATTGAAGCTCCCATCGGCAGTGTTCGTACCCTTCATTTTCGTTTTCCGCCCGCCCCTCGCAGTGGTCGAGAAGTGGTCATCATTGAAAATCTTGTCCATACCTACGATGATAAAATTCTTTTTCTCGATGCTAATCTCACCGTTGAACGCGGCGATCGCATTGCCTTTTTAGGCCCCAATGGAGCCGGAAAATCCACACTCCTACGATTGATGATGGGCTTGGAAAAACCCACAGAAGGCACAATTGAACTCGGAAAACATGGCGTTATCCCTGGCTATTTTGAACAAAATCAAGCCGAAGCTTTAGACCTTAAGAAAAGTGTTCTTGATACCATTCACGACGAAGTTCCCGATTGGAAAAATGAGGAAGTACGTACCTTGCTGGGTCGTTTTCTCTTTAGTGGAGAAACGGTCTATAAAAATGTGGAAGCCTTGAGTGGTGGCGAGAAAGCCCGCCTTGCTTTAGCGAAAATGCTATTACAACCAGTCAATCTCCTAATTCTAGATGAACCGACCAATCATTTAGATATTCCCGCCAAGGAAATGATGGAAGAGGCTCTACAACATTACGATGGCACAGTTTTAATTGTTTCCCATGATCGTTATTTCATTTCCCAGGTCGCTACTAAAATTGTAGAAATTCGGGATGGTCAACTACTGGTTTATGCGGGAGATTATCACTATTATCTCGATAAACTGGAAGAGGAAAAATTCAAAGCAAAACAAGAAAAGTTAGCAGCCGAAAAGGCTGCAAAAGCTTCTGAAAAACGAGAAAAGGAGAAAATGAAAAAGACTGCAAAAAAAAGTTGATTGTTAACAGCAAGCTCTTTATTAGTATTAGCCTTGTGTATTTACCTCAATTGAGCGGACTCACTAGTCAACACACCTGATCATGGAATAACGAAGTATAACGGGGTTAATCGGAGCAAAAAGAATCTTGTCGATAAGAGAATTCCCTCCTTTTTTTGCTAC
>Ga0208854_1000386_pt1 | contig 10998 bp, 10 predicted proteins | sample LakMenEpi30Nov11_FD_150748 | JGI IMG/M metagenome (GOLD analysis project Ga0208854, IMG submission 150748) | Freshwater microbial communities from Lake Mendota, WI - 30NOV2011 deep hole epilimnion (SPAdes) | ecosystem: Environmental > Aquatic > Freshwater > Lake > Epilimnion/Euphotic zone ...
CGCTGTGAAAGCGGCCGACGTGGTCATGATTTTGTTGCCCGACGAGCAAATTGCAGACGTGTACCGCAACGACGTTGAGCCCAACATCAAAAAGGGTGCTTCTTTGGCATTCGCCCACGGCTTCAACGTTCATTACAACCAAGTCATTCCTCGCGAAGACCTTGACGTTTGGATGGTCGCGCCTAAGGCCCCAGGCCATACAGTGCGCAATACCTACACTCAAGGTGGCGGCGTGCCTCACCTGGTGGCGGTCCACCAAGACAAGAGCGGCAAAGCCAGTGCCTTGGCACTCAGCTACGCCATGGCCAACGGTGGCGGTAAGGCCGGCATCATTGAAACCAACTTCAAAGAAGAAACAGAAACCGACTTGTTCGGCGAACAAGCTGTTTTGTGCGGCGGCGCCGTTGAACTCATCAAGATGGGTTATGAGACTTTGGTCGAAGCCGGCTATGCACCTGAAATGGCTTACTTCGAGTGCTTGCACGAGTTGAAGCTCATTGTCGACCTGATCTATGAAGGCGGCATCGGCAACATGAACTACTCCATCTCTAACAATGCAGAGTATGGCGAGTACGTGACAGGCCCCGAAATCATCAACGAGCAATCACGCGAAGCCATGCGCAACGCCCTGAAACGCATTCAAACCGGTGAGTACGCCAAGATGTTCATCTTGGAAGGTCGCACCAACTACCCAAGCATGACGGCACGCCGTCGTTTGACGTCTGAGCACTCCATTGAAGTGGTGGGCGCACAATTGAGGTCTATGATGCCTTGGATTGCCAAAAACAAGTTGGTTGACAAAACACGCAACTGATTTCGGCATCCGCGTCAACTCAACGAAAGCTCGCATGCACGATGGTTCAGAAAATTCCGACGACGTAGAGTTGAGCAGTCAACCGCGTAAGCCCCGAAAGGGCATTTACGTGTTGCCTAATCTCTTCACGTTGGCGGCCTTGTTCGGTGGCTTTTACGCCATCGTGATGGCCATGAACGGCCGTTTTGACCTGGCCGCCATTGGCGTGTTCTGTGCCATGGTGTTAGACAGCTTAGACGGCCGTGTGGCGCGCATGACCAATACCCAAAGTGCCTTCGGAGAACAAATGGACTCTTTGTCCGACATGGTCTCCTTTGGCGCTGCGCCTGCTCTCATTGCTTACGAGTGGTCGCTCAAGGGATTGGGTCGATGGGGTTGGATTGCAGCCTTTGTCTACTGCGCTTGCGCTGCTTTGCGCTTGGCTCGGTTCAATGTCAACACGGCGGTGGTTGACAAGCGGTTTTTCCAAGGTTTGCCTTCCCCTGCGGCTGCGGCCTTGGTCATGGGCTTCATCTCCATCATGACCGATGCTGAAATTTCGCCAAGCTCCATGGCTTGGCCCATGTTTGTGGTGGCGCTGTTTTCCGGCCTGACCATGGTCACCAATGTGCCCTTCTACAGCTTCAAAGACGTCAGCATGAAGAAAAGTGTGCCGTTTGTGGTCATTGTGCTCATTGCTTTGGGCATTGCCGTGGTCAACATTCACCCACCGATCGTCTTATTCAGTTTGTTTGTCATCTATGGCCTCAGTGGTTATGCCATGTACATTTGGCGCCGATTCAAGGGTGAGCCCACCAGCGTCATCAGCACTTCTACCGAAGACCCTGATGAGCGCGGACTTCACCGGTAATGACGTTTTCCAAAAGTTGTGATACAGTATTTCTATGAAAACGAACTTGCTAGCCCTACTACTGACGCCTCACGGGCGGGATGTATAGCGCACGCTGTTCAGTTTCCCAACAAGCCCGTATGCCAAACGCAGCGGGCTTTTTTTATTTCAGAGTCGCTTTTTTGAAGATTTAAAACCAGGAGTGAAACATGGCCGATAAATTGATTATTTTTGACACGACATTGCGTGATGGTGAGCAGTCGCCAGGTGCTTCCATGAACCGTGACGAAAAGCTGCGCATTGCACGTCAATTAGAGCGATTGCGCGTTGACGTGATCGAAGCCGGTTTCGCAGCCAGCTCCAATGGTGACTTTGAGGCGGTGCAGGCCATTGCCAACGCCATCAAAGACTCCACCATTTGCTCACTTTCGCGCGCCAACGACCGCGATATTTCACGCGCAGCAGAAGCCTTGAAGGGCGCCAACAGTGGCCGCATCCACACCTTCATTGCAACCTCTGAATTGCACATGGAAAAGAAACTCCGCATGACGCCCGATCAGGTTTTCGAGCAGGCCAAACAGTCCGTCAGGTTTGCCCGCAATTTGGTCGGAGACGTCGAGTTCAGCCCAGAAGATGGCTACCGCAGTGACATGGATTTCTTGTGCAAAATTTTGGAAGCTGTCATCGATGAAGGCGCCACCACCATCAACGTGCCCGACACCGTTGGTTATGCAGTGCCAGAGTTGTATGGTCAGTTCATCAAAACACTTCGCGAACGCATTCCAAATTCCGACAAAGCCATTTGGTCTGTGCATTGCCACAACGACCTGGGCATGGCGGTTGCCAACAGCTTAGCAGGCGTGAAGTTAGGCGGTGCACGTCAGGTTGAGTGCACCATCAATGGCTTGGGTGAGCGGGCCGGCAATTGTTCTTTGGAAGAAATTGTCATGGCCGTCAGAACGCGCAAAGACTACTTTGGTTTAGAGATGAACATCGACCCTGTGCACATCGTGGCAGCCAGTCGCATGGTCAGTCAGACCACCGGATTTGTTGTGCAGCCCAACAAGGCCGTGGTGGGAGCCAATGCCTTTGCACATGCCTCAGGTATTCACCAAGATGGCGTGCTCAAAGCGCGCGACACCTACGAAATCATGCGCGCAGAAGATGTGGGCTGGTCAGCCAACAAAATTGTGCTGGGCAAGTTAAGCGGCCGCAACGCCTTCAAACAACGCATGCAAGAGCTGGGTGTGGTGCTCGAAAGTGAGACAGAGTTGAATGCGGCCTTTACGCGTTTCAAAGAGTTGGCAGACCGCAAAAGCGAAATTTTTGACGAAGACATCTTGGCCTTGGTCAGTGATGAAAGCGTCACCCAAGAGAAAGAGCAATACACCTTTGTATCTTTATCGCAACACAGTGAAACAGGAGAACGACCCAGCGCCGCCATTGTTTTTACCGTCAGTGGCAAGGAAGTTCATGGCAAATCGGACGGCAATGGCCCCGTAGATGCATCCCTCAAAGCCATTGAATCGATCGTGGAAAGCGGTGCTGAAATGGTGCTTTATTCTGTGAATGCCATCAGTGGATCGACCGAAAGCCAAGGCGAAGTCACAGTTCGCTTGCAAAACAGTGGCCGTGTGGTCAATGGCGTAGGCTCAGACCCCGACATCATTGTGGCCTCAGCAAAGGCCTACTTGAGCGCATTGAATAAACTTCAAAGCAAAGCAGACAGGGTGGCGGCTCAGGGCTAAGTGCTTCAAAGCAAAGACTGAACAAGGTCTTCAAGAAGCTTGCGCAAGGTGTTGATCTTGCGCAGCTTTTTTATTTTGGTACACTGTCGCAAGTTTCTATGAGACTCGCCAATTTCCGAATGACTTTGAGCCTCGAAAGTAATGCTTTGAATCCACTAAATCGCCTGTTTTCCTGCCGTGTTTTCAATCCTTGTTTGCCTTTGTGCATCTTGGCCTTGATGTCACTTTCAACCTACGTTGCAGCCAACGAGAACACGCGAAAACCAGTTGCCGCCAAAAAACCGGTAGTTTCTGCACAAAATACTGCCAAGGCTTCACCCAAATCGTCACCTAAGGCCTCAGCCAAAAATACTCAAAAACCTCGTAAATCCGTCAAGCAAAAGGCAACAGTCACAAGACCTTCTTTTGGCCGCATTGCCGGATTACACCAAGCTGGTGACCTCCTCGATTTGCGCTCCAGTGTGGCGCTTGTCATTGACCAAGACACACATGAAGTTTTACTGAGCAAGAACGACATGGCCGTCTTGCCCATCGCATCACTCACCAAACTGATGACCGGTTTGGTCATCAGCGATGCCAACTTGTTGCAAAGCGAAATGATCACCATCACACAGGATGATGTGGATACCGAAAAGGGCAGCACCTCGCGTTTGGCTGTTGGCTCGGTACTTAGCCGAGGTGACTTGTTGCACCTGGCCTTGATGGCCAGTGAAAATCGTGCCGCACACGCGCTTGGCAGAACATATCCAGGTGGCATGTCCTTGTTTGTAAAAGCCATGAACGATCGCGCTAAAGGCCTTGGCATGGCGTCTACACATTACGTCGAACCTACTGGGCTTTCCAGTCGCAACCAATCCAGCGCCAAAGATTTGGCCGTGCTGGTCGGAGCTACTTACGATGTTCCTTTGTTGCGCGAACTTTCAACATCACCTGCCCGAGAGGTAGAAGTGGGGCGCAGAACTCTTCAATACAACACAACCAACAGGCTGGTTAAAAGTCCCAACTGGGATATCGGTTTGCAAAAGACGGGCTACATCTCTGAAGCTGGCCAATGCTTGGTGATGCAAACCAAGGTGGCAGGTCGCAAAATCATCATGGTGTTTTTAGACTCTGCTGGCAAATTAAGCCGTATTGCAGATGCAGAACGAGTTCGACGCTGGGTCGAAAATCAAAATGCTCGCACTCAAGTTCCTTCAGCCGACACGGCTGGCTAAAGCTTCAATCCTTGTAGCCCAGAGCCTGAGAAATTCCGTCGGCTGTTGCTTGTAATTTGGCCGACCAAGCTTCGTCAATTCGATCTGCGGGTGCTGAGATGGAAAGGCCCGCAAGCAACTTGCCCTGGTCATCGTAAATGCCTGCTGCAATACAGCGCACGCCCAATTCCAATTCTTCGTTGTCGCGCGCAATGCCATATTGGCGAACCTTTGACAGTTCACGTTCTAGCACTTGAAGCTGCGTAATACTATTTTTGGTTTGGCCGTTTAAGCCTGTGCGTGTGGCATAGCTTCGAACCTTCATGGGCTCATCCACTGACAAAAACAATTTGCCAACCGACGTCAGGTGCAAAGGCGCACGGCCCCCAATGGCTCTGACAACCTGCATACCCGAGCGCTCGCTGAAGGCGCGCTCGATGTAAACAATTTCATCGCCCTGTCGCATGCTCAAGTTCACAGGTTGCTGGATCAGTTTGTGCAAATCTCGCATGGGCGCAAGTGCGGCATCTCGTACATTGAGACGCGCCTTGACCAGGTTGCCCAGCTCTAACATGCGCATGCCCAATCGATAGCTGCCAGGTTCGGGCCGATCCACAAAACGGCCAATGGTGAGGTCGTTCAAGATTCGGTGTGCGGTAGACGGATGCAGGCCTGTTTTTTCACTGATCTCTTTCAGCGAAATGGCATCTTCTCTTGAAGCCAAAACATCCATCAGTGAAAACAAGCGCTCGATAACTTGAATGGTCGGTGCTGCTGGCGGGTGTGCTTCAGCTTTTCTCATGGGACTGAACCTGATGCTGTTTGTGAAATCTTATTTTACAGGATGAAATTGGCTTTGTGTTGGCCCAATGGGTCAGCGTGGAGAAGGATGGGGCATCCATTGGTCGTTTTGAAGGCTCTCGCAGGGCGCAAAGCGTTCTTTGTATTGCATTTTGGGGCTGGCACCTATCCAGTAGCCCATGTAAACGAAAGGCAGCCCTAGATCTTTGGCCTGTTGAATTTGCCAAAGCACGCCATAAGTGCCGTAGCTGGCGTGCTCCTCTGGGGCATAAAAGGTGTACACCGCAGACAAGCCTTGGTTCAGGACATCGACAATGCAGACCATTTTGAGTTCACCCACTTCGCCAGTGGCACAGGCTTCTCTGAACTCAACCAACCTTGAATTGACTCGACTTTGAAGCAAAAACTGCTTGTACTGCTCAATGCTGTCTTGGTCCATGCCGCCGCCCGAATGGCGGCTGTTTTGATAGCGCAAATACAAGTCGTAGTGTTCACTTTCAAAACCCAATCTAGACACGCGTGCCACCAAATTTTGATGTTTTCTCAGTGCTCGCTTTTGACTTTTGTTGGGCTTGAACTCATTGCACAGAACGCGCATGGGCACACATGCTTGGCAGCCATCGCAATAGGGCCGGTAGGTAAAGAGGCCACTTCTGCGAAAGCCACGCTCGACCAAGTCCGAATACACATCGGTTTGGATCAAATGGCTGGGTGTCGCCACCTGCGAGCGTGCTTCACGGCCATCTAGATAGCTGCAAGGGTAGGCCGCAGTGGCATAAAACTGCAGCGTGCTGAAGGGCAAGTCTTTGAGGTGTGTCATGGTGCGCCCGTTCGCCAAACATCCCAATCAATTTGGGCATTTTTCCAATCGGGACTTGTCAGTTGCAAGGCCGGCACACTTTGAGCTAAAAATGCGGTACGCGTCATTTCGCTGGCGCCCATCGAGGCCAAATGAGCCGTATTTTGCTGGCAATCAATGGCCTGAATACTGTGTTGCTCGCAGACATGAACCAAAGCTGCAAGTGCCATTTTGGAGCCGTCGCTGAGCGTGCTGAACATGGATTCGCCAAACACAGCTTTGCCAATGCAAACAAAGTACAGACCTGCCACCAAGTGGCCATCGAGCCATGTTTCAGCGCTGTGCGCGTAGCCTGCGCGGTGCAAGGCTTTGTAGGCCTCCACCATGGGCGGCACGATCCAAGTTCCTTTTTGACCTTCTCTGGGGCTTTGCGCGCAAGCTTCTATCACGTCGTCAAATGCGCGGTCAAAACACAACTCAAATTGAGGATGTGCCGAATAACGAGCCAAGGTTTTTCGCAAAGATCGGTGAAGTTTGAAGTGTTTGATTTGCAGCACCATGCGGGGATCGGGGCTCCACCACAGCACAGGCTGGTCGGCGTTGAACCAAGGAAACACGCCTTTGGCATAGGCTTCTAAAAGCCGCTCAACCCCTAAATCTGAGCCCGCTGCCAGCAAACCTGGCGCCTCGGTATCTTCGCTCCATGCGTTTTCTACAGGGGGCAGCGGTAAATGGCTTTCAATCCATGGAAGATGAGGTTGGAGGGTGTCGGCGGACATGTTTCCAGTTTATGCTAATGCCTATGAAACTTTACAACTACTTCCGTTCCTCAGCGTCATTTCGAGTCCGAATTGCACTGCACTTGAAGAGCTTGCCCTATGAATATATCGCAGTTCACATTGGCAAGGGCGAACACAAGGAAGCCGCCTACAGCACTGTGGCTGCTGACAACCTGGTGCCTAACTTGGTGGTTGAGGGCGAGCACCTGAGCCAGTCCATGGCCATCATTGAATATCTGGATGAAACCCACCCAGAGCCTGCATTGTTGCCAAAGGATGCATCGGGCCGAGCGCGTGTCCGCGCTTTGGCTCAATCAATTGCTTGCGAAATTCACCCTATCAACAACCTTCGGGTTCTCAAGTACCTGAGCGTTAACTTGGGTTTGAACGAAGACCAGAAAAACACATGGTATCGCCACTGGGTGCGAGATGGGCTGGAGGCCTTTGAACGCCAGTTGGCCCAAGGCCCCCAATCGACCTATTGTTTTGGCAATACGCCCACCTTGGCCGATTGCTGCTTGGTCCCCCAAATCTTCAACGGCAAAAGGTTTGAGGTCAGCTTTGATGGCTTGCCCCTGACCATGGCGGCCTTCGATGCCTGCATGAAATTGGACGCCTTCCAAAAAGCCCAACCTTCTGCCTGCCCTGACGCAGCCTAAAGGCTTGATCGGATTTCAACCCGAATGGCCCGCACCGCACTTTGTGCGGGCCCTCATGACCACCCGAGAAGGCGGTGTTTCAACCGAGCCTTGGTCGTCTCTTAATCTGGGGCTGATGTCGGGTGATGAGCCTAGTCAAGTCCTTGTCAACCGTGGCTTGGTTGAAAGGGCCATGGGTGTGCCGGCGGTTTATCTCAAACAAGTGCATGGTGTGAAGGCGGTGGCCATTGAAGCGCAGACGCCTTCAGGGCTTGAGGGCGATGTGGCTTGGACCACTCAAAGCGGTATTGCATGCGCCATGATGGCGGCCGATTGTTTGCCCATTTTGGTCTGTCACTCCAGGGCCAAGTGGGTTGCTGCGGCTCATGCTGGATGGCGCGGCCTTGCTGGTGCCAACGGCCGTGGTGTGGTGGAAACTCTTGCCCAGGGCGCAATAGAACAGGGATTTTCCATACAAGACTGTATGGTTTGGTTGGGACCCTGTATTGGGCCAACGGCTTTTGAAGTGGGGCAGGATGTGTTTGACGCCTTTACTTCACAACAACAGCCAGCGCTAAAAACAACGCGACCTGAAGCATTTTTTCTGGCTCAGGGTGACGGCAAGTTTTTGGCCGATTTGGCAGGGCTTGCTCGATGGCGGCTAACTGCGGCGGGCTTTCAAGTTATTTGCGGTAACGACAGTTCCTTGACTTGGTGTACCTATCGCCAAGAATCCAAATACCACTCTCACAGGCGCGATGCCGTGCGCAAAGGTGGCTCGGGCCGCATGGCCGCTTACATCTGGATTACAGCTTAGGGTCTTGAGTAGCTGACGGCTTGGGCGTCATCACCTGAGTTTCGTTGCCGTTTTGTGACTTGGCCAGTTTTGAGGCTTCGTGCTCACGCGCCAATCTGACCCGCTTGCGCCGGGGTGCGTCCATGATGTAAATAATTATGCTAGTTGGAAGGATCCCGTAAAGAATGAAGGTGACAATCCCTCCTAGGACGGTTCCATTTGTGTTGGTGGCCTCGGCAACGCTCATCATGAGCGCAACGTAAATCCAAGCAATTGCAACGATGTACATGAGTATTGTTTTAAAAAATAACAGGAGATGAGCACATGACAAATTCTCAAAACGAATTTTGGTCACGCGCTGGCGAAGAGTTTCAGGAAAACTTGGCTAAGAGCTGGGGTCAGGCCATGCAAACTTTTCAAACCATGGACCTTGGCGGTATTGTGCCTCCTGCACAAGATGCAGTGCCGCAACTTACTTTTTCTCAGGAAAAGTTAAAGGAATTGCAGGCCGCCTATTTAGAAGAGGCCACTGCGCTCTGGAATCATGGCCTTGAATCTAAGCATGAAATGAAGGACCGCCGTTTTTCAAATGAAGCGTGGACCGGCAATCCGATGGCCGCATTCACAGCTGGCGCCTATTTACTCAATGCCAAAACACTCATGGGTTTGGCTGATGCGGTTGAGGCCGACGAACACACACAAAACAAAATCAAATTTGCAGTCGAGCAATGGGTTGCGGCTTCTGCCCCCAGCAACTTCTTGGCCTTCAATGCAGAAGCGCAAAAGAAAGCCATTGACACGCAAGGTGAGAGCCTTGCAAAGGGCATTCAGAACCTGCTGCATGACATGCAGCAGGGTCATGTGTCCATGACAGACGAAAGCAAGTTTGTGGTGGGTGAAAACGTGGCCACCACCGAAGGCGCTGTGGTTTTTGAAAATGAATATTTTCAATTGATTGAGTACAAACCGCTCACGGCCAAGGTTTATGAAAAACCATTTTTGTTGGTGCCACCTTGTATCAACAAGTTTTATATTCTTGACCTGCAGCCCAACAACTCATTCATTCGTTATGCAGTCAGTCAAGGTCATCGCACTTTTGTGGTCAGCTGGCGTAACCCCGATGAAAGCATGGCGCAAAAGTCTTGGGATGACTACATTGAAAATGCCGCCATCAAAGCGATCAGCCAAGTTCAGCACATTACGGGTGCGAAGCAAATCAATGCTTTGGGCTTCTGCGTAGGCGGCACCATTTTGAGCAATGCCTTGGCTGTCTTGGCAGCTCGCGGTGAAAAACCTGTGGCCAGTGCCACATTTCTGACCACGCTCATTGACTTTACCGACACAGGTATCTTGGATGTTTTCATTGACGAAAACTTCGTGAAGTTTCGTGAAATGCAAATGGGCAAAGGCGGTTTGCTCAAAGGTCAAGATTTGGCCTCTACTTTCAGCTTCTTGCGCCCCAACGATTTGGTGTGGAATTATGTGGTTGGCAATTATTTGAAAGGCGAATCACCACCGCCGTTTGACTTGCTGTACTGGAACAGCGACTCCACCAATTTGCCTGGTCCTTTTTACGCCTGGTACTTGCGCAATACCTATTTGGAAAATAAATTTGTCACGCCCGGTGCTGTGACGGTTTGCGGTGAACAAATTGACCTTGGCAAGCTAGACATGCCTGTGTACATCTATGGCTCAAGAGAAGACCATATCGTGCCCATTGGTGGTGCATATGCATCGACTCAGCACCTTCCTGGCAAAAAACGATTCGTCATGGGTGCATCGGGGCACATTGCAGGTGTGATCAATCCACCGGCAGCCAATAAGCGCAGCCACTGGTTGCGTGAAGATGGCAAATTTCCGGCTACGGCCGACCAATGGATTGCTGGTGCTACAGAATTGCCTGGCAGTTGGTGGACCGATTGGTCTAATTGGCTGCACAAGCATGCTGGCAAGCAAATTGCTGCGCCTAAGCATTATGGAAAAGATGCCAAATTCAAAGTCATTGAAGCGGCGCCAGGGCGCTACGTCAAGGCGCGTGCCTGATTCGAAATTTAAATTCAGTTCGTAGATTAAAAAAGGAAGACACATGGAAGACATCGTCATTGTTTCAGCTGCACGCACAGCTGTGGGTAAGTTTGGGGGCTCATTGGCCAAAATTGCAGCGCCAGAGTTGGGCAGTATTGCCATTCGCGAAGCCATTGCTCGCGCTGGCCTTGGCATGGATCAAATTGGTGAAGTCATCATGGGCCAAGTTTTGACGGCTGGCGCAGGACAAAATGCTGCACGTCAAGCCATGATGAAAGCCGGCGTTGCCAAAGAAACACCCGCCCTCACCATCAACGCGGTGTGTGGCTCTGGTTTGAAAGCCGTCATGTTGGCAGCGCAAGCTGTGGCATGGGGTGACAGCGACATTGTGGTGGCAGGTGGTCAGGAAAACATGAGCGCTTCCCCCCACGTTTTGATGGGCTCACGTGATGGGCAGCGCATGGGCAACTGGAACATGGTTGACACCATGATTGTCGATGGCTTGTGGGATGTGTACAACCAATATCACATGGGCATTACAGCTGAAAATGTGGCCAAGGCCAATGGCATCACACG
>Ga0208854_1000387_pt1 | contig 10993 bp, 8 predicted proteins | sample LakMenEpi30Nov11_FD_150748 | JGI IMG/M metagenome (GOLD analysis project Ga0208854, IMG submission 150748) | Freshwater microbial communities from Lake Mendota, WI - 30NOV2011 deep hole epilimnion (SPAdes) | ecosystem: Environmental > Aquatic > Freshwater > Lake > Epilimnion/Euphotic zone ...
TAGTGAGCATTTTGTTTCGTAAATAATAATTCCATAGTGGATAGTAATAATTAAAAATTCGTTCTGGTAAAATGCTTAGTAGCCAAGGTTCTGGAAAACTATGAAAAAAGCTGTATTTGAAAAAAGGGACTGCATTTAAAATAGTTTTAACTTCTGGATTTACATTTTTAGTCGCTAGGATTGTTACATCGATGCCTTGTTTTTCTGCTTCTTTTTTTATTGATTGGCAATATGCAAAAGAGTGCCCCTGATAGCTTTCCAGAGTGTTATCTGCAATTATCAGTTTCATTTTAACCATCGGTTTTATTAGAGAACTTAAATTGTTTTAAGCTACTGCAGAAGGGGTCATATTCTTGGGTAGTAATACATCCTTGTGCTGCATAAACCAATTTAGGGTGAATTTTAACCCTTCACCTAGAGTGGTGCGTGGGCGAATAGGCCAAATCTCGTCTAATTTCTGAACGGATAAAACTTTTGATTTAGCCCCCACATATTTCGTGGTGTCATAATTAATTTTGGTTGGATCGTACCCAACAATAGCACATATTTCTTTTGCAAATTCTCGGATAGAGTGTTCTTCTCCCGCCCCGATGTTGATCAAATCGTTATCCCTAGAATTTGCTAGGTGGATTGCTGTGGTTACGAAATCATCCAGATAAACCAGTTCTCGTTTTTGATGGCCATCACCCCAAAGGGATACGGGTTCGCCATAGAGTTTACCTCTCAAGATTTTACGCATTAAATCGAAAACAAAATGCATCTGCCTACCATCGGTGTGGTAGCCCGGGCCGTAGAGAGTGCTGGGGACTAGGCAGAGATATTTCAACCCAAATTGTTTGTTAAGAGATTTCATGCCAACATAAAGCATGCGTTTGGTCATGGCATAGGTGTAAAGGCTATCGATAGGTTGGCCTTCAAGGTAATTATCTTCGACAAGTGATTTGTCGGGGGCATAGGCGCAACTAGTTCCCATAGCGATTAGCTTTGCATTGGGTTGGTGGTTTTTCCACCAATCGAGGACATTAGTATTTATTTTTTGGTTATTGAGCCATTGTTCGCCAGGGTGTTTTAGGCAAAAATCGCCTGCTTGGGTCCATGCTGCAAGATGATAAATAAAATCAAAGTGGGTGTTATTGAATTTGCTCAAGGAGTTTTGAACGGTAAGGTCTGCATCCTTAGAGCTTAGCGCAATGGTATTGTTGCCTGCTTTTGATAGAGCAGAGACCAAAGCTGAACCAAGAAATCCACTACCACCAGTTATAAGAATTTTCATTTTTTAAGCTGCTTCTGCATCTACAGGGAAATAGAATTCAACACCTTTTTCAATCAAGTGTTTATTGTTAGCTAAAATTTCTTTTTTGAAATTCCAAGCAAGAACATAATAAACATCAGGAGTTGTAGTAAGTTCGCTTTCAATAAGTACTGGAAGGTGCATGCCTGGAGAAATAAGGCCTTTTCGAAGGGTGTTTTTTTCAACCAGACAATCCAAATGTTTTTTGCCAACGCCGAAGTAATTTAAAAGGGTATTTCCTTTTACCGGGGCACCCATGCCAAAGATAGTTTTCCCTTCTTTCTTTTTTTGATCGAGATATGCAATATCCCGTTTTTTCATGTTCTCTACGCGATTTGCAAACTCATGATAGGTTGCAATATCATTACTTTTTGCTGAATTTTCTGAAGCGCAAGCTTCCAAGTAGCGCTTGGTTTTCGCTTTCTTCCCTTTATGGGTAACATAGCCAATCATGGAGCCACCATGAATCGGGGTAAGTTTGCAATCGAACATTTCCAACCCATGCCTGTTAAGCAGAACCTCGATGTTTTTCAAATTATAATAAAGAAGATGTTCATGGTAGATTTGATCAAATGCAAGATTTTCGACTATTTTTTTCATGTATAGAAATTGCACCATGAAGGTTCCATCGGGTTCGAGTGATTCGCGAATGCCTTCGGTAACAGAGTGGAGTTCCTCGAGGTGGAAGAAAACCCCAGCAGCGTTAATGACATCAAATTTTTTACCGATGTTTTTTGCTGTTTCCAGATTAAAGAAAGCATTTAAAGTTGGAACATTATCATCCATTGCTATTTTCGACGTGGTTTTTGATGATTCCACACCTAAAACTTCGTACCCTAATGCCTGAAAATGTTTCAGTTGGGTTCCATCGTTGGATCCTATATCAAGAACTGTTTTCTTGCGGTTGTTATTAGGAACAATTGCATCGATTTCATCTGCAACAGATTTGAAATGGCTACTAAGCGATTTAGTTACGCCAGAAAGATAGGTATGATCACCAAACATGATTTCTTTTTTTACGGTGTAATCTAGTTGGGTAGTTGAGCAATCATGGCAATAAACAACACGAAGGGGGTAAGTAGGTTCTGTTCCAACTTCTTCGGGCTTAAGGAAATGATTGCACCAAGGTTGATTTCCTAGGTCTAGAACTTTTTCAAGTTTGTTTCCATCGCATACTCTGCAAATCATAAGGATTCCTTCCTAGAAAAATCGATCTATATTCTCATAGATTAGCTTTTTGGATACAATTTGTGCAATAGAGCCTTTTAATTAATAGTGATTAAAAGTGGGTTTGCCGTTTTTGCAAGTTTTAAAAATGTTTTGTTGTATTTCAGATATGTGGATTAACCACATGACGCCGCTTTCTTTCTAATTGTCCACTAAGATGTTAAGGGTAAGTATTCAGTTGTTTATAAAGTGTTTAAAAAAGCAAAGTAAATGCAAGTTAAAAAAGTTAACATTTAGCGTATCTTTTTGCCAAATACTTTGCAACGGATTAATCATTTGTACTGATATTTAATGGTTTAACTCCGCATTAAACCAGGATCGCAAATTTTTCCGATGGAGATGATTTCGAATGTATTTTGCCATAACTCTACATGGTCTGGAAGATTGAGATTTTCTTTAATTCCCTGGCTTTTCATGTGATTAGCAAGTCGTTCAACATCTGGACGGTCATGGCTGTAAATATTTCGAAAAAATTCATTAGCCTGTATTTTGTATTTTATGCATAATTCAAACCAAGCTTTTGATTCGCCACCTGTATGAAGATTTGGAGTGGATTTAAATTCATCAAAAGCAATAATTGTCCCTGGACGCACCAGATTATTTTCCAGCATGAAAGTCAAAGCATGAATGCAACTGATGTAGAGATCACCATCAATATGAATAAAACCTGCTGGAGCCATTTTGTGTGTTTTTACATGTTCAGGGGTTAAATCAGAGAACCACCCACGAATATATGCACCATTCGGTCTAAGTGGATAAAGGGATTTGTCTTCTTCCCCAAAAACACCTTCTGCATAATAGAAAAATTTATCCACCCCCGGAGCTTCTTGGGGCAAACCTTCAAATGCGTCAAACCCCCAGAGATTTTTATAAGTGAATTGATAACCATACAAGAGGTGCTCTATTAAAACCGTAGTTTCACCCCGATAAACGCCAAATTCATAGATATCTAATGTTCGTTCTAATGGTAATAATATTTCACTTTTGCACATTTTTTCAATTCCACGGATTACATGCTCTTTTGACCAAATGCTATTCTTGATGGTTCCCATTCGGCTTGGTAATAGCCAACCTATACTTGAAATAATTCTTGATGGATGTCTTAATTTCGTAGTACGCATCATTAATAGATCCTTTGAGTTTGGTTATCTAATTTTAAAAACTAACTCTTTTTTTAATATAAGTCTATCTCACTTTGTGCTTATTCTTTTAAAGTAAATTAATAAACTAAAAATGCTAAATTTAAAAATTTTATTAATCAAAGAAGTAAAACTTGAAAAGTAGTTCTTTTCTAAATTTTTATAAAATTAGTATGTTTATTTTTTGAATCAGTTGTTATGAACAAAAATAAGCTTATTGATTAAAAGGTGAATTACTAATGAGTAGATAAAATGATTTCTACAGCAAAAATTCAAGATCTTCAAGTTCTTCGTGGGATTTCGATTTTATTTGTTCTTCTGCAACATATTTTTATAACTCCGTATTTATTTGGAATAATTCCTAAAAAAATCGAAATGCCTTTTTATTTAGGGGTTGATATTTTCTTTCTTATAAGTGGGTATGTAATCTGTTTGTCCTTAAAAAAAGATCTTTTCCATCCTGGAGTTTTTATTGTGAAAAGAGCTTTTAGGTTGCTGCCCGCTTTAGTTTTATTTGTAATAGTTTCAACCTTTGTTAATAAATTCATGTTGTTAGTTGAGCCAAATAGTTTGCCCGGATATCAAATAAATAAAGGGACAAAATATTTTTGGGAAGAGTTTTCAGTACTTACTGGCACTTTTATGATTTTTCTACAATTGAGCAGCTCGTATTGCTATACCAATGGAGCAATGTGGACTTTATCTATTGAGGATATGTTTTATAGTTTCATTGCTTTTTTGTGTTTGGTTTCTTACAAATTGTCTTTAAAAAACCTTGTTTTTACCAAACTCCATATGGGTATATGGTTGGTAGTAGGTTACATTGCAATAGTTTTTTCGAGGGTTTGTTTGTTAGTTAATCCTGATCTTTTTCATTCATTTTCATCCTTTGATAAATGGCTTGTTGCGATAAGATTTGATTTTCTATTGTTGGGAGTTTTATTAGGTTTGTTAGAGGATCTTAAATTTTGGGAAAGCAAGATTACTTCTTTTGCATTAAATTATGGGAATTTTATGGCCCCTATTTGCTTAATAGTTCCTTTAGTTTTAACCTCTGTTAGTGAAGGCGCTCTTGATAAGAATTCCCGTATGCTTCACGGTTTTACCTTTCCAATTGCTAATGTTATGTTTGCTATTCTGGTGTTATCTTGTGCAAGAAATTCTGCGTTCCCTGGAAAAAATGGTTGGTTTTATAAGGCGTTGTCCTGTGTTGGTGATAGGAGTTATACAATTTATCTTTTTCATTATCCAATGATGCTGTTAGCTTGGACGATTTTTTATTTTCTTACAAAGCATAATTTAGTTTTTTTTGACTTTCGATCATTTCACCCTGTTTATTACGGTGTTTTTCAAATTATAACTGTTTCGATTTTACTTATTCCGTTTGGAGAATTTGTTTACAAGAAAATTGAAATACCGTTTGCCCAATATGGTAGATCTTTGGCTGTCAGAATACTTGAATCTAGTGCTATAAAAAAAAATCACGTAAAACAAGATTTTTCTCCCCTTAGGAAAAAGGCCGCATAGTTATAAATATGTCTTTTTAACCAAGTGTGTGTAATTCTTTCCAAGGGCTTGCTATATCCCCAGATCAGATTTTTAACCTTAGGATTGCTGATTATCTAACGGCGTCGCAATAATTGAATAGTGCGTGCTTTCGAATAGTTGTAATGAACCTTTTTTTATTCACTGTTTATAATTTCGAGGACTTTAATTTCCCCTGCATCAATTTAATTTTTCATGTATTTTTTAAATTTAGCAATACATGACGATAAATTTTTAATCATCATTATTAGTTTGTTAAGGATTTTTTGTTTAGACTTTAATTATGTTGTAACTGGCTTTTTAATATTAATTCGGACAATGTTTTTCCAATTGCAAGAGATGCAGTTGCAGCGGGGGAGGGCGCATTCAAAACATGCACCATGCGTTCTGCTTCGACTATGTGAAAATCATCCACAAGCTTGCCATCGGGAGCCATGGCTTGCGCCCTTACACCTGCGCCCCCCCGATGAATATCCTTCATTTGAAGTTCAGGCATTAATCGTTGTAATGCTTTGAGAAAAGCTTTTTTACTAAGTGAACGATGGAACTCGCCCATGCCGGTTTTCCAAAACTTGGCAGCCATGCGCCAAAACCCTGGCGATACAGCCAATCCGAGCATATCCTTGATGGAAATATCTAGAAGTTTATAGCCCTCTCTTTTAAATGCGAGGACTGCATTAGGTCCGGCTTCCACGCCGCCATTAATCATGCGTGTCAGGTGAACGCCCAAGAAAGGCAGGCTGGGATCGGGTACTGGGTAAATAAGATTCTTTACTAAATGATGTTTTTCAGGAACGAGTTCGTAATATTCACCCCTGAAAGGAACGATTTGAACGCCTGGCTCAACACCGCATGCCTTGGCAACCCGATCTGATTGCAAGCCACCGCAGTTGACCAAAAAAGAGGCATGAATTTTGCCTTGGTTGGTTTCGATTGCTAGGCCGTTGGTGTCGCGTTTACAGGAAATGAATTTAGTCCCCAAGCGAACTTCACCATCAGATTCAGCTATCAGTCGTTGATAAACCTTGCAGACATCTTTGTAATTTACGATACCTGTTTGCGGAACAAACAAGCCTGCAATTCCAGCGACATGGGGTTCGTAATCTTTTAATTCTTCTTTTGAAAGTTGCTTGACGCCAGTAAGGCCATTGGCAAGGCCACGTTTTTCTAAATCCGCCATTCGTGGTAATTCATCAGGTTGAGTTGCGACTACGATTTTTCCGCAACGATCGTGAGCGATGCCATATTCTTTGCAGAAATCATACATAGCCTCACGGCCTTCTGCGCAGTTTTTAGCTTTGGCAGAACCCGGCTTGTAGTAAAGGCCTGAATGGATGACCCCGCTATTATTTCCGGTCTGATGTTCAGCGACATCTTTTTCTGTTTCAAGGACTAAAACTTTGCCGATTTTAGCTTGAGCAAGATGCATTGCTGTGGAAAGCCCAACGATGCCAGCACCAACTATTACAATATTATTTTTATTCATATCTATGCGCCTTTATTTATACACCAAGAAAACGATCCATTCTTTGTGAATAAACAGCGAAAGAATGTTCTTTAGTAAATTGATCCAAGGCTTTTTCGCCAAGGTTTTTCCTTTTCTCAGGTGAGTTGAGGAGACTTAGAATAGCAGTAGCAAAACTTTCTGGATCTTTTTTCATATCGATAATAATAAAAGGATTGGCATCAATGTTCATGCCCCTTGCACCTTTTGGTGTGGTGACGATTGGTTTTCCAAAAGCCATGGCCTCCATTGTTTTTATGCTAAGCCCCGAACCCTCTAAGATTGGAATAATTATTACTTTGGTTGAAGAATACAAATCTCCAATATTGCCATTATAAAACCCGATTTTTTTTACTTTGGGATCTTCGATGTTTATATTGTCACAAACTTTTCCTGCAATATTTAGGGATATTCCTTTCGGGCGAAGAAAAGGCAAAAATACTTTTTGGTAGAAATAATTGATACCTTCAATATTGGGCGGATGGTTTGATCCTATAAACAACAGGTCGACGATTTCTTGGTCTTTTGTTGTTTTGTTTGTTATTCCCTGCCATGCAGCCGGTATGTGGGAATATGAAATTCCTGATTCTTTTGGTGTCGAATCGTATTCATCTTTGTTGATAAAAATGATTTTGTTGAAAATTTTGTATAGATCAAACTCAATATTTTGGAGCAATGATTTTTCAAAATTTATATTAGATTTAAGATTTTGGCTCAGTAAATTCGCTTCAAAAAAATGATCAAGTGTTTCTAATATTAATGTGGCTGGTTTTTTTACTGCGGCAGCCAATGGCGCAGTAAAAACATAATTAGTAAATATTATGTCATATTTGTTATTGAGTAATGTTTTAAGAGGTTCAATTCTTGTTGCGTACTCTGATGCGAATAATAATTCTCCAAATTTAAAATTGGTTCCTGGTTGATTAATTTGATGGATACTTCGGCAAAATTTATATTTTTCACGAAATGCTGGAAGGTTTTTTTCTTTGTCACTTATTTGATAAATGCAGCAATCAACATCCCATCCTTTTTGCCTGAAATATTCAATATGATTCGAAGCAATAATATCTGATCCAGAGGATACAGGATAAAAGGGGCCAAAAGGATATATGTAAAGAACTTTCATTGATATTAGCCGACCTTTGATTTTTGAAATGGGTCTTTTGTAACTTCCTTGATTAAATCTTTAGGGTCTTGTTTTTTTTGCCATTCAATTTTTGCTAGTTTTGCTTTTTCTAAAAATACTGGGTACAGATCAATTAAATTTTTTGTTTGAATTAAAAAATCTTGTAATCCATCAAAAGGTAAACCAGAACCATTGGGTTGCTGGTTAGACAACCAAGTTTTAGCAGGAACAATTGTTGGAACTCCTGCGGCAATAGCCTCTGTCAAAGTTCCGGAGCTTCGTGAGTGGTAGGTGAGTTTATCGTAAGGGCAAATAATTACATGAGCATTAGAAAGAAGTTTGTAATACGATTCCGGATTTAATGGACCATTTAATCCATGGAAATTTATCCATTCTTTGGGATATGATTTAAGGATTTCTAGGGCATTGATGCATTTAAGTTCCGAGTTAACTGGATGAACAGATGCTTGGATTTCTAACACTACTTTATTCGGTATTAAATAATCGGTGGAAAGGAAATCAATTAAAAAGGGTAACCAATGAAAGCCTTTTTCTTCTCTTGGGTCGCCAATGTACACAATTCTTAATTTTTCTTCATTGTTAGGAAGGATTACATTGTGATTTTCGAGAAAATCTTGTCTAAAAGGAATTGGCAAAACACTGAAATTTAAATCAGAGAATTTGACGTAATCTTCAGCAAGTTCTTTTGTATCAGTGAAAAGGCTGATTTTGTTCGATAATCCTTTTTCTTTGATTTTTTCGAAATAAAATCGATGTTGTCCCACATAGGCATGCTCTTCGCCTGGGGGTAGAATTACTAAAGGGAAATCAAGTGCATGCCTGAATTCTAGGCCAAACCTTGGTGCAATTTTTGCTTCTTCACAAATTTGAGCAATAGCAAGTAACTCTCTCCCGTGTGCTGTAGGTAGGAAAACAAAATCACGGGGTGATGCTTTGGTTAATGCAAGTATTTTTGAAAGATCATTTTTAAATAAAGAACATGATTGAAGTTCATGATCCATATCAAAACTTAATTTCCTATTTGGTGTTACCATTTGTTTTTTTAAAAATGGTGATAGTACTTTTTTTAATAGCTTTAGAAATATTGGTGGGCAGAATTCGCGGAATATTTTTTTCAAGGATAGGAGTAATAATTTAGCCAGTCCATCATTGTTGTAAACGTCTTTAATTCGATGAGTAATTCTGGTGAAAAGCGTTTGTTTCACTGGAACAATATTCCAGGCATTTAGTTCTGGTCGGATATAAAAACGAGAATTAATGAATTGTTGGAAAGTTGCTTTACTAGCTTTGACATTTTCAATTGATGCCTGATGGTATTCTGCAAAATTTATTTGTGTTTCGATGTGCGATTGATCTTCAATTTTAGAAGCCATCCAATGGTCGGTTCTAAAAACAGGATAGAATTCCAGCCATTCTGGAATCATGCCTAATTCGCATGTTGCATGCCCAGTAAGAATTGGGCGCCAACCCATGTCCCTTGCAGCTTCAGCGATTGATATTGCTGTTTCAAAATAATGCCCACGTAAATCCTTCATCCCATTATTGATGATGTAGAATTTAGGAAGATCACTCATCGATTTTACCTTTAGGTATTATTCTTACACATTTGCATAAATGCGGTTACGAAGGATGATGTAGCCCTTCATGAGTTCCTGGATGCCATCATTCAAACTGTACTTGGGTTTGAAACCGGTCTTTTCAATTTTTTCGTTTGAAACAATGTAGTCGCGTTTGTCTGGGTCTTCGCCAATGGGCGCTTCCAAAAATACGAAGCTAGGAATGTACTTTTGAATTTCTTTGCAAAGCTCTATTTTAGAAAGGTTTGCATCTGAAAGGCCTACATTATAAGCTTGACCCTGCATTTTTTCGAAATTGTTGATGGCATGAACAAATGCCCTGCCTACATCGCGAATGTGAATGTAATTTCGTTTGGCATGCCCTTCGAATATAACCACAGCTTTGTCATTTATCGCTCTGTAAACAAAATCATTGACCAAAAGATCGATTCGCATTCTTGGAGATAAACCAAATACGGTTGCCAATCTAAAAGTTAATGAGTTGCCTGCATCTAAAACGGCTCGCTCTGCATCTACTTTGGTTCTGCCATAAAGGCTGATGGGTTCTAATGGGCTATCTTCGGTGCAGAAACTACCTTTTTGGCCCATGCCATAGCCGCTATTGGTATTTGGCAGAACGATGCGTTGATTTTTAGATCGCAATGAAAGTATTAATTTAATTGCATCTAGGTTAATGGAAGTTGCAGCGGTGGTATCGAGGTTGCAAGCAGGGGCCCCAACGATTGCAGCAAGTGGAATGATGTAATCAACATCTTTGATCAGTTTGGCAATAATGTTTTTATCACGGCAATCACCCCTTACAACAGTAAGTTTTGGGTCGATGCAAGAATCAAGGAGAGTAGGTTGATTAAATAGGAAGCTATCAAGGACTGTTACATGATGGCCATCGTTTAGAAGCATGGGTACAAGGACAGTACCAATATATCCGGCGCCACCAGTGATAAGAATTTTCGCAGGCACTTTATAGTATCTCCCTTAAAATAGATCAGGCACAACAACCAAGAGAAGAGGGTGAAAGTAGAATAAAATTCACAGCCTCAAGTAAATCAGCTTTCCTAACGGTACCAATTGGCAAAGTGCAGGCAGCAAATTGTTTGCCATGCCCTGTTTGCACAAGTATGGACTTGCAACCAACTTTGGCAGCGGCTTCCACATCAGTAATGTTGTCGCCAATTAACCATGATTGTGTCAAGTTGAGATTTAGTTTTTCTTTAGCTTCGAGCAGCATTCCGGGTTCAGGTTTTCTACATTGGCATTTGAATGAGTATTCTGGAATTGTGCCTTCAGAATGATGTGGGCAGTAATAAATAGCATCTGCATGGGCATTTTCTTGCGCCAATAATTCAATTAACCTAACGTGCACTAGGGGGATTTGGGTGATGGGGAAATATCCCTTTGCAACCCCAGCTTGATTGCTGACGACGATGACAGGAATACCCAGAGTATTCAGGGTTTGGATTGCCTTGGCAGAGCCTGGGATAAGCTTTACTTGATCAGGATGCGAGAGGTAGTTGACTTCCTCGATGATCACCCCGTCTCTGTCCAGAAAAATTGCCGGTCTCT
>Ga0208854_1000388_pt1 | contig 10985 bp, 7 predicted proteins | sample LakMenEpi30Nov11_FD_150748 | JGI IMG/M metagenome (GOLD analysis project Ga0208854, IMG submission 150748) | Freshwater microbial communities from Lake Mendota, WI - 30NOV2011 deep hole epilimnion (SPAdes) | ecosystem: Environmental > Aquatic > Freshwater > Lake > Epilimnion/Euphotic zone ...
GAGAGGATTTTGTCAAGAGTTCAGAGAAAATTGTATCTAAAGCTACCAAAACTAAATCATGCACATTTTAGTCTTTTTGTCAATGCGTAAGTTCTGAAATTAATTCACCAAATCCACCTTAAGACTTCGGAAAACGACGATCACGACGATCTCGTAAAAAGCCAGGAATATCGGTCTCACGCCGAGGGGGATTCTCGACAGGGGCAGAGGTTAATATCGATAGGGAAGGAACAACTGGTTTGGGGGCAACGACCTCAAGTTCCTTAACAGGGCGATGATCTCCGCTAAAACCCGTTGCAATCACCGTAATGCGCATTTCCCCTTGCATTTTCTCGTCAATAACCGCCCCAAAAATAATATTGGCGTTGGGATCAACTACTTCATAAATAGTTTCCGCCGCAACATTCACCTCATGAAGGGTCAAATCATAACCGCCAGTGATATTAAAGACAACACCCTTGGCTCCTTCAATAGATGATTCTAAAAGCGGGGAAGAAATCGCCGCCGTAGCCCCTTCTTTGGCACGAGACTTACCTGAACCCACACCAATTCCCATCAAGGCCGAACCTGCATCCGCCATAATAGCCCTGACATCCGCAAAGTCCACATTGACTAAACCCGGAATAGTAATAATATCGGAAATTCCTTGTACACCTTGACGCAGAATATCATCAGCCACCCGAAAAGCTTCTTGTAACGGGGTTTCTGCGGGGATCACAGCCAGTAATTGGTTATTGGGAATGACAATCAAAGTATCCACACGGGATTGGAGGGCATTGATCCCGTCTTCTGCTTGATTGGCTCTTCGTCGTCCTTCAAAAGTAAAGGGACGAGTAATAATACCAACCGTTAAACAGCCCATTTCTTTGGCCACTTCGGCCACAATCGGGGCCGCGCCAGTGCCAGTGCCTCCACCCATGCCAGCCGTAATAAAGACTAAATCCGTATTTTCTAACGCTTTGGCAATATCTTCACGGGATTCCTCCGCAGCCTTTTGCCCGATCGCCGGATTACCACCCGCCCCTAAACCCCTGGTTAATTTTTGGCCGATCTGTAACTGCTGGGGAGCCGCCGCTTGTATTAGTGCTTGGGAATCCGTATTAATTGCCCAGAACTCAATTCCCGTTACACCACTGTTAATCATACGGTTGACTGCATTACAACCGCCACCACCAACACCAATTACTTTAATTCTGGCAACACTACTAGGCACAATCTGACTTCTCCTTGCATCTAACTGAATCGAGGTTTTGGGATCGGCAGGAGTAGAAAAGATCGCTAAATCGTCTTGATCGGCAAACAAATCGTCTAGGCTATCAGACGACTCCCCGCTCTCTGCTCCATTGAGGCTGGGATGATCTAGGGAAAAATCATGGTTAATGTCATTGTTAAAAATCATTGTAGTGGGAAAAGGATAAATGCAGTACGCTATAAAATTTTAGAGACGGAAATAAAGATTTGGGGATAGGGTTAGTTTATCAACAGTATCACCAGAGTTGAACAGCAATTCTATAAAATCTATAAACCTTTTTTATCTACAAATTGTTTAAAATTGCCTAAACTCAGCTTTACGTCCTTAGATTAGAAACATTGCTGAAGTTTGTCAATACAAAGAGAGATGATTCCGGTAGGGCAAGTCTAGAGGGCATCAATGATTGTCATGGCTTCTTGACATTACTGGCAGGTGATTGCTTTGGAGATGGCATCGTGATTTGGACAGAAGGTGCTTTGGGTTGAGTCAAGTCAATATAAGCAACTCGATGGGGTGGAACACGCGAAGGCAATTGTTTCATGAGATTTAGCACCTGAAGTTGCTGGGGGAATTGGGAGAGGTTTGAGCCAAGGTAAACCATACCCAGATCGGTTTTCATGGTCAGATTGCTAGGATTACGACCGTTGATAATGTCAATCTTGACTGAAGATTGGGCTAAAAGCGGATATAAATTTTTCCAGAATGTTTGATATTGGGGATCATAGCCAAGAAACAACGGCGATTTGGGGAGTTTGACTTGGATCGCAGTTTTTTCATAGGAAGCGGCTGGAATAAAAATGCCCTCTCTATCGACAAATCCCGGCCCTTCAGTTGTCACCGCTAGGGCCACAGGGCGACGTTCCCTTACGGTGATGGTTAATTGGGCTGGCAATAATTGACGGGTGACATCCACCTTCTCCAAAGATGGAATGGTGGACATTTTTTGGCTAATCTGCTGAGTGGAAAGTTGCCAAATGGATTGGGGATAGACTAAAGGTACTTGCTTGTATAATTGGTCAGAGGAAACCCATTGATTCCCCTTTAACTGAACTTGAGTGCGATCGCGAATGCTCCATTCTGGCCAACTCATCAGCCAAACCAACCCCCCCACGGCACCACAAAGTACAGAAAAACGCCAAAGCGATTGCCATACTTTCAACTGACGTTGGTTTTTTAAGGTTCGCCGTCTATCTTTGAGAGAATCAGACACAACTAGATCCGTCATACAATCACTACAACCACTATCCTGAAATGTTATAACTAGATTGGGTGACTATTTCAAAATAAAGTAGTTTTTTTTCTTCATCAATCTTCACCATTGGCAAAAGGAAACATTATGGATAAGCAGAAACGCGGGCTAATTTTAGGAGCAACGGCCTTGTTGTTAACCACCGTAACGGTGACAGGCGTGGGACTTCGTTTGGCTCGCTCTCAGGCTTTCTTTCAGGATAATCCCAAAGAGGTGGTGGATGAAGTTTGGCAAATCGTGAATCGAACCTACGTGGATGGCACTTTTAATCAGGTCGATTGGCGAGCCGTCCGCAAGGATTATTTGGGTCGTACCTACAAAAATCCAGATGAGGCCTACAAAGCCATTCGGGAAATGTTGAAAAAGTTGGGCGATCCCTATACCCGCTTTATGAACCCAGAAGAATTTCAGGCTATGCAAATCGATACATCTGGAGAATTATCAGGTGTGGGTATCCAGTTAGCCCAGGATAAGGATAGCAAAAAATTAATCGTCATTGCGCCCATTGAGTCAACCCCGGCCTATAAAGCAGGTATTTTAGCCAAAGACGTGATTGTCAAAATTGATGGCAAATCGACTAAGGGGATGGAAGTGGATGATGCGGTGAAGTTGATTCGTGGTAAGCCAGGGACTCAAGTGGTTCTCACCATTAAACGCGGCAATCGCAACATTGATTATCCCTTAGTAAGAGCCAAGATCGAAATCCATCCTGTCCGGGCTGAAGCAGAAAATACGGTGATCGGCAAGATCGGTTATATCCGCCTCAATCAATTCAGTGCCCACGCTGGAGATGAAATGCGGACGGCCATGCAGACGTTAGAGAAGCAAAATGTCAAGGGTTATATTTTGGACTTACGGTCTAATCCGGGCGGTTTACTCTATGCCAGTGTCGATATTGGTCGTCTCTGGTTAAAGGATGGCAAAATTGTCTCTACGGTTGATCGCCAAGGGGAAGTTGAGCAGCAAAGTGCCAATAATCAGCAATTAACGAATAAACCCCTCGTGGTTTTAGTGGATGGGGGTTCGGCCAGTGCCAGTGAAATTCTATCGGGGGCCTTACAGGATCATAAACGGGCCGTAATTGTGGGGACGAAAACCTTTGGGAAGGGTCTGGTGCAGTCGGTTCGCAGTCTCGGTGATGGTTCCGGTTTAGCGGTGACGATCGCCAAATATCTCACACCGAATGGACGCGATATTAATAAACATGGCATTGATCCCGATGTGGTGATTGAGTTAACTGATGCCCAACGCAAAGCCCTGCAAAAAGATCGGGAGAAAATTGGTACCTTAGCTGATCCCCAATTTGCTAAAGCCTTTGAGATCCTCAAACAACAGGTTGCTAAGGGGGGAAGCTCAACGGTTCAGTCTGCTGTTAATTAGAGGACTGGGGGACTAGGAGACTGGGGGACTAGGGGACTAGGAGACTGGGAGAAGGTTGGGGCTGGTTAAAGTCATCCCCAATTTTTTGTTGGACTATAAAGTGTTGTATCACAGAAGAAATGCTATGATACGAGAATTTATTGGTACTCATTTAAACAAAATGGATATTGTAACTTTGACCGCTCTTCTTAGTCCTTGTTTGCCTTTTTTGATGAATCTGGGGGGAAAAGCAGCAGAAAGTGCCGCCAGCAAACTTGGTGCTGATACTTGGGACGCAGCAAAGAAAATTTGGGACAAGTTAAGTCCAAAGGTAGAGGCAAAGGGTGATGCAAAAATCGCGGCAGAACAGTTGGCAGCAAAACCTGAGAGTGATGCTCGTAAGGCCGTTTTTCAGGAAGAATTGGAAACTTTGCTAAAGGAAAATCCCGATTTAGCGAACGCGATCGCCAAAATTCTGGCAGAGGCTTCCCCAGAGGTCATTGCAGGAGTACAAATTACTCAGACGACAACGGGGGATAAAAACGTGATTATTGGCCAAATGAGTGGCGGTACTTTTCAGAGTAACGTTCCGTAGCAAGCCTTTTAAGGAAATATAATCAATGACTGATAATTCGTTGGCTTCCGATCCTTCCAATATCGGCTCCCAAATTGAACAGAATACGAAAGGTGATAAGAACCAAGTTGTCGGGCAAGTGAACGGTGGTATTGTTGTGAGTGTATCTGGTGGAGGACAAGTTGCCATCTCTCCGCAAAAAAATTCTGAAGAGAAAGCCGACCCAAAAGTATCTTCTAACAAAGTCCCCCCTCTGTTGCCCTATATGCCAGACCGTAAACAGCAAGAGCGTGAACTGGCCAAGGCAGTCAAAAAACATCTCGATCAAGCTCATCTTAAGCCTCTGATTTGTATTCTTCATGGTGATCAATACCAATGCCATGTTGAATTTTTAGATAGACTTATAGATAGTTCTTTTTTTGAACAGGCAGGATTATGTTCAAGTGATGAAGGTATTAGGCGAAAACCAATTGAATGGCCGAATGATCTTGATCGCAACAAGATGAAAGACTTAGAATATTGGCTGTGTAACGATTTAGCGAAAAAATTTTTAAATCATAATAATTCTACGAAAGAGGAAATCAATCAATTCTTTTGTCAATCCCCATCACCAGCCCTGATTAATATCCAATTACTTACTGAAAATTGGCAAAAACAAGGTGATATATTGAATGAATTATTGTCTTTTTGGCACAATTGGCCCAAGTTAACTTCTGGCAATAAAATTATTATTTTCCTTTTAGTTAAATATCAAACTGGGAAAAAAAGCAGTAGTCAAAAATTTGTTTTTACACGTTTTTTTGGTTTTTTGATTAATTATTTTAAATGTAAGAATTGTCAATCTAAAAATAAAAAAATTCAGGCAGAACTTGAAAAACTTTCCAAAGAAAATTTTCAACAATTTAGTGGTCTGTCGGGGATCGTTTTGCCACAATTAACAGGAATTGCTCAATCAGACGTTTATAATTGGGTCGCCAGAGATGATGTTAAAAAAGCTTTCGGTGAAAAGATAGCCGAAGACTCAATTATGGCAAAAATTGACGAAATTTTCCAAAACCATCCATCTGATACAATTCCTATGCGTGATTTAGCTCAAGAATTAACTAAATTACTAAAAGATTTTACTGTTAATTATAATTAGGAGGATTTGATGAAATTTCCATTTTACGAAGGTAGGGGTAAGAAATTAGATGATTCAGCCCCTGTTACGCTGCCAATTTCTCGCCGATCGCAGTTACTTAAACCCCAAAATTATATTGCGGATCAAGGGTTAAAGGATGCTTGTAATGTCGCTTTATTGCTAGGACAACCTTTATTGCTGACGGGAGAACCAGGCACAGGTAAAACTCAATTTGCGGCTAGTTTAGCGTGGGAACTCGGTTTTGATCCACCGTTAAAGTTTGAAATTAAATCCACTAGCACCGCTAGAGACCTGTTTTATACCTACGATGCTTTGAAGCGTTTTCAGGATATTCAAAGTAAGACCTCTTCTTCTTCTGAATTATTAAATTATATTACCTATCAAGCTCTGGGATTAGCCATTTTAAAGACTAGAGAGCCAAGTGAAGTTAAACAATTTATATCCGAAGAGTCTTTGCATTCTGACAAGTCGCGCTCTGTGGTTTTAATTGATGAAATGGACAAAGCTCCCCGTGATTTTCCAAATGATCTGCTCAATGAGTTAGAGCATTTATATTTTCGGATTCCAGAGTTAGGCAATGTCAAAGTTGAAGCTGATCCCACGCTACAACCGATTGTGATTGTTACTAGCAATTCTGAGAAGGATTTACCTGAAGCTTTTCTACGCCGTTGTATTTATTATAATATTCCCTTTCCTGAACCTGATCGCCTTAAGGAGATTGTGTCTAATCATTTAGACCTGGCAAGTGATAGTAAATTTCTGCAAGATGCGATCGCCCTATTTGAACGATTACGCAAATCTGGACTGAGAAAGAAACCAGCAACGGCGGAATTGTTGAGTTGGTTATTGGCCCTACAAGGATTTAAAACGGAGACAGAAATTGTCTTGACGGAAACCAATATTCGTCAAACCCTGAGCAGTTTAATTAAAACGACTGAGGATCAGGAAAAAGCCCAAGAAATTGTCAAACAATGGATCACAGAACAAAGCAATGGATCAGCAAACAACCCATGAAATCCCTGATTGGATAAAGTCTGATCGTTTGACAGATTTTATTGAAGAGTTGAGAGAGGAAGGCTACAAAATCGGCATTTCTCAATATATTGCTGCCCAAAAGCTTGTTCTTACCCTCATTGACCAGGGAGAAACGTTGGATAGTCCAGGTTCTCTGGGGGGATATTTAGGGCCAATTTTTTGTAGTTCCCCCACTGAACAGGAGGATTTTCAGCAGCGATTTAAGCGTTGGTCTGACTCCCTTCCCACTTCCCCCGCACTCGAAACCACGACTTCAGAAGTTCATCCCCGCGATACCAAGGCTCAAGTTTTGTCCCAGGAGTTGAGCGATATACAGTCTCACGCTAATCAGTTAACCGTTGGCTTAGTGATTGTGGCAACTGCTCTGATTGCCGCCCTTTTCCCCCTGATCTGGAATCCGTCTCAAAAAACAACCATCGTCCCAACTCCTCCCCCAACCTTAACTTCACCCACTCCAAAAGCTTCGAGTGCTGTCCCAACTCCGTCCCCCACCCCCTCAAGTAAACCTTCTACCGTCCCGTCTAAACCATCAGAACTTGTCTTCAAACCTATTGTCAATGCTTCATCGCCTTTTTTCTGTGGTTGGCAACAAAAATGGTTGATCTTTTTTATTCTTGCTGTACCTATTACCGTTTTTCTTTATGCCCTTCGGCGTGGTCTCTGGTCTAAACAGGCTGATTTGTTCCTAAAACGTTTGGGAATGGATCGGGAACCGAAACTTGAGAAAATTTCTATCCAGGGGGTTGAGCAAGATTTATTTCCTCCCCTAATCTTTAACCAAATTGCGCGGGGTTTAAAACGTCGAGTTCGTATTCCCTCTCAACAGCTTGATGTTAATAAAACGATTGAAGCAACCCTGAAAAAAGGGAGTTGGCTCTCACCCGTCTATGGAACCTATCAAACGCTGGTGGAGTATCTTTTTCTGGTAGATTCGGCTAGTTTTCGGGATCATCAAGCCCAATTTGTAGAGGAGATGATTAACTGTCTTAAAAAAGATGGTGTTTTGATTACGGTTTATTTTTTTGAAGGCGATCCCCGCATTTGTTTTTCTAAAGAGCGTAATAATTCTCCTCGCAAACTCCAGGAAATTATTCATCAATATCACGATCGCTGTTTGATTGTGGTTTCCGATAGCGATCGCTTTTTTAGTGACATTAGCGGTGAGTTAGAACCCTGGGTAAGTCAGCTAAAAACCTGGGAAAAACGGGCAGTTTTGACTCCCAATCCCATCAGTAATTGGAGCAATCAGGAATTTTTTCTGGCCCAAAATTTCATTGTTTTACCTGCAACGGCGGAGGGTTTACAGGTCTTAAGCCAGGTTTTAAACCCCGAAGTGATCAAATCCTATCTGCTTTCTGGGCAGGTGCAAACGCCCTTACCTGAGCAATTGTTGATCCATTCTTTCCATTGGTTGGATCGCTCTCCTCCCACTGCCGCAGAAATTACCTCAATGCTCAAATCCCTAGAGCAATATTTGGGAGAGGATGGTTATTACTGGTTTACGGCCTGTGCGGTATTTCCAGAGCTACATTGGAATATTACCCTCTATCTGGGAACTCAACTAAAAACGCAATCAAACCAATCCCTAGCCGAAGTTTGTTCCCCCATCAAGTTGGCCCGTTTACCCTGGTTTCGGTCGGGTTATATGCCTGATTGGTTGAGGAGTTTGCTGATTTTAAAACTGACTAAAGAACAGGAATTAACCATTCGTTCCGCCCTCCAGAATTTACTGGTTAGCTCGGTGCAGGGAACGGTAAATCAACAGCAATTAGAAGTGGCAACTCAGTACGAAAAAATGTTGCCCGATTTGCTCAATCCGATGCTGCGTCTGTTGAGTAAAAGGTCTGAGGATGGCAGTCCTTTACGCGACTATCTTTTTCTGGACTTTATGCAGGGAAAACCGATTCTGGCGACGAAAGTACCCGATGAATTAAGGGATTCCCTGAAACGAAAAAACCTGCTGCCTCGAACTCTACCTCGTACTTTTGGGGAATGGCTCGTCGCGGCGGTAATCATCACAGGGGCCACGCTCTTACCGCTTTTTGGGCTGCAACAGTGGCATCGTTGGCGAGTGGGTGCTTTATTGACGGCGGCGGAAACCTATTCTGAAGGGGAAACTGCCGTGAACAATGTCTTTGAAGCGATTACTGCCACAGGGCTAAGTCACTCAACTTTGGTGCAATTTCCCGAACATCCTCCTTTTCCCTCGGTAGAGGAAGGTTTGCTGAAGATTATCCAGAACGATCAACCACAAGTTTTATCCCATTCATCACAGGTCTGGAGTGTGAGTTTTTCCCCCGATGGCAAAACATTGGCTTCCGCGAGTACGGACAAAACGGTGAAATTGTGGGACGTGGGGACGGGAAAAGAACTCAACACCCTCAAGGGGCATCAAGGTGAGGTCAGGAGTGTGAGTTTTTCCCCCGATGGCAAAACCTTGGCTTCCGCGAGTGCGGACAAAACGGTGAAATTGTGGGACGTGGGGACGGGAAAAGAACTCAAAACTCTTAAGGGGCATCAATCTGGGGTCTATGGTGTGAGTTTTTCCCCCGATGGCAAAACCTTGGCTTCTGCGAGTGGGGACACAACGGTTAAATTGTGGGACGTGGAGACGGGAAAAGAACTCAAAACCCTCAAGGGGCATCAAGCTGATGTCTTTAGTGTGGGTTATTCCCCCGATGGCAAAAACTTGGCTTCTGCGAGTGGGGACACAACGGTGAAATTGTGGGACGTGGTTACGGGCAAAGAACTCAAAACGCTCAAGGGGCATCAAGATATGGTCTTTGGTGTGAGTTTTTCCCCCGATGGGCATCAAGATATGGTCTTTGGTGTGAGTTTTTCCCCCGATGGCAAAACATTGGCTTCCGCGAGTCGGGACACAACGGTGAAATTGTGGGACGTGGGGACAGGAAAAGAACTCAAAACCCTTGAAGGGTATCAAAATACGGTCTTTGGTGTGAGTTTTTCCCCCGATGGCAAAACATTGGCTTCCGCGAGTTTGGACAAAACGGTACGGATTTGGGAGGTGATAAACAGCAAGGAACCCCCCATTAGCCAACCTTTACGCGGTCACGAGGATCAAGTTTGGGCAGTGGCATTCAGTCCTGATGGCAAGCAGATCGTCAGTGGTGGCCGAGACAGCACTCTACGAATTTGGGATGGGAATACGGGAAAAGCGACCAAAACCCTTCAAGGTCATACAGGCTCAGTTCGAGCATTAGCCTACAGTCCTGATGGGAAGTACATCGTTAGCGGTAGCTCAGACAAAACCCTACGGCTTTGGGATGCAGAAACGGGAAAAGCGATCAGAACTCTTCCAGCCCATACAGGTGAGGTTAACTCAGTAGCATTTAGTCCCGATGGCAAGCGTATAGTTAGTGGTAGTGACGACAAAACCCTACGAATTTGGGATGCAGAAACGGGAAAAGCGATCAGAACTCTTTCAGGTCATACAGGAGCAGTGATTTCAGTGGCATTTAGTCCCGATGGCAAACGTATTGTTAGTGGTAGTACCGACAAAACTCTACGCATTTGGGATACAGAGACGGGAAAGACGATCGCAACTCTGCAAGGTCATACAGATGAGGTTTGGTCAGTAGCATTTAGTCCCGATGGCAAACGTATTGTCAGTGGTAGCCAAGACAAAACTCTACGCATTTGGGATGTAGAGACAGGAAAAGCGATCAGCACTCTGCAAGGTCATACAGATTTGGTTGGGTCAGTAGCATTTAGTCCCGATGGCAAACGTATCGTCAGTGGTAGCAAAGACAAAACCCTACGGCTTTGGGATGCAGAGACGGGAAAAACCATTGGTAAACCGCTCAAAGGTCATACAGAAGCAGTGACTTCAGTGGCCTTTAGTCCCGATGGTAAGCGTATCGTCAGTGGTAGTAATGACAAAACGCTCAGGATTTGGTACATTTCCTGGGAATATTTGCTCCCCATCCTTTGCAACCAATTAAAAAATCATCCCAGCCTCAACCAACCCAACACCGATGTCGCCTGGGAAGCCAAAGAAACCTGTGAACATTTTGTTTGGGCTAAATCCGCCGAATCTACAGCCAAACCAAGCCCCACTAATCCCTAAACTAAGTAGCTAGACGTTAAAAATTGTAAGACCCTGCCTATCGGCTCCCCTCTTTTTAAGCTACTGTGTACACACAAGTTTTTGATTTTCCGTTTAACCTAAATTCAGCCCCCTTGTCTCTTTAGGCTTTCTAGGATAACGGATTGTTAGACGCGATCGCTTTTTGATCAGATTGAAAAGGGCGATCGTCAGCAATTCTAAATTTGTGATGTGGCAAGGGTTTCGGGTTTTAGCTCGCATAATACGGGGTAGAATTCAACGGCATTAACAATTTCATTTCACGAGTCT
>Ga0208854_1000390_pt1 | contig 10983 bp, 10 predicted proteins | sample LakMenEpi30Nov11_FD_150748 | JGI IMG/M metagenome (GOLD analysis project Ga0208854, IMG submission 150748) | Freshwater microbial communities from Lake Mendota, WI - 30NOV2011 deep hole epilimnion (SPAdes) | ecosystem: Environmental > Aquatic > Freshwater > Lake > Epilimnion/Euphotic zone ...
TAGCCCAAATAATTACATTTTTGTATTTTTTCAGAGGAGATCGCTCTTCCTAAACTCGATAAAATGTGATCGCCCTGCTCAAACAAAAAAAAGATCGCATTTCCTAAATGCAATAAAAACGCGATCGCGCTTTATCCCTACAAATGTTTCCCATCGGCTCTGCAATAGCAACAATAGTATTTTGTGGGGCTTCTAGCCTGTCTTTTGTAACAAACTTCTAGCCTGTCCTTAATCTTTAATCCGAGGTAGGGGCTTGGTCGCCAAGTCCAATGTTTTAAGAGTTTGGATAAGAATGAGGTAGGGGCTTGGTCTCCAAGTCCAATGTTTTAAGGGTTTGGATAAGGATTTGAATAAAGCAGGATTTGGACAAGGATTTGGAAACCAAACCCCTACAATGCTTCTTGTCGGCTCTGCAATTTTAATGTGTCGTCATGCAATAATGATGTATCTCTCTACAATAATAATGTGTCTATCTGCAATAGTAATGTATAGTCTAGAATCAATATTGTTTAACCATGCAATGTTTCCCGTAGGCTCTGCAATAATTGAGGATTGGTTGCAATTGTTTCTAGCAACATTAACTTTGTTTCTGTATCTAGATCGGGAAGGTTTGCTTGCGCGAAGTGACCCATTATTTTAAACATTGAGCATAATTTCCTCTAACGGTCATGGTGTTAGGATGAGCAATGCCTAAAGTTTGTTCACAAATTTGTAAGGCTCTCTGATATAGAGGTTCAGCTTCGTTGTATTTCCCTTGGTTACTGTAAAGTAATGCCAGATTGTTAAGGCTTTGGGCAACGTCAGGATGATTTTTTCCTAATTGGTTTTCCCAGATAGAAAGTGATCGCGCAATAAGAGGTTCAGCTTCGTTGTATTTCCCTTGGTCAAGGTAAAGGTTTGCCAGATTGTTGAGACCTTGTGCAACGTCGGGATGATTTTCTCCTAATTGCTTTTCCAAAATAGAAAGCGATCGCAGATAGAGCGGTTCGGCTTCGTCGTATTTCCCTTGGGAATTGTAAAGTTTTGCCAGATTATTGAGACTGGTGGCAAATTGAGGATGATTTTCTCCTAATTGCTTTTCCCAGATAGAAAGCGATCGTAGGTAGAGAGGTTCCGCATCCTTGTATTTCCCTTGAAAATAGTAAAGGCTTGCCAAGTTGTTGAGACTGTTGGCAACGTCGGGATGATTTTCTCCCAATTCCTTTTCCCTGATCGAAAGCGATCGCAGATGGAGGGGTTCCGCGTCCTCGTATTTCCCTTGGGAAGTGTAAAGTCCAGCCAGATTGTTGAGGCTGGCGGCAAATTGAGGATGATTTTCCCCTAAAGTCTTTCTTTCAATTTCTAGACATCGTAAACGTAGGTTTTCAGCTTCTTTATATTTCCCTTGGTTATGGTAAAGTGCAGCCAGATTGTTGAGACTGGTGGCAACGTTGGGATGATTTTTTCCTAATTGGTTTTCCCTGATGGAAAGCGATCGCAAATAGAGCGGTTCGGCTTCGTTGTATTTCCCTTGGGAATCGTAAAGAAATGCTAATTGATTTAGACTAAAAGCAAATTGATAATCTTCATTGCCCTCACACCAATCAATCATCTTTTTTAAATGGGGTTCAATCAGATTGAATACTGCTAGGGTAGTTGATTGCTCGACTGTACCAGCAACTCTCACAAATAGATCACAAAATGCTTGTTTAATCTCGCTGTGTTGGGGATGCTTTTTAAATTGTTCTGCTAAATAATCCCTAATCAGAGGATGCAAATCATAAATATCCGTCTCTATCGTCATCACAAGGTGCAGTTTCCTGAGAGATTTTAGCCACTTATCTTTCAGATTATCCTCACTAAAAGATTCACCCTGTAAATTTTCATAGATGCCTCTCACAAAATCCCAACGAATCGCCGCCGATGCAAATGCCCCCAACACACAAGCAAGATATTTTGCTTCTGGTGTCAACTCATCCCAACTCAAATCAAAAGCCGCTTGAACTCCCCTGGTCGCTTTGATGGCCATCGGCACTTCTTCGGGTGACAAAGAAGGATGTTTAACCTTTTCCTTTAACTTATCCAGCATCGCTGACAAAGAAAGGGACTGATAATCCTCATCCTCTAAGTAATAACCCACCAATTCCAATGCCAAGGGCAAATAGCCCAACTCCTCACAAAGTTTTTCTGCTGCTGATGTTTCTCTTGCCACTCTTTCTTCACCAATAATCGAAGCTAACAATGCCACTGCCGCCCCAGGTAACAATACTTCTAGAGGCAATTCTTCGGCAATGCGTTGATCAGGTGTATCCCGTGAAGTGATCAGTAAGCGCAACTTCCCTAATTCCGTAGGCGGTAAATATTGCTTAAAATTTTTAGCTAAACCAGACACATCATCCAGAATCAATAACACCGCTTCGGTCTGGGTTTTCCAGGCTTCCCAACACTGAGTTATTTTCTGGACATCCGATAAACCATCCTCTATCTGAGCCTGAAAATGATACTGAGTCACGGCCACAATCTCCGCCGCAATATTCTCACGACTCCGTGCATCCAGATAAAATACTCCTCCCGAAAAATGTGCCTGGCAATCATCACTTGTGGCATAGTTCCGCACTAATTCTGTTTTACCCACTCCTCCCATGCCCGACACCACACAGACATTCTTCTTGGTTTGCAATAACTCATGCAGTCTGTCTAACTCTGTTTCCCGACCAATCAATCCTCCCTCACGGGGTTGCGGTGGTACAAAAGGATTTCCTTCTAGAGAAGGTTTTCCCAACTGACCATAGTTAATATTAACAGTGCCAAAATTATCTTTGATGATGGGAGCTTTGTTATCGGTAAAGAGATTCTGCTCGGCTTTACCTGTTACATTCCAAGACTCAGAAGCAGGTGTTTGGTTTGACATTTTTTCCCCTAAGTTCAGTGGAACAGGCTTCTAGCCTGTAGATCCCCCCCAGCCCCCCTTAAAAAGGGGGGAGAATATAAAATGCTTACTGTGTATGGCTTTGAGTTTTTAGATTGGGAGATTTTTGTAAAGAACAGCTTAATCAGGGAAGCTAAATTCCTAGGAGTAACCTAAGTCCCCCTTTTTAAGGGGGATGCCGCAGGCAGGGGGATCAAACCTCTAGGAATATAAAGAGATTTGTGTACACAGTAGCTCAAAAAGGGATAGAACAATATTGGCAAAAGAGAATTATTGAGGTGGCATACCGTAGTTAATGTTTACAGTACCACTGCTATCTTTAATAATCGGTGCTTTATTATCCGTAAAGACATTCTTCTCCGCCTTACCAATCACATTCCAAACCTCTCCCCCTGCACCCTGCTGAATACCAATATCTTGCTGAATTTGTTGTGCCAATGATCGCACTGCTTGAGCAAAAGCTTCATCCTGCATAGCAGATTCTAAATGTTTACTCACCGTCGCGATCGCCTTAACATCACCTTTTTCCGCGCTCGTTAGTGCCAGATCCAGCTTTTCGTCTTTACCCCGTAACTTCTGAACAATCATTTTACGCAATGCGTTCATTTTAGCGATCGCTTCTGTGGAAAACTTCTTGGCCACTTCCCCCGCTCCCGACTTGATAAACTCTCGAAAAGCTAAATCGGCGATCGCGCTGGCGGTGAATATGGTGACGGGATCGGTCATTTTTCTGTCTCCTGGTTGAAATTAACTGGTCTAATTATAGCAATCAAAACTATGCTTAATTTTCTAGGATTCAATTAGTCATTGGAGCCAATATTATAGATAATTCATCATGTGATTTAATTCAGGAATGTTGGGGACTTTATCCCAAGAGTGACGATCTCATTATTGAGTTGAGTTGAGTTTTGGAGTTAAAGAGCGATCGCTGTGTTCATCGAGATATTCTTATTTCAGTACATGAAGCACGAGGTAATTGCGGTAAATCCCTTTTCTCTTGATCCAATGTGGCTGTATCATTGATCGCGGTAAGTTTAACGGTACGATAGAAATATTTGCCACCCTATAACGATTAACTGCTCAGACGAGAATGGACATCAAAAACGGTTTTATTGAGACAGTCGGGAATACCCCTCTCATTCGTTTAAATAGCGTTAGTGACGAAACAGGCTGTGAAATCCTCGGAAAAGCAGAATTTCTGAACCCAGGCGGTTCGGTCAAGGATCGGGCTGCCTTGGAAATCATTGAAGATGCGGAACGTCAGGGCATTTTAAAACCAGGGGGAACCGTTGTGGAAGGAACGGCGGGCAATACGGGTATTGGATTAGCTCATATCTGTAATGCCAAGGGCTATAAATGCTTGATTGTTATTCCTGATACCCAATCCGTGGAAAAAATTGAACTATTGCGTACCCTAGGGGCGGAAGTGAGAACAGTACCAGCCGTGCCTTATCGTGACCCAAATAATTACGTCAAACTTTCGGGACGGATTGCGGCGGAGTTAGACAATGCTATCTGGGCTAATCAGTTTGATAATCTGGCTAATCGCCAGGCTCACTACAAAACAACGGCTCCTGAAATTTGGCAACAAACCGATGGTAAGGTAGATGCCTGGGTAGCTTCGACGGGAACGGGGGGAACCTATGCGGGAGTGGCTCTATACCTCAAGGAAAAAAATCCTCAGATTAAGTGTGTGGTGGCCGATCCCTTGGGAAGTGGACTCTATAGCTACATCAAAACCGGAGAAATTAAAATTGAGGGCAATTCCATTACGGAGGGCATTGGCAATAGTCGCATTACCGCTAATATGCAGGATGTTCCCATTGATGATGCGCTACAAATCGATGATCCTGAAGCGTTGCGAGTGATTTATCAACTATTACGTCAGGATGGTTTGTTTATGGGCGGTTCGGTGGGGATTAATGTGGGGGCAGCGATCGCCTTGGCCAAGGAAATGGGGCCGGGCCATACCATTGTTACTATTTTGTGCGATGGTGGAGCGCGTTACCAGTCCCGAATTTATAATGCAGAATGGTTAGCCACCAAAGGCTTAAGTTTGCCCCAAGGCTAAATTTTTCTTGTCAAGGCCCCTGAGAACAGACTTCTCAGCCCTAAAACCCGTAAACTTGTCACTATCGGCTTATTTAGTCGCGGAGGATTTAGCTTGGACGATACCTATCAAATTTATGTCAATCGGGTTGCTCGCCTAACCCTGACCGCAACCTATCACAGTCAACTCCTCAATATTCAACCGTCTCCGAAGTTTGAGCAAGGTCAGCCAGTGCCTTTTCCTGGTTGTAGTGTGATCACACCGCCTGGGGAAGAAGATGCAGATAATTTTCCCCTTTACGAACAGTTAACGGAAATTCAACAAAAACTCAAAGCCGTCTTTGGTTCTTGTCTAGGCTCCCTTCCACCTCAAAGTTTTCATCTCACCCTGGCCGATCTCATTTGGGATACAAAATACCAGGAAGCGATCGCTGAAAATCCCCAATTTAACCAACAACTGAAAAGTTCTATCCAAAAAAGTTTTAATAACTATAAATCGCCTGGCAATAACACTGGCATAATCGAGTGGCAAATTTTAGGGGTATTAGTTCTGCCCCGCGCCTTAGCGATCGCCCTAGTGCCCAAAACCGAGATCGACTATCCTCCAATTTGGGAATTGCGACGTTCCCTCTATCAAAATCCTAGTTTGATGGCTCTGGGTATTGAGCAACAATATAATTTTACAGCCCATATTACCCTGGGCTATTTTGATGAAATACCGGCTAATTTTAATATTGAAACGACAACAGAACAACTTAATCAAATTAATGATCATTGGTTAGAAAGTGAACCCCAAATTTTTAAAATTCGTCAAGCGGAACTTCGTCATTTTTCTGACATGACCCAATTCCAACGAGATGCCGATGATCCGATCCTGCACTTTACCTAAAAGCTTAATGAGCAAATTAGACTAAAAACCTAACAATCAAAGGTTTAAAAGAATGCTTGATCTCGCTAAACTGGCGGTCAAAATTCCAGGCATGAGTCAACACTTTAAAAAAGAAGTGGCAGCTAGTCGTCAACGGCTGGAAAGGGCTTTGCAACTCTTTGACTTAGCCCAATCTCAGCAGAACCTTTTAACAGAACGCTATCATCTTTGGCGCGATCGCCTCTTTTTTTCCGTTGCCTTACCGATTGAACCATTAAATACCAAAGTTAGGATTGCCACTGCCCCCAAAAGTCATAGTGTCTTTGCTACCGATGGTTCCCAAATTGCCCCTTCTCATCATGAAATCGCCTATTGCTATCTGATCAACATTGGGCGCATTATGCTGCACTATGGGCAAAATTTACATCCTTTATTAGATAGTATTCCTGAAGTTTATTACCGTCGCGAAGATCTCTATGTCTCTAAACAATGGGGCATCCGCACAGAAGAATGGATGGGCTATCGACGGGGTGTTTTAGAAGCCCAATATTTGGCGGAAATGGCCTGTCGTTGGGTTAGACCCCCAGGCCCCCATACTGATCCCAATTTAGCGATGGTAGATGGGTCGCTTATTTATTGGTTTTTAGAAAGTTTACCCCAGGAAGCTAGGGATCAAATTTTATTGCCCTTGTTGGCCGCCTGGGAGGAGTTAAAAATAGCTCGCATTCCGCTATTAGGTTATCTCAGTGCCTCCCGTAGTTCAGAAGCCATGAACTTTTTACGATTGCAAGCCTGCAATTATGAAACGCCAAATTGTGGACTCCATTGCAGTGGTTTAGAACAGGACACTACTCCTTGCCAACTGTTTGAACCTCTACGAGATGCCACTTTTTGGAGTTATCTTCTTGAACCTGGGCAACGTAGTCCTCTCTGGCAAAGTTCGGCTCGTATTTTGGAGCTCTATTCCACTGACCAACGCATCTATTTTTGTTATGTCAATGTGGGGACTGAAATTGCACGGGTTGAAGTTCCGGCCTGGGTGGTAGAAGATTCCTCTTTATTGGAGCAATCCTTGAGTATTATGTTAGCCCAGGTCAACAAAGGCTACGGTTATCCGGTTGCCATTGCTGAAGCTCATAATCAGGCGGTCGTTCGAGGGGGCGATCGCGCTCGTTTTTTTGCCCTCTTAGAACAGCAAATGTTAAAAACGGGCTTGCAAAATGTGGGAACATCCTACAAAGAAGCCCGCAAGCGCGGTAGTGTGGTTTAGCGGCTGATTTACAGTAATTTACAGTGATTTACTCAGAGACTGGAATGAGACGACAAATCCGCCAATCCGGTAAAACTTCGGCCCCCATACGACGATAAAAGGCGATCGCCGATTCATTCCAATCTAAAACACTCCATTCTACTCGTCCGGCTCCTCGCTGTTTAGCTAAATCAATCACTTGACCTAAGAGTGCTTTGCCAATTCCCTTTTGACGATAATCAGGCAAGACAAAAAGATCTTCCAAATAAAGTCCTGGTTGGGTCAAAAAAGTTGAATAATTGGTGAAAAAGAGGGCAAATCCGACGGTGATTCCGTCCCAATCTGCCAAAATAGCTTCTGCGTAGGGATGATCACCAAAAAGATGCTCAGTTAGGTTGTTCTCACTGGCCGTCACAAGATGGGTTAATTGCTCATAATCAGCCAAAGCGCGAATCAGAGTAATCAAAGTCGTTACATCACTGGGTTGAGCCGGACGAATTTGTAAATGCTCAGACATGATTTGTTTTAAAGCTGTTTAAAACTGCGATCGCTTCAGTCAGTTAAGTAGCTGGTTGCAATTAAATATAAAACGTGGGATGGGCATCCTGCCCGTTCACAGGCTAGAAGCCTGTTCCACCATCTAACAATTAATTAAGCCGACTTACTTAACTACTTTGAGCCATATCACGAATAATATCGCCCTGGGTCAAAATGCCAATGAGATCCCCCGATGCTGAATCAACCACCGGCAGGCGACGAATTTTCTTCTCGTTCATGAGATGAGCGGCTTCTCGTAAAGTCTGGGTAGGCTTAATGGTGATCGGATGATCATTCATGACTTCCCCCACCGTTTGGCCAAGGGCTTTATGGATTTCCTTATCGTGGCGAGCAGGATTTTGAAGATAGATAATGCTATCAAGCAACATAATATAGGGCGGCGTATCAACCCCTGACTCTTGCCACATCAAATCAGTATCAGAAATTACGCCCACTAACTTTTGCTGATCATCCACAACGGGAAGTCCACTAATCCGCTTTTCTGCCAGCAGCTTGATCGCCTCCTGTAACGGCGTTTCGGGTTTGACGGTGATGGGATTCGGGGTCATCACTTCCCCAACCGTTTTAGTCATAAAATTTCTAGAAGCACGATATTAAAATTTGCAATTGTTTCTATTGTAGGTAATGGCGGCTTGCCAAAACCGAGACGTAACAGATTATTACAGGTTTTGACTCATTAGTTATTGACTTATCTATGGGCCTGACTTTTCCCATTATCTTTTTATTTAAGCGATCACCTAATTTTCCCCTATCTCAAAGCCCTATTCTCTCGTTGTCTATCATCATTAAGTCTAGCTTGTTGGCAACAGCAAAGAGCTTGAAACCCTTATTCTGTCGTCGTTTTCAGACTTAACGGGAAAAGTCAGATCTATGGGCTTGGTTATCAGCGATCGCCGAACTGAATCGAGCCAGCCGCAAAAGTGTCACTATGGACACCCTTTTCAGAGAAGTCAGAGCGACTATAAAAGGTGCTAGAAAAATAGCTCAAAACAAATTTCACTGCCTATCCTCGAAAACATCCATTAATTACGGTGGAGAAGAGATAAAATGACATCCTCTGCTTGGACTGAACAGCATCTTTCGGAACTAAATGAATTGTTTGACTTAGCGCGACATATCGAACAAAAGATTTTAAGTTTGAAGCACCTATCAACTGAACACGCTCATTCTCGTTCGGTTAACCCTGAGTTTTATTCCTTGCCTAGACTGGTTCCCCTCGCGCCATAAAAATTAAGAATCGTGTTTTCCAACATGACTGCAAACAAGGGGTTTAGGCCCCTTGCTATAAACTTTGCTTGGTGAGTATTTATGCGGATTGAATGGGCAATAATGTTAAGATTCAATTCCCAAAAGTTTTAGAAACTGAGATTCAGAAAGTTGAGAAATACCGAGTTTCTGAACTTTTTTCAACTTTTCACCAGGAGATTTACCAACTAAAGCATAATCCGTTTTCGCACTGGGAGAACTCATCAAAGTTCCACCTGCCGTCTGGATTAAATCTTTGGCGCGATCGCGGTTTATCTGGTTCAGAGTTCCCAAAATAATAAATTTTTTACCGACTAAGGACGTTTCAGACGTTTCAGTGGGAACTGTTTCTGGCGTAGCGGTTTGAGTTTCAGGGCTAGGTTCAGAGGTTTCCAGAGTAGCAACGGGAGAAACTTCTGTTACGATTTCAGGCTCGGTAGCCAGAACCGGAGGCGTTTCTCTCTCTGTAACTGTTTCAGGAAGCAAGATTGGTTCGTTTTCAAGTTCATTATTAGGCAGTGTGGAAGGTTCTTCTTCCTCCTGTATCTCTTCAGATTCGTCATCGTCATCTGCCAGAATAATACTTACTTGTAGTTCAAGAAGTTGACGTTCGAGATCGGCCACCTTCGACTGTTCTAATTGCAATTGAGCTTCTTGTTGAGTTTTATCTGCGTTTAAGGTCTCGTATTGCTGTTGAAGTAGGGCGAATTGAGACTTGAGCGATTGATAAGCCAACTCTTGGTTTTTTTGAACCATTTCTAGACCTTGGCGATCGCTTTCCCATTGAGCTTGAGCTTGAAGAAAACCTTGGCGATCGCTTTCCCATTGAGCTTGAGCGTTCAGAAAACCTTGGCGATCCTTTTCGAGGCTTGCTTCTAGGGTTTTGATTTGACCTTCTAGGGTCTGCACCTGGGCCGTTAACACTTCCCCCTGGGACTTCGCTTGCTGTTCTAGGTCTTCTAGATTAGCCAACTGTTGACGCAAATCAGTTTCTAGAGCCTGCCATTCCCCTTTCTGGGTTTCCAGGGTTTGAACTTGAAGATTTAGGCTCTCTGTTAAGGCGATCGCCCCTTGATATTGAGATTCCCGTTCAGCGATCGTCTTTTGCAACGGCTCAATTTTGGTATGGAGAACTTTAACAGTATTCTGTTCCTGCTCCAATGCCTGTTCCAATGTCTCAACCCGTTCCAACTGCAATTGACCCTGAGCTACCAAGGCTAATTTTTCCGTATTCCAATCCTGCTGAGATTTCTCCAATTCCTGAACTCGAATCGCTTGTTGCTGCTGTCGTTTTTGATTCTGTTCCAGCCCTAAAACCTGACTCCGTAAATCTGCCAGTTTGGACATCTCCTGCTGTAACCGTAGGGATAAACCCTCCTTAGACTTCTGAAGTTCCTGGATCTCCCGTTGATGGCTTGCCTTCAATTGTTCGTGAAAGACTTCTAACTGACTAAATTGTTGATGTAAAGATTCACTAGATTGCTTGAACTGTGCCGCTTGTTGCCTCAGATGACTATTCTCATCTTCCCGTTCTTGCAAGTGTTGTTGAAGATGGGCCAAGTCTTTTTCTAAATGATGAACTTTACCCTGCAAAGACAATGCTTCTTGCTTATAGGATTGAGTCGCTTCCTCAGAAGTGCTTAAACGAGTTTCGAGATCCGTTTTAGACTTTTCTAACGCGGCCTTATCGGCATCAGTGTGTTCCTCTAGAATAACGACCGGCTGTTCTTCTGAAGCCCGACGCATCTGCAAAAACAGGCCGATTCCTCCGACAACGGTGAACAGTCCCCCTAACGGATAGACCCAATCATTAATCATGTATTTACTCCCTCCAGTTAATTCAATGGGAAAATTCCCTTGTCTCTTTGTTCAAATCATTGCCATTGAACTAAAAATCAGGGAATCTCATTACTTATAGTTATATCAAGCAATTCTTCACTCCCCTAGAAAATAGTCGCAAATCTTAATCCGAGGCATCCCTTTTCACTACAGGGCAAACGCATCTTAATTTTTGAACGATAGGCTAGGTAAAGGTTTCAGCAATCATTATTGATTTTTTATGAAATGCTAAAAGGCTTGTCAAATAAAGAGTCTAGAATTTTGATG
>Ga0208854_1000395_pt1 | contig 10906 bp, 2 predicted proteins | sample LakMenEpi30Nov11_FD_150748 | JGI IMG/M metagenome (GOLD analysis project Ga0208854, IMG submission 150748) | Freshwater microbial communities from Lake Mendota, WI - 30NOV2011 deep hole epilimnion (SPAdes) | ecosystem: Environmental > Aquatic > Freshwater > Lake > Epilimnion/Euphotic zone ...
CGCGCTGTTGCCGGTGATGGTGTTGGCCCCGTCGTTGCCCGCGCCATCGAGCGCGGCCGTGCCCGTGAGCGTGAGGTTCTCGACGTTCTTGGCCAGGTAGTAGCTGACCTCGGCCTGCACCAGGTCGGTGCCGGCACCGGCGGCTTCGAAGACCGTGTCGGTGAGGGAGCTGACGATGTAGGTGTCGTCCCCCACGCCGCCCGCCAGGTAGTTGGTGCCGGCGCCGCCGGCGAGGGTGTCGTTGCCCGTGTGGCCAAAGAGGCCGTCGTTGCGGTCGCCGCCGGTCAGCGTGTCGTTGCCGGCACCGCCCAGCAGCAGCAGATCGAGCCTGCCGGGGCCACGCTCAGGGGCTGAGCCGTAGTCGGCGGTGAGCGTGTCGTCTTTGTTGGCGCTGCCATCGCCAAAGACGAGCGGCGCGTCGTACCAGGTCGGGTCGAAGCCCACCGCGCCCAGCACCGGGTCGATGGTGGGATCCGCCGTGGGTGTGACCCACTTGCTGCGCAGGTAGGCCTCGACCACCAGGCGTTCGGCGGCCACCAGGGCGCGGTCAAAGACCAGCACTTCCGACAGCTCCCCGCGACTGGCCACGCTTCCCGTGCCCTGCGCGCCCAGCGCGAGGGTTCCGAGGTTGCCGCCACCTCCGTTACCGCTCGTCATGTCCGACGGGGTGCTGTAGTGGTTCAACGCCGTGCCGTTGCGGTAGGCCGCCGTACTGGGCCCGAACGAGACCACGGCGTATGACAGCGCGGTGTTGTAGACGGGGGCCACGGTGGGGTTTGGGTTCGCGATCCAGCCGGCGCCGCCCGTTGCAACGTCCTGGAGACCGTTCGACCAGCCCAAAGCCCAACTCGAGTCCCGGGAGGTGACCAGCCGCTGGGCCAGCCTGGCACCCGAGATGTCCGTGAGCTGCCCCACGGCAAAGACCGTGTAGCTGTGATTGGGCAGCGTGAGCGAAGACACAAGTTGATCGGTGCCGTCGAAACGCACCGCGGCCTGCCCGGTGACGCCGGCGGCCTGCCAGGTGGGCCGCCAGCTGGCGCCGTTCAGCGCCGTGAAGTTGACGCCGTTGCCGCTTTTGTCGGCCCAGTTTGAGACGAACAGCGGGCCCGACTGCGGCAGCCCCGCCTCGCCGGCGAACTCGGCAGTGCCGTCGCCGTCCAGGTCCGTGGCATCCAGCCAGGTGCGCAGGCCGCCAAAACTGTCGGGCAGCAGCCGCGCGCCGGTGTAGTTGACGCCCCAGCCGGACGCCAGCTCGTTCGGGTCGGCCAGCACCTTGACGTTGGCGCCAACCACCAGGTCGTGCTGGGACTCGACCACCGACGCAAACAGCCGGCCGGCGCTGCCGTCGGACATCACCACCGAGGGCGCACCGTTGGTGAACAGGTTGCTGAACTCGGTGGCGCTGAGCAGCAGGACGTCGCCCCCCAGGCTGTCCGACGGGCCGTCGCCCACCACCTCCAGCCGGCCGGCCCCTTCGGCACCCAGCAGGCCCGGGCTGTTGAGCGCGGTGGCGTCGATGCGGAAGCTGTTGGCATGGGCGGCCGGCGCCAGGCCCTCGAGCGTGAAGCTGGCAAAGTCCAGCCGCTCGATGGCGCTGGCCTTGTTCACGAGCTGCGTCAGCGAGTTCAGGCCGGAACGGTCGAGCACCAGCGTGTCGCTGCCGGCGCCGCCATTGGCCAGGCTGTAGGCGTTGTCCACCAGGATGATGCGGTCGTTGCCGCCGCCCGCCACGAAACTGTCGGCCCCGCCAGCGCCAAACAGCACGTTGGCCTGCGAGTTGCCGGTGATCTCGTTGGCACCGGTATGGCCCGTGCCGCTGATGGGGCCGGCGTCCTCCATGAGCTGCAGGTTCTCAAGGTTGATGCCCAGCGTCCAGTTGATGGTGGCCCGCACCGTGTCGCTGCCCTCCAGGGGGTTTTCCTGGGTCTGGTCGCCGGCATCGTCCACCACATAGATGTCGTCACCCAGGCCGCCGGTCATCACGTCGGCCCCGCCCCGCCCGTCGAGGATGTTGTTGCCGATGGTGCCGATGAGGGTATTGGCAATGGCGTTGCCCGTGCCGTCGATGGAATCGAGGCCCTGGAGTTCGAGGCGCTCGATGAAGGGCTCGAGCGTGAAGCTCGCGCTGCTGAAGACGACATCGTTGCCGCCGCCCAGCGAGGCTTCCACCGCGCGGTCTTTCGAGTCGTCGACGTAATACTGGTCGTCGCCGTCGCCGCCGGACATCACGTCGACGCCTGCGCCGCCGATGATGATGTTGTTGCCCGCGTTGCCGTTGATGACGTTGTCCGCGGCGCTGCCTGTGGCCGTGAAGTTGCCGGTGCCCTGCAGCGTGAGGTTCTCCAGGCTGCCCGTCAGCGTGTAGCTGCTGCTGGCCAACACCGTGTCGATGCCTTCGCCATCGAACTCCTCGATGATGTCGGCCGCGACGTCGACGACGTAGGTGTCGTTGCCCATGCCGCCCCTGAGCGTGTCATTGCCCAGGCCGCCATCGAGCACGTTGTCGCCGACGTTGCCGACGATGACGTTGTCCAGCTCGTTGCCGAAGCCGTCGATTTTGCCGGTGCCGCTGAGCTGCAGGTCTTCCACCAGCGCGCGCAGCGTGTAGCTGGCGCTGGCGATCACGCGGTCGCGGTCGGTGGTGTTGGTTTCGACGGTGTTGTCCGCCGATTCGTCGACGATGTAGGTGTCGTCGCCGGCGCCGCCCAGCAGGGTGTCGACGCCGCTGCCGCCGTCGAGCGTGTTGTTGCCCTGGTTGCCGACGATGACGTTGGACAGGCCATTGCCCGTGCCGGACAGGTTGTCGCTGCCCTGGAGCTCGAGCCGCTCCACGTTGTCCGCGAGGGTGTGGGTCAGCCACGCGCGCACGGTGTCAGAGCCGCGATTGGGTTTCTCGATGACGTCGTCGCCCTCGCTGTCGACGACGTAGATGTCGTTGCCCGCGCCGCCGTCCATCGTGTCGGCGCCAGCGCCGCCGTCGAGCCGGTTGTTGCCGTCGTTGCCAAACAGCTCGTTGTTGCCGCCGTTGCCGGTTCCCTCCAGGTTGCCGGCGCCCGTCAGGCGCAGCACCTCCAGGCCGTCCGTCAGGGTATAGGAGATGGCGCTCTCCACCGTGTCTTTGCCCTGGCTCACGTCGTCAACCTCGGTGACGAGGTCGTCGCCGCTGTCGACCCGGTAGGTGTCGTCGCCGGCTCCACCGATGAGCGAGTCCGCGCCACCCTTGCCGTCAAGGATGTTTTTGCCGGCCGTGCCGAAGATGGTGTTGTCGGCGTCGTTGCCGGTGCCGTTGAGGGCGCCGCCCGTGAGCGTGAGGTTCTCGACGTTGGCATCGAGCGTGTGGCTCACCGAGGCAAACACCGCGTCAGTGCCTTGCCCGTCGGCGGCCTCGACGACCTCATCGCCGGTGTCGTCGACAAAATAGGTGTCGCTGCCGTCGCCGCCTTCCATCGTGTCGGCGCCGGCGCCGCCGTTGAGCACGTTGTTGCGGGCCTCGCCCTCCACGCTGATGCGGTTGTTCAAGGCGTTGCCGGTGCCGTTGAGGGCGGTGCCGGTGAGGACGAGATCCTCGACTCCGGCGGCGAGGACGGCAACGCTCACGCTGGCGCGCACGGTGTCGAGGCCCTGTTCGGCCGCTTCGGTGACCGCGTCGCCGAGGTCGTCGACGATGTAGATGTCGTTGCCCAGGCCGCCGGCCAGGGTGTCGGCACCCGCCGCGCCATCGAGCGTGTTGTCGGCTTCGTTGCCGATGAGCCAATTGGCCAGGGCGTTGCCGGTGCCGGAGATCGGGGCCGTGCCGAGCAGCTCGAGGTTTTCGACGTTGTTGCCCAGCGTGAAGCTCACCGACGCGTTCACGCGGTCGGTGCCCGCACCGAGGCCTTCGATCACCTGCTCGCCCGCTTGATCGACCACGTAGACGTCGTCGCCGCCGCCGCCTTCCATGCGGTCGACGCCCGTGCCGCCGTCCAGGGTGTTGGCGGCACTGTTGCCGATGAGGAGGTTGGCCAGCGAGTTGCCCGTGGCGTTGATCTCCTGGTGGTCGGTGAGCGTGAGGTCCTCGAGGTGGGCACCCAGCGTCCAGTTGATCGAGGCCCTGACGGTGTCGCGGCCCGCGTCGGCGAACTCGGTCACCTTGTCGGATTCGTTGTCGACGACGTAGGTGTCGTTGCCTTCGCCACCGATCAGGGTGTCGGCGCCGGCACCGCCGTCCAGCAGGTTGGCCGACTCATTGCCCGTGATCACGTTGGCCCCGCTGTTGCCGGTGCCTGAGAGCTCGCCCGCGCCGGCCAGCAGCTCCAGGTTCTCGGTGTGGTCCCCCAGGGTGTAGCTGGCACTGGCCTGGACGAGGTCGGTGCCCTGGCCGGACTGCTCGGTGACGGTGTCCTGCGAGTCGTCGACGACATAGGTGTCGTCACCAAGACCGCCCAGCAAGGCGTCGGCGCCGCCGCGTCCGTCGAGCAGGTCGTCGCCCTCGCCGCCCTCCAGGCGGTTGCCGGTGGAGCTGCCGATGAGCGTGTCGCCCGCGGTCGAGCCGACGAGGTTCTCGATGCCGGCCAGCGTGTCGCCCTGGGCGTCGCCGCCCGACCCGCGGCCGGTGGTGAGGTTCACCATGACCGCACTCGCCGATGCGGCGTAATCCGCGGTGTCGCTGCCTACGCCGCCGATCAGGGTGTCGGCGCCGCCACCGCCCACCAGGGTGTCGGCGCCCGCGCCACCCTCCAGCCGGTTGCCACTGCTGTTGCCCACGAGGCGGTCGGCATGGCTGGACCCGGCGAGGTTCTCGATCGAGTCGAAAATGTCGCCTCCGGCATCGCCGGTGTTGTCGGCCGCGGCCTCGAGGCTGGCCGTGACGCCCGCGGTGGACGATGAATAGGACGCGGTGTCGGTGCCGCTGCCGCCCCGCAGGCGGTCGGCCCCGCCGCCGCCCACGAGGATGTCGTCGCCCTCGCCGCCTTCGAGCTGGTTGTCGCCGGCGTCACCGGCCAGTTCGTCGGCAAAGCTGGAGCCGATGAGGTTCTCGATGCTGTCGAAGGTGTCGCCGTCGTCGGCGCTCGCGTCGTCAAGCCGGGCCACCACCGCACCCAGCGCGTCGGCGTAGCTGGCGGTGTCGGAGCCCGTACCCCCCTGCAGCTTGTCGGCACCCAGACCGCCCACCAGAAGGTCGTCGCCGGCATCGCCGGCCAGGGTGTTGTCGCCGTTGTCGCCCGTCAGCGTGTCGGCGAACTGGGAGCCCCGAAGGTTTTCGATGCCCTGGAACGTGTCACCCTGGGCATGCCCGCCGGTCGCCGTGCCGGTGCGCAAATTGATCGCGACCGCGGCATCCGATGCGAAATAGCTGGCCGTGTCCAGCCCGGCATCACCGCGCAGCACGTCGGCGCCGGCCATGCCGGCCAGGGTGTCGTCGCCGGCCCCGCCCTCGAGCGTGTTGGCCGCCGCGTCGCCGGCCAGAGTGTCATCGAACTTGGAGCCGATGAGGCCTTCGATCGACACGTAGACGTCGCCGGCGGCCTCGCCGGTGCTGGCGCCCGAGACGGACATGGACGCGTTCACGCCCGCCTGTGCAGCGGCATAGCTGGCGCTGTCGTTGCCTGCGCCGCCTTCGAGCACGTCGGCGCCCTGCCGGCCCTCGAGCACGTCGTTGCCGTTGCCGCCGACGAGCAGGTTGTTGCCGTCATCGCCGGTCAAGGTGTCGTCGAAGGCGCTGCCGGTGATGTTCTCGATGCCGGCGAGCACGTCTCCTTCGGCGTCGCCGCCGGCGCCCACACCGGTGCTCAAGTTGGCGATCACGCCGGATGCCGAGCCCGCGTAGCTGACGCGGTCCATGCCGGCACCGCCTTGGAGCGTGTCGCCCCCGGAGCCGCCATCGAGGGTGTCGTCGCCGTCGCCGCCGAGCAGCGTGTCGTTGCCGACCAGGCCTTCGAGCGTGTCGGCGCCGGCACCCCCGTCCAGGGTGTTGGCCGAGTCATCCCCGATGATGGAGTCGGCCCCGCTGCTGCCCACGACGTTCTCGATGGACTCGAAGGTGTCGCCCTGGGCGTCACCCCCTGAGGTGGTGGAGGCGCCCAGGTTGATCGTGACGGCGGCGCTGCCGGAGTAGTCGATGGTGTCGCTGCCGTCGCCGCCGATGAGCTGGTCGGCACCGGCGCCGCCGATCAGCGTGTCGCTGCCGCGCCCACCGTCGAGGCGGTTGGCGGCGGCATCGCCGAGCAGCCGGTCGCTGAAGCGCGAACCGAGCAGGTTCTCGATGCGCTCCAGGATGTCGCCTTCGGCGTCTCCGCCCTGGCCGGCTGCGCCGGCCACGAGGCTGACCGCGACCCCTTGAGAGGAGCCCGCATACGATGCGGTGTCGACGCCGTCGCCGCCGTCGAGCTGGTCGCTGCCGGCGCCACCGAGCAGCACGTCGGCGCCCGCAGCACCCGAGAGCTGGTCGTTGCCCGGGTTGCCCCACAGGGTGTTGTCGGCGGCGTCGCCCAGCAGCGTGTCGTCGAACTCGGAGCCTTCGAGGTTCTCGATGCCGCTGTAGGTGTCGCCGACGGCATCGCCGGTGTTCAGGCTGGTGTCCGCCAGGCTCACGGTGAGGGCGGTGAGCGCGTGCGCGTAGCCGGCCGTATCACTGCCATCGCCGCCGACGAGCTCGTCGGCACCGGCGCCGCCCTCGAGCAGGTCGTCGCCGAGCCCGCCGTCAAGCCGGTTCGCCAAATCGTCGCCGACGAGCTCGTCGGCCTCGCGAGATCCGATCAGGTTCTCGATGTCCTGCAGCAGGTCGCCCGACGCGTCGCCCGCCGAGCCGCGGCCGGACTGCAGGCTGACCACGACGCCGAGCGCCGAGGCGCTGTAGCTGGCCACGTCGGTGCCGGCGCCGCCCTTGAGCACGTCGGCGCCCGCGCCGCCTTGCAGGGTGTCGTTGCCGGCGGCGCCCTCGAGCGTGTTGGCCACCGCCGAGCCCGTGAGCACGTCGTTGAAGGCACTGCCGACGAGGTTCTCGATGCCGCTGAGCAGGTCACCTTCGGCATCGCCGCCGCTGCCGGTGCCGGCGGCCAGGTTGACCGTGACGCCGCCGTCGGAGCCGGCGTAGTCGGCCGTGTCGGTGCCGTCGCCACCGTCCAGGCGGTCGGCGCCGCCGCGGCCGATCAACCAGTCGTTGCCCTCGCCGCCCTGCAGTTGGTTGGCCGTTGCGGTGCCTGCCAGGCGGTCCGCGTAGGCGGAGCCTTGGAGGTTCTCGATGCTGGTGAGCGTGTCGCCGGTGGCCTCGCCTCCGCTGGCCGTTCCGGCCAGAAGGTCGATGTCGACCGCGGCGTCAGACGATGCATAGACCGCGGTGTCGACACCGGTGCCGCCGGTGATGCTGTCGGCCCCGGCGCCGCCCTCGATGATGTCGTCGCCGGCGCCGCCGTCGATGATGTCGTCGCCGTCGCCGGCCAGAACCCGGTCGTGCCCGACCAGGGCCTTGATGGTGTCGTTGCCGGCACCGGCGCGGATGTCGTCGCCCAGGCCGAAGGCGGCGAACACGACGCCGTTCTTGCCCGCGACCGAGTAGTCCATGTCTGCCGAGGAGCGCACGTCCCGCAGCACGGCGGGGACGGACGTGGAGCCGGTGATCTCCTTGCCTTCGAGCAAGCCGGTGGCGGTGATGCGCAGATCAAACGCGGTCTCCGCGAAGGGCACGCCGTCCGGAGCCACCGGGTACTTGAGCAGCAGCGAGACGGTGTTGCCACGCTCGGCCAGATCCGGCGGCAGCGTGACCAGCCAGCTGGAGCCGCTGCGCACGGCGCCCACGACCTCGAAGTCGCTGGGCAAGCCGGAGATGGTCAGGGTCGACAAGGCGAGATCGGCACGTGCCAAGGCCTGGATGGTGAGCAGCCGGGCGAAGCCGCTGCCCATGTTGCCGCCGCCGTCGCCGTCGATCAGATCGTTGCCCGAGCTGCCGATGAGCACCTCGGGCGCCACCTGCGCCGAGGCCGAAAGATCGTTGGCCGACTCGGCCGAGCCCGCTGAGCCCTGGATGCGCAGGCCGCCGCCTTCGATGGCCGAGGAGGTGACCCCGGTCAGGTTGCGCACCGTGGTGCTGAGGCTGATGGTGTCCGCCGGGGGGCGCGGCGGCGGGGGCTCACCCGGCGTGCCGGAGCTGCTGCCCGAGCCCGGCGTGACGATGATGATGAACGAGGGCGGCGCCGGCCGGTCGAGGGCCGAGGCCTCCTGGCTGAACGCGGCACCCAGGTCGGGCAGGGTGATGCCCGCCGGCGCCTGCACCTGGGCCGGGCGGGCCGACGACTCGCTGCCGCTCTGGTCGGGGTTGCGCGGGTCGACGACCTCGTCCGACAGCTCGACGCCAGACCGCTTGCCCTTGCCGTCGAGCAGGGCGTCGGGCAGGTTGGCCACCAAGGATCGGGCGCTGGTTTCGGTGAACTGCACCGCGCCGGCCGTGTTGATCAGCTCAAAGGCCTCGGCCTCGCGGTCGGAAAACACGATCTTGAAGGCGGGATTGAGCGCCGCCTGCAGGGCCGCCCCCTTGAGCAGCATCTGCTCGCCGCCCCGCAGCAGCAGGATGATGTCGGTGCCGGCGATCTGGACCTTCTCGACGCGCGAAGAGGCGATCGGCAGCACCAGCGCGAGGTCGGCGCCGGAGGTGGGGACGGTGAAAACGGTGATCTTGCTGGTGCTCATGGCTTCTCTCTTGGACGGGGCCCAGGTCTGCTTGAGACCAGGCTCCGTGGGGTGAGCGTGTACGTCATCGCCGTGCCGGGCAGACGAACGGCAGCGCGCCGGGGATTGCGGCCCACATCAGGCGCGGCGGATGATGAGTTTCTCGCCCGACTGCGGGGCCATTTGGGCCGCGAGGCGCAGCAAGGGCGAGCTCACCTGGAAAGAATTCGACTGGTTCCGGGCCGTGGGGCTTCATCAGGGCGGTGATGCGCGCAGTCAGGCAGCAAAGTCGGCTGCAACCGACCTTCATTTTAGGCTACTGGGGCTGCTGCGGATTGCCAAAAAATGCACGGCGCGGGCGAACTGCGCAGGGCCTGGGGGAGCGGACAGGATGGTGGATTTGCCTGGGTCGGGCACTGCAGGTTCAAACCAATGCACCCGGTGTGACGAGGGTATAGGGCGTCGTGCCCTCGCCGAGATAGGCGTTGTTCTGCTCACGCAGCCGCGCCGCCGCATCGTCGTACAGAAACGGCAGGAAGGCAAAACGCCGGCCGCGCGTGACGGGCGTCACCATGTGCAGCAGCGAACAGGAGAACACCACGGCCGCGCCGGGCAGCGGCTTGTAGCTGCGCGTTCCATACTCCGGAAACCGCAGTTCTCCGCCCTCGAAATCGGCGTTGAGATTGATGGACACCGCAAAGCATCGGTGCGCCGTACCCTTCGTGGTGTTGTCGCGGTGCGGCCGGAAGTGCCCGCCCGTCTCGGCTTCGTAACACCCGATGAGATGGCGCTCCATGCGGGTTGCATGGAAACAATGGACCTTCAGGATCTCCGGTGCAATCGCCAGGCGCACCCGCTTTTGGACCTCGGCAACGAGCGCAGGGGCTTCGAGCGTCCGGTCCATGCGCCGCTTGAAGGCGTGATCCAGCTTCAAGGTGGTCAGGCCGTCCTTCTCGACCATGAAGCCGCTGTCCTGCCCGCCATGCTGCTCGTAGTAGGCCATGAGGCGGGCACACAGATCGGCATCGAAGACTTTCGGCAAGTGCAGCACCGGCGCCGCAATCGGATAGCCGGCCGCCCCGTCGACCGCCGGCAAGGCGTCCAGGAGGGCCTCGATGCGGGCAGGATCCTGCGCTTGCAGGCCCGTCAGGGTGTGGCGCACCCGCAGGTCGGGATCGAGAACCATCCACAAGGGCCGCAGCCTGGCCGGCGCTCCCGCCTGGCCCTCGATCGGCAGCGCGCCATAGAGCCTGCCCAACTCGCCGCCCGTGTCCCAGAAGAAGCGCACGCCGGGCAGCATCTCGCGAACGCGGCCCAGACGCTCGTCCTCAGGGTCCTGGCTGACGCCGAAGAACGCGAGGTGCTCGTCGTCGAACAGGGCCCGGCGCGCCACCAGGGCGGACAGCATACGGCGGCCCACTTCGGTGCCCGCTGAGCCGAAGAAGCACAAGACCAGGTATCGGCCCGCCGCCGAATCGAAGGTGTACTTCTCGTTGCTGGTGCAGCGCGCCAGGAAGCCTGGCGCGGGTTCGCCGGGCGAGATGCTCCGGTACTTCAACTGTTCGGTCGTGAGGGTGGGCATAAAGACATCCCAACGTTCATGCAGAAACAGCCAGCGGCCGGGCCCCCGGGGCCCGCGGCGTCAACGCGGCAGGGCCGCGCCCAGCCTGGTCAGCACTTCGCGGACATCGTGCAGCAGCGTTCTGACACCCGCGCCATAGCCCAGCTCACCCGAGGTGAACATCGACTCGCAGTGGCGCAGGTAGGACGAAGCCCGCTTCGCGCCGACGATGTGGGCCGAGGTGATGAGTTCATGAATCGACTTCAGCACCGGCTGCAGGTCGATCGCATCCGACTGGTCGATGATGGAGACGGCCTTGTCGATCTGCCTGCCGAACCCGGCGCAAACCGCGCGGTAGGTGTCCACATCCTCATCGAGATCGCGCAAGGCCGCAGCCTGGTCGATCTCCAGGTGCTCCGACAGACTGAAGTTGATCGCCGGTTTCAAGACGTTCACCTCGTGGCTTGGTGCAGCCCGCGCTCGATCAGGCTGGCGAGCCTCGAGATCAGGATCTGCTGGCTCAGTGGCTTGGACATGTGGTCATTCATCCCGGCGGCCAGGCAGGCGTCGCGGTCGGACTGCATGGCATAGGCCGTGACGCCGAGTATGGGCACGCGCCGGAGGTAGCCGTAGCGCTGGGGGTTGGTCAGGGAGGTGGCCCTGAGCAGCTTTGTGGCGTCGATGCCGCTCAGGCGCGGCATCGAC
>Ga0208854_1000396_pt1 | contig 10865 bp, 12 predicted proteins | sample LakMenEpi30Nov11_FD_150748 | JGI IMG/M metagenome (GOLD analysis project Ga0208854, IMG submission 150748) | Freshwater microbial communities from Lake Mendota, WI - 30NOV2011 deep hole epilimnion (SPAdes) | ecosystem: Environmental > Aquatic > Freshwater > Lake > Epilimnion/Euphotic zone ...
AACGGCTACAATTTACGATTTTCATTAAAGCGGTCTGATCCCCCTAAATCCCCCTTAAAAAGGGGGACTTGACCCTGAACTTTAAGGGTTCGATAAATTTAAACTATGATCGTTTAAAGTATATACTATCTAAACGCACGACAGATTACTCGCCCCAAAAAGGAGCAATTTTTTCAACAAAAGAAAGAGCGGCTAATTGTAAAAGTACCTCGCGCCATTGAGGTTGATGGGTGCTGCCGATGCAGAGATACTGATCCTTCTGGCAACCAATCCGACCAGGACTGCGGGAATAAATCAGGCTGGGATCAATTTTTTGTACTGTTGCTAGGGACTCAGCCTGGGCTGGAATACAAAATTCATAGTTCATTGCTCTTAAACTAGTGGCATCTCCGATTAATCCCGCTTCGGAAATCATGGATAGGTCAAAGGTAATTTTATCAGTGCCGTTTTCAGCTAATACAGGATTGAGCAGGTTAAGAGATAAGGTAATTGTCAAGAGAGGGGAAAAGGGGAGGAGATGGAAGAAATGAGGAGATAAAAAGTATTGTTTCATAACCCGTTTTAAAAAATTGGTTCGCCTTTTAGGGTAGCGTTTGAGCCTGGGTAATTTCTAGATAGATGTGCTCTAATTGAACTGGCTGTCGGGCGATCGCCACAATGGGAATACCGTCAAAGGCCACTAAAACTTCCCGTAATTCCAAGGGTTCAGGCAACCAAAAAGCTAAGTTTCCTCGATAACGACGATGGCGATAACCCAGGCTTTTGGCCCGCTCTAAGATCTGCTTTTCTGCTGTGGTTTCAATGGTTAGAATTTCCTTGGCTGGAATTAATTGTTGCAGTTCCGTTAAACTGCCCTGGTTTAAAATTTTACCTGCTTTTAAAATGCCCAGGCGATCGCAAAGACGTTCAGCTTCATCTAACAAGTGAGTGGTTAACAGAATAGTCATCCCCTCCTGTTGAAGGTTTTGAATTAATTGCCACAGATCATAACGGGCTTCGATATCTAGTCCAGTGGTCGGTTCATCTAGGATTAATAATTTGGGTTGATGTACAAGGGCGATCGCCATATTTAAACGGCGTTGCATTCCACCACTGAGCTTTTCTACGGGGGTTTTCGCTCGATCTAATAAGTTAACGGCTTGCAAACAAAATTCCAAACGATGACGACGTTCCTGGGCAGATAAACCATAAATTTTAGCGAAAAAATCAAGATTTTCCTGACAAGTTAAAGTCCGATAGAGAATATTTTCCTGGGGCGCAACCCCTAGCCATCGTTTTGTTGTTTCTGAAACGGGCTTACCCTCAATCAAAATCTGCCCTTGGTCTGCTTTCAGTAAGTAACTAATTAAATTAATAATAGTCGTTTTGCCTGCTCCATTGGGGCCAAGTAAGCCATAAATCTCGCCTGCTTTAATACTGAAACTAAGCTGATCTAAAACTAAGCGATCGCCGTAATATTTGGAGACATTTTCAAGGGATAACATTGCTGATTGATCGGGAAATTTTAACAAACTTTAAAAAATTTTAACATTTTTAGCATTCATTCAATAATTATTACAAACGTCGTTCCCGTTCTAACATCTGTCGATAGGAAAACCAGCCGCCAATAACCATTAAAATGGAAAAAATGATTAAAAATTGGAGATGGGGCCATAAATCCTGTGCCGAATAACCGTTTGCCCAAACTCCACTGAGAGCGGTAGTCATGTGATAAATGGGATTATAAACAGCGATCGCTTTCAAGGTCGGTGGAAAAATAGAAGCTGGGAAAAAAGCTCCTCCTAAAATTAATAAAGGCACACCAAAAGTAGCCACTAAAGCATTAACATCTTCGGTACGACGAGCTAATTGAGTTCCTAAGATAAAGCCAATCCCAACATAGGCAGCAATACTGAGAATAATAATGGTAATCCCTAAAGCAATAGAACCTCGAAATTGTGCGCCAAAGCTGACAGCAACGCTATAGACCAAAAGACCTTGACCGATGGCAATGACCGTATGGGCTAAAAAAATACCAAAAAAATAAGCCGTGCCTCGTAAGGGTGAAATAAATAATCTTTTCAGGGTATTTTGTTCCCGTTCAGAGACAATCGTGGCCACACTACCGCCCACACAACTGAAAAATAGAGCGGCTCCAATTAAACTGGCAGGGGCAGCAAACTCCATTGCTTCGTTGAGAGGTAATCCCGATCTATCGGCAAAAATAAAGCCATTTAATAAGAGTACAGCAATCGGAAAAACGGCCCAAAAAATCAGGCTCCGTTTCCGTCTCATTAATTCTCTTAAAATGCGTTGGGCGATCGCCCCAATCTCTCGACAGTATTGCTGCATTCTGGTTATTTCAATTATTTTAAGTCGAGTAAACCTTTTTCTTTAAGCTTGGGATTGAAACGAATTTCTACATTCACGCCTCTTTGTTTAAGTTGTTCCAGAATTTCGGTTTCCACTCGACGGGCGATCGTCTTTAATAATTTCACTTGCCCTAATTCATCAGTTTGCAGATAGGTATTTTTTTCGTCTTCTGTCATCGTTAATTTGGTATCAATGGGATCTGTCCAAGCTTTTTCTGCCTCTCCATTTGCCGATGCTAAACTCCCATGTTCATTAATCCACTGTTGACGAATATTTTCTAAGATCGTGCGGTTAGGTTTTTCAATGGTTTGAACTTTGAGCCAGTAACAGGATTGAGGCTTTCTGACTAGATTCTGTTTGAGGCTGACATAAATATCCCGTGAATAGGCAACCCATTGTAATTTTTTTTCCTGATCAAAGATAGCATAAACGCCAATTTTTCCTTGCCAAGTCTCATCAAGGTTGCCGTCCTCTGTTAAGTAGGCAATAAAGCTTAAATCCTGTAGATTTGGAATCTGGTTGTCTATTGTCATGCACTGTACCTTTTAAAAATTGCCTATTTCTTTATTCTATCCTGATAGGGAAAGCGATCGCCTTTTCGTCGGTCAGCTTGATGGGCTTGGTAGCGTAATACTAAACCAAGATTAATTTGTTTGGTAAGCCAATATAAAGGCGTTAATATCAAAAAAGTTACGATAGTCGCTAGAATCGGCTGTTTATGGGAAAGACTTTGGGCCAAACTCTGAGCTAAACCATCGGGGTCAGTAACAAAATCCCAACTATTAAACCGCAAAAAACGCCCTAAATAAATTCCCACTGCCGAGAGAAAATGACTGAGGAGTTCAACGGGAAGAATAAAACGTTCTTGATCTCTCCGCTCCAGGTAATATCCCAAATTTAAAAGCGACATAACATAGCACTGGAGTCCCGATAGTAAAAAGAGAAAATATTGCGGGGTTAGGGTAAAAATAACGACACTTTCAGGAACATCCAGACGAGCAATCTTAACATAGTGAATAATATCTGTCAGGATATAGGGTGCGTTGGGTAAAAAGGCGACAAAAATAGCAAAAATTAGCCACCAAAATATTGAACGGCGTTCAGCAATCCGAAATAACCAAACACTTAAAACCAAGGGAATAACGGCTAAGAACAAATTCCAAGCTATTAATAAATAACTGGTTCTGAGTACTCGCCAGGAGATATCAAACCACCAATACAATAAATCCATTCTGATTACAAATCCTTTTAATCTCTAGGCTATTTACATTTAGTTAAGCAATTTTTTCATCCATTTCAACCCATACCGTTACGGCAGCTACCGCAATTAACATTTCATCATTTTTGTCGGCTAATTCAGCGATCGCTCTGCCAGGGACAACCATGCCGCCTGTTTCTAGGTTTAGGCTTTTTTGACCAAAGGGTAAGACTGCCAACACCTCTTCCGAACGAACCGCTTCAGGATAGGGAACCGCAACTTGCACCTCGACAATCATTTCATTGGGATGACTCAAACCAGCCACTTCCCAGATACCTAACAACGCATTATGGGCGATCGCATTACGAACAGCACGAGCCGCAGCGACCGTCGGGTCTTGACCATGTTGATCAATGCCCATACCCATCTCAATAATGAAGCGTTTACGAGTCATTTAGGGTTAGCTCAAAACAAAGACAATTTATTTTAGCTTGATCAGTCTTTTCCCAGAGGGTTTTGAGGCTTGATTAATAGAGAAGAGACTTCGTATAGGTTCCCCACAGACTAGCGGCCTGGACACTACTGCTACGAGTCGGTGTATTATCATCATTGCCTAGCCAAATCCCTGTCACCCGATTCATCTGGGGAACAAAGCCAATAAACCACAGATCAACTCCCTTGTTCGTGGTTCCTGTTTTACCGGCGGCTCCGGCGACTGTATTGGCAGACCGTCCCGTTCCAGATGTCACCGCATTTCTGAGCATTCCCGCCATTGTATTAGCAATATTTTGAGGAATGACCTGTTGTTGACCATCTTGAGCCGGATTAAATTCGTAGATCAGACGACAGGTTTGGGGCTGGTCATAATTTTGACAATCTCCCCCGTCCAAAATGCGACGAATGGCGTGGGGTTTATGCCATCTTCCTTGATTGGCGATCGCGCCATAGGCTCCTGTCATTTCTAACACCGTTGTCTCACTTTGCCCTAGTACTAAGCCAGGGGAAGCATTCAGAGTTGAGCGAATACCTAAACGTTCTGCCAGGTTAACAATATTGTCCAGTCCCACCCGTTGAGCCACTCGCAAGGCCACCGCATTTTCTGACTGAGCCAAACCGTGAGTCATGGTAATCTCGCCCTGACTGCGTTCACAGCCTTTAAATGCTTGCCCCTGCCAAAACAGAGCCTTACAGGAAAAAATGCTACTGGCAGAAATTCCCTGTTCTAGGGCTGCTGTATAGGTAAAAAGTTTAAAGGTTGAACCTGGCTGTCGTTTAGCCTGGGTGACACGATTATATTGACTTTTTTGATAATTCGCACCGCCGACTAGAGCCACTATTTCACCATTATTACTGTTAAGCGTTACTAATGCTCCTTGGGAATAGTGAAACTGGGAACCCTTGGTGGCAATATTTTGTTTGAGGGCTTGTTCCGCTTTTTTTTGAGTCTTGATATCCAGACCACTTTCCACAATAAAATTGCCTTCCTTGGCGATTTCCTCCCCTAATAATTGTTGTAGTTCACTAAAAACATAGCTATAAAAATAAGGGGCAATCAGTTTCGACAAAGATTGACGGGCCTTGGGACTGACTTCAATCCGCGATCGCCTGGCTCGATTGCCTTCCTGTTCACTAATCATGCCCTGGGAAACCATGCGTTTAATAACGCGATCGCGAAACTGAACTGAGGTATCGTAATCTTGAACCGGATTATAAAGATTAGGGGCGGGTAACATGGCCACCAAAGTTGCCGCTTCGGAAATCGTTAAATTTTTGGCTGATTTATCAAAATAAAATTGAGAAGCATCTTCAAAACCATAATTTCCTGCTCCCAGATAAACACGATTTAAATAGGCTTTGAGAATATCATCTTTGCTATAAACGGCCTCCAACTTGAGAGCCACTACCATTTCTCGCAGTTTCCGCATCGCTGTATTTTCCCGTCCCACTTCTGGAAATAAACTCCGGGCCAATTGTTGCGTTAAAGTGCTGGCTCCCTGCTGCATTCGGCCTTTACTATTAATCAAAATCGCCCGTAGAACACCGTAGGGATCAACCCCAAAATGCCAATAAAAACGGCTGTCCTCCGAGGCAATGACCGCTTTAGCGAGATAGGGAGAAAACTCTTTTAATTGTCGTAATTCGTGATGGGTTTCCTGTTTAACAGGGTTAAGGGGAGTCTTACCATCATTGGCATAAATGACAACGGGGCCAACAACCCCAGGCGGGAGCGGTTTGACTTGAATACCAGAACTGGCCCAGAAGATCCCCAAAGCCGCTAGTCCTGTTAGTAATCCCGTCCCATAAAGGCCGTAACGTAAACTTTTCAACCAAACCGGAGCAGGATTGTGGAAAGTAATTTCGGTGACATTTTCCAATTCTGGAGGCCCTAGACTAATCACATCTCCAGATTTTAAGACCAAAGATTGCAGCCGTTTTCTCCCCAGATAAATGCCATTCGTACTATCTTCGTCGCGGATCTCAAATTGGTTGGGATTCTGAGAACTACGATGCAGAGAACAATGGGTCTGACTGACAATGGGATTTTCAATCAGGATGTCGCAGGTGCGGGAACTGCGGCCAATAATGTAGTGATCGCCTAACAGTGGATAGTCACGAGTCTTCGCCTGGGGGGTATCTTTAATTAAAAGCTTGGCAACCCTGGCCCCTTTTTTGATAGCAACCTTGGAGCTATGCCTGGCTAGTCGTTGAATCGCTTGGGTAACGAGTTGACTAAGGGGCTGTTGGGAGTAAGGTTGGGTCATAGGGGAGCCAGTTAAACCATTGTCAGTGATCCTAGCGCATGGATTACGGCCTTTAATGAGTACCTAGCCAGATTATGAACTTTCCTAGTTTTTTTAAAGTTGATCAAGACGACCGCAAGCTAACGGGTTGCTTGGTTAACCAAAGCCATCACATCACTACGACTGAGCTTATCCTTGCCTAAGGCCAATACCTCTAGGGTTCCATAGGCTAGGGTTAGGGGAATCTTGCAAAAATTTTGAGCAGGCCCATTCGGCAGGGATTTAGTATATTGATCCGCCAGTTTTAAATTGCGACGCGCATATTGGTGCATATCCTCAACTCGCCAACCCTTCGGAAAAAAACTTACGCCCCGTTGCAAATCTTCCCGATAATTACGGACAATATTGACCGCCTGGAGACCCCGACCAAAGCCGATCGCCTGAGTGCGATTGGTCTGAGTGCCATCGTGCCAAGCCCAGAGATCGGACAGCAGTAAACCCACGGCTCCCGCCACACTAAAGGTATATTGATCCAGATCCGCTTCCGTTTCAATTTCCCAGTTACTGGTTGACCAGTTAGCCATGCGATCTGCCATAGCTGCTGTAGCATCCCAAACCCTGGGTGCAATACTTTCTGGGGCTAACATGGCCCATTCACCCACCCGTAGGGTGACATCTGGCAAAACTCCCCGATAGATAGATAAACCGTAGGCAAAATCTTCTAAGGTGGAATGTTCTGTTGCGGCTTGGAGATTGAGGCTAATCTGGCGTAAAATCTTGGCTTTGGTGAAGTTATCAAGTTCTGAATGGTCTTCCACCTCATCAATGGCTCGCATACATAGGTAGGCCCCAGCCACAGCCTCTAACAATCCCGCCGGCAAAATACTAATGGGAATATAAAATGTCCGACTGGTTTCCTTCAAAACCTCTAGGGCATTATGACGCAGGTTCATTCACTTAACTCCTCACACCAAACTTATGCAATAGCATACACTTAACTTACAGAGAGATCCTAATTTGGGGTTACGAAGTTCCTGGAAATAACAGGAAGGCTTCGACAATGTATTAAATTCAACAAATTCCAGCAAACTTTTTTATCAAACAAGCAAATTAAGTCCCCCTGACTTAGGCTGAAGCATGATCTTTAACCATCGGCGGCAAAGCAAGCTTATATCTTAATCGATTTCTGCCCTGGACGATGCTACCCAAGGAAAGAGATCAGTCTAGGAAATAGCGAAATGATTGCTATACAATGGCCAAAGGCTTTTTAATCGAGATTTTCCTGACATGGCGATTTTACCTCCCTGGCTTGTTCTAGATCCTTTATTAAACTCTTGGCTTCAGGAAGATATTGGTCGCGGCGATCGCTCTACCCAGGGATTACAGCTATCCAAACCAGGTAAGGCTGTCTGGGTTGCCAAGGAACGAGGCACGATCGCCGGTTTAACCTTAGCAGGACGGGTTTTTGGGTTACTGGATCACAGTACTATCTTTATTCCCCAGGTAGGAGAGGGAGAAATCGCAGAAAAGGGACAGGTCATTGCTGAAGTCACCGGACTGATGGATAGTCTATTGATGGGAGAACGGGTTGCCCTCAATTTAGTTATGCGGCTCAGTGGCATTGCAACCCTAACGCGCAAATATGTGGAGGTCATCGCCGATCTCTCAACCAAATTAGTGGATACCCGTAAAACCACTCCTGGTCTCAGAATTTTAGAAAAATATGCGGTACAGGTGGGGGGGGCAACCAATCATCGTATGGGGCTAGATGATTCTGTCATGATTAAGGACAATCATATTTTAGCGGCGGGAGGGATTGCTCCCGCGATCGCCCAAATCCGTAGTTCTATTCCCTATCCTTTGACCATTGAGGTGGAAACGAGTAATTTTGTGGAAATTCAAGCGGCGATCGCGGCCAAGGTAGATATTATTATGCTGGACAATATGACCTTGGAAGATATGGCAAGAGCAGTACAATTGATACGGCGGGACAATCCCGAAATTTGTATCGAAGCCTCTGGCAATATTACCCTGGATAATTTGCGGTTAGTGGCCAAAACCGGCGTTGATTATATTTCCAGTAGTGCCCCGATTACTCGCTCTAACTGGCTAGATCTGAGCATGAAATTAATTCCTAATCCCTGATAGTCTCAAGATTTCTCTCCTATTTTTAAGCATTAATCTCTTCGGAAACTAAATTCAGAAAAATTTCATCCCTATATTCATCATTCACACCGCCCTAGCTCTCCTATCCGAAATATGAGTAACACTGATAACACTGACTTTTTTGCTATTTTTTCGTCGGGCAACGGAACTTCTGAGCCTTTACCTACAACCGTTGATCTCGTTGACCTAGAGAATTTAGAGAGCTATGGGGCGGATCAGCTAGATAGTTTTGAAGATTTGTTTGAAACCTTTGCTTTAGTGGATGCCGGAGAAGAATTGTCACACTTCATCCCCACTATCAGCGTCGGCTCTTCTCCTCAATCTTCCCAGTGTCCCCAATCCCCTCAGTCCGCTCAATCTCCTCTCCTTCCCCCCTTTCTCGTCGAATACCAGGGTCTCAGTCAAAAGCTTCAAGAACTGCAAGAAGCATTACGACAGGCTCAAAAACAATTAGAGAGTCAAGAGCGGCGATCGCTGAGTTGTGATGATTTGATTCAACAGCAAGCCGAGGAAATTAGCAAAAGTCGGGAACAGTTGACTCATACGGTGGCAGAAATTCAAGTTTATCAGCAAGAAGCTCAAAAACAACAATTGCAAATTGAAACCCTGGCTGAACAGTTGGCCCAATCCCAAAACCTTTTAGCTGAACGGGAAAGGGACTGTGTAAGGCTGCAAGAAAACTATCAAACCAGTCATCAGCAAGTCTTGCGAATGGACAAGCAAATGCAAGAATTACGCGCTCGTCTGCAACGTCAACAACGCTACGCCATGCAGTATAAGGCTGCTTTAGAGCAATGTTTGGCTACCCCGAATCTTAACCCCTCTTCTGATATCACAACGGCGATCGCTTCTTTTACAGGTAAAGCTGCCAGTATTCAACCCTGGTCAAAAGCAGGGACAGAAGAAGCGATGATTCCTCTCAAATCTGTTTTAGAAAACGTTTTAGTGGATGAGCATTTGACGGACAAGATTGCCAATCAGACTCCAAACAAAACCCCAGAGGTTGCCGAAATTTCAACCCCTGCTTCTACCCCAGAATCGGTTCCAGCGGCGATCTCTCCCCCATCCGTTACATCAGAAGTGGTCAAGTCTCAAGTTAGCGTACCCGCCCTACCGGAAATGAATGCACCCGTTCCCTTGCCAGAGGTTGCCCCCTCCTTACCGATTAGTTCATCCCCAAATTCTCAGTCCGACTCCCTCAGTTTTGCCATTCAGCCCCAGCGAGTAATTCGTAAATCGATTGATTTGCCCCGTTTTCGGCGGTTGCCTATCCAGAATGCCTGAACGATTCTCTGAGTCCGATACAATATAGACTTGCAAACTTAATTTGCTGACAGATATGTCGTTACCAGACCTGGAAACTCCGATCGCTGATACGCCTGATGACTATCTCAATCAATTACCGGATGAGGTAGAAATGTCCCTCTTCGATCACCTCGAAGAACTGAGACTCCGAATTTTTTATTCTTTGGCGGCGATCGCCGTAGGTATGGTAATTTGCTTTTTAGGTGTCAAACCTTTAGTGCAGATCTTAGAACGACCAGCCGAGGGGGTTAAATTTTTGCAACTGGCCCCTGGAGAATTTTTCTTTGTTTCCCTGAAAGTAGCTGGTTATAGTGGAGCCTTGGTAGCGAGTCCTTTTATTCTCTACCAAATTATTCGGTTCGTTTTACCCGGCTTAACGCGACGAGAACGCCGATTATTGGGGCCAGTGGTTTTAGGCTCTAGTTTACTTTTTTGGGTCGGATTAGGGTTTGCCTATATTGCCCTCATTCCGGCTGCCCTGAATTTTTTTATTAGCTACGGTGCCGATGTTGTTGAACAACTTTGGTCAATTGATCGTTATTTTGAATTTGTCTTACTATTATTGTTCAGTACGGGGTTGGCTTTTCAAATCCCCGTTATTCAGTTGATTCTCGGTTATTTAGGTATTGTTTCCTCCCAGAAAATGCTCCAAGGCTGGCGTTACGTGGTGCTTGGTGGCGTGATTTTGGGAGCAGTTTTAACGCCTTCCACTGATCCATTAACCCAATCTTTATTAGCTGGAGCAGTCATTGGACTGTATTTTGGTGGGATTGGATTGGTTAAATTAACGGGTAAGTAAGCGATTTAAAAAGAGAACAAAACTAATGAGTAACCTAGAGGGGCCTCGATTTTACGATTTGTTTTGGAAAGTGGCCAGTATTGAAAAGCGAGTCACCCGCTTAGAGAATGGTTATCATCAATTGGATAACACCCTTGATCCTGAAGGTTGGATCGGGGAAGCTTTTAAGCTACAGGAAGAAGACCTGGAAACTATCAAGGCCGATTTTAAGAGATTATTTTGGCTTGATTTTCGATGAGTTGTTCACCGTTTTTGACAGTCGAGGCGAATTTTCTAGATTAAATGTATTTTTCATATCAACCGT
>Ga0208854_1000400_pt1 | contig 10836 bp, 7 predicted proteins | sample LakMenEpi30Nov11_FD_150748 | JGI IMG/M metagenome (GOLD analysis project Ga0208854, IMG submission 150748) | Freshwater microbial communities from Lake Mendota, WI - 30NOV2011 deep hole epilimnion (SPAdes) | ecosystem: Environmental > Aquatic > Freshwater > Lake > Epilimnion/Euphotic zone ...
CTTAGGCTCATTTCGTCTAGTGCTTTCATCAATTCCATCTTTTTACCTTACCTCAACTCTATCCCCATTTTTCCATTACCCTTGGAATCGTTACAAAAATATTAACTGCGACTCCGGCGGATAAATTAGCTTGGGATAATCGTCTAAATCCCCCAATACTGGGGGACTTTGAAACCCATAAATAGAGAACGTTTCCCCCCAAATTTGGGGGGCTAGGGGGGCTAAACTAAAAAACGCAAATTATTACCGTGTGAGATATAGAGTTGGCAGAAAATCACCTAGGGTTTTAAAACCTTTTGCAAAACACCTAACAGTAACAAGACTTTTTCGGGATGGCTGTTATAGCCCATGAGACCAATCCGCCAGACTTTACCCGCTAATTCGCCTAGACCTAAGCCAATTTCTAGATTGTATTCGATACGTAATTTGGTGGCGATCGCCTTGGCATCTATACTATCGGGAACCTTGACGGTGGTTAAGGTGGGTAAACGAAAAGCCTTCTCCACATGGCAGCTTAAGCCTAACGTTTCTAGTCCCTCCCAAAGCAATTCCGCGTTTTCTTGATGACGTTGCCAGCTATTTTCGATTCCTTCTGCGGCTAGGATATACAGTGCTTCCCGTAAAGCATAGTTCATATTAATGGGGGCCGTGTGGTGATAGGTGCGTGCGCTTTGCGTGCCGTTGGCATCGCTGCCCCAATAGTGACTGAGAAGAGACATATCCAGATACCAGTTCGGGATAATGGTACGGCGATTCTGCATTTTTTCCACCGCACGGGGACTCATGGTAAAAGGAGCAATACCTGGAGGACAACCCAAGCCTTTTTGGCTGCAACTATAGGCCAGATCAATTCCCCACTGATCTAGAAAGAGGGGAACAGCCCCTAAACTGGTGACGGTATCGACTAAGAGCAAACAATTATGCTCACGACACAGTTCTCCTAGCCCTTCTAGGGGTTGCCGCACACCAGTCGAAGTTTCTGCCTGTACGATCGCTAAAATAGCCGGTTTATGGGTTTGAACTGCCGTGGTTAATTCTTCTAGGTTAAAAACTTCACCCCAGGGCTTGGTGATTTTGCGAACATCGGCCCCGTAGCGTCCGGCCATATCCACTAAACGATTACCAAAATAACCCTTCACTGCCACTAAAACCACGTCCCCAGGCTCGACAGTATTGGCCAGGGTTGCTTCCATCGCTGCACTACCCGTACCACTAACGGGAATAGTCATCTGGTTTTCCGTTTGCCAAGCATACCGTAGTAGGGTTTGGGTTTCGTTCATTAAGGTCAGAAAGTCGGGATCAAGGTGTCCCAAGGGGGGCAAACTCATGGCCGCCAAGACCCTGGGATCGGCATTGGAGGGGCCAGGCCCAAACAGCCAACGACCAGAGATTTCTACTTTTTGTGCAGGGAAGCGATCGCGTTCATTAATGGTGAAAGTGGTCATGGTTTCAATTTGGCAATGATGGGAAAATTAAGTCAGCTAACGCCAACAAAGCGGGCCAGATTAGGCTATGAAAGTAGTTTAGGATAGAACCTATTCCCCTATCGGTGGTTCTCCTCTCTATTGATGAAAATGCACACAATTCTTAACAAGGAACAACGATCTGGGACAGCAGGGATTGAAGATGTCGTCTAAGGATTTACTGGAAAAATGATCAATTTAAAAACAGATCAGGGTTTTGTGGTGGTTGGAGCGGCGACAGGTCAGGTGATTGCCAGTCAAATCGGTGGTGTTGGTGTGGTTGGTGGCTTTGGCGGTATGGCTTTGGGTACGCCTGTTATTGTCGTGGGGGGCGCGATCGCCGGTGCAGCGATTCAGGGAATTGTGGAAGGAATAGAAACGGGAGATGTGAAGATTTTAGGGGTGACAACATTAGGATCGGTGTTAGGAGCCGGTTTTTCGGCAGCAGTAGGTAAAGTGGGCGTTGGTGTGGCGGGTAGTGCGTTTGGGGTTGGCATGGGAACAATGGCAGCAACAGGAGGATTATTCGCGTTGGGGGTTTATCAATTAATAAAAATGTGTGGTAATCATTCTTCCTCAAGTAAATATTTTGAAAACTTGTTATTTCTAGAGCAAATTACTGAAGAATACGAAAACGAGAAAAAATGGCATAATTTAGAAATCGAAAACGAACTGCAAGACTTAAAGAATGAACTGGAGAAAAACCTATTAGAAAATAATAGTAAAGATTATCAATGGCAACCTCTAGAAAATGATGCTGACTTAGAAAACTTAAAAGAGCAATTGACAACTTATCTGCAAAATGAACATTGCTCGACAAAAACTTTATATGATTCCAATGATTCTCAGCAAGAACAGGGCAACATAATTTTGATTAATACGCCTAACTTTGTTTGGGAACCCAGAGAGCTTAACCACTTTGAATCTCATCCTGTCAGTGCGTTAGCGATCGCTCCGAATAATCAATATCTCTTCAGTGGAGATAGTAAAGGCATTGTTAACCTTTGGGATTTAAACACCCATAAATTGCTATTTAGTTTTATCGGTAATCGAGAGGAAATTCAAGCGATCGTCGTTAGTCCTGATGGTAAAAAACTATTGGCCGCAGGCTTTGATCGCCGTATTAGTGCCTGGCAGATTGAAAGAAAATCTATTTTTTCAGGATTTTATAGCCCAAATTCTCGCTATAGTCATGAAGGTGTTATTCATGCTCTGACGGTCAGTCCTGATGGTCAACTCGTTGCGAGTGGAGGAAGCGATCATAAGATTAAAATTTGGGGAGGAATCACTGGCAAATGGGAACGAACTTTAAATGGTCACACGGATAGTATTTTTGCTTTAGTTTTCAGTGCCGATGGAAAAATGTTAGTCAGTGGCAGTGCGGATAAAACCATTCGTCTGTGGCATTTAAGCAATGATCAGGAACCTGAGATTTTACAAGGTCATGAGCAACGAATTACTTGTTTAGAAATAACCAATAATAACCAATGTTTAATTAGTGGGAGCTTAGATGGCATCATCCATATCTGGGATTTAGCAACTAAAACGATTGTTAAAAGGATCAAGGCTCATTCCCAGGGAATCTTGTCTTTAGCTATTAACAATATTGCCAAAATTTTAGCAACTGCTAATTATCAAGAAATAAAATTATGGGATTTAGAGACTGGGGAATTATTACAAACCTTAGCAGGATGTCATCCGATTAAATTTAGCAAGGATGGAAAGATTTTGGTAACGGGCAATCCTGATCAGAACAAAGTCTTAACAATCTGGCGATATAATGTAGGTAAATTTAAGCAAGAGCAAGATAATAATTTCGCGTTTGATTTTTCTCACAATTGGTGGGATATTTTAGGCGTTTCACCCAATGCCGATCCCCAAGAGATAAAACTAGCCTATTATTATTTAGCTAAACAATTCCATCCTGATCAAAATAATTGTCAAGAGGCTGTAAAATCAATGCAAGTCATTAATCATGCCTATAATCAATTTCGTCGTTTCTGCCGCGATCGTCCTTAGAGTTTATTTACCTAAAAAAGCTATTTTTAGAAAACTTTCCAGTCAAAAATGTTTATTATCTATAATCAAAATGAGGAAAATCTACTATGTTGCAAGAGCTAACAGTGACTTACGACGGTTTAACTTTTCATCCAGAAGAAACTGTTCTTTTAGAACCAAATACTCGCTATCTGATTCAAATTATTTCTCAAGCAGACCAGTCCAAAAAAGTCGATAACAATGCTTGGGATATTTTAGAAGAAATGACAGGAACCTATGAAGCTCCTGAAGATTGGTCAAGTGAACATGATCATTATTTATATGGTACTCCTAAGAAAAATTCCAATGATGAGCAAAGATAGACTTTTTTTAGATACCGTTTTTATTCAGGCAATTCTGAATCCTCATGATCAGTATCATACTGAGGCTACAAAAATCTTACCTCGTGTTAAAACTGCTAACTCCTAACCCTAAAATCCTATGTCTCATCCACTTTACATTGCTTTTATTTGGCATCAACACCAACCGCTCTATAAATCTAAAGATAGCTTCGGTCAGGGACATAGTTACCGTTTGCCCTGGGTGAGATTACACGGGACAAAAGACTATCTCGATCTCGTTTTACTATTAGAAAAATATCCTAAACTTCATCAAACCTTTAATCTTGTTCCTTCTCTAATTTTGCAACTAGAAGATTATGCTAAGGGGACAGCAATGGATCCCTATTTAGCCCTAACCTTAACTCCAGAGCAACAGTTAACCCTAGAGCAAAAACGCACGATCTTAAATACTTTTTTTGATGCTCATCACCGCACCTTAATTGATCCCCATCCCCGTTATCGTCAACTGTACGGACAAAGACAAGATAAAGGCATAACCTGGTGTTTAGACAATTGGAATTTACAGGATTATAGTGATCTGTTGGCTTGGCATAATTTAGCTTGGATTGATCCGCTTTTTCAGGAAGACGATCAGGAACTTCGCTATTGGTACAATCAGCAAAAAGGCTTTACTCTCAGCGATCGCCAACGAATTATTGCTAAACAACGGCAAATTATTGAGCGCATTATTCCCCAACACCGTCGGATGCAAGAAACAGGACAAATTGAAATTACCACAAGTCCCTATACCCATCCTATTTTGCCCTTATTAGCCGATACGCGATCGGGGCGTGTAGCCATACCAGATATGCCCCTACCCGAACCTCGTTTTTGTTGGTCAGAAGATATTGCTCGTCATTTACAAAAAGCAAAAACTATTTACCGCGATCGCTTTAATTGTCAACCCAGGGGACTTTGGCCGTCCGAGCAATCCGTTAGTCCAGCCATCTTAGCCGATATTGCCCAGGCACGCTTTGAATGGCTCTGTTCCGATGAAATGGTTTTAGGCCATAGTTTGCAACACTACTTTCATCGGGATGAACAGGGCTTAATTGCCGAGCCAGAATTATTGTATCGTCCCTATCGTTTAGAAACCCCTGATGGTGATCTGGCCATTGTCTTTCGGGATCATCGTCTTTCCGATCTGATCAGTTTTACCTATCCCACTTTCTCTCCAGAAGTAGCCGCCAGGGATTTAATTAGTCACTTAAACGCGATCGCCTTTTCATTAAAACAGCGTCAAAGCAATCCCCAATCCTTAGCTTTACAAGAACCTTGGCTAGTGACTATTGCCTTAGATGGCGAAAATTGTTGGGAAAATTATCTTCAGGATGGTTTACCTTTTCTTACCCATCTCTATGAAAGATTAAGCCGTTCTGAGCATCTCCAACTCGTCACCGTGGATGAATTTTTGCGCCAGTTTCCCACCGTTCATACCTTACCGATTAATCAACTTCATAGTGGTTCCTGGATTGACGGGACTTTTCGTACCTGGATCGGCGATCCCATTAAAAATAAAGCCTGGGAATACTTGATTGATGCCCGCCAAATTTTGGCTAATCATCCCGAAGCGACTGAAGAAAATAACCCTGAAGCCTGGGAATCTCTCTATGCCGCCGAAGGTTCAGATTGGTTTTGGTGGTTTGGAGAAGGAAATTCAAGCCGTCAAGATGAAATTTTTGATCAACTTTTTCGAGAACATCTTTGCACCCTTTATCGCTCCCTCAATGAAACCATTCCTGGCTATCTTTACCATCCGTTAGAAAGTTATCCTAAAAAAGGAAAACAAGTTCCCGAAGGTTTTATTCATCCGGTGATTGATGGCATTGGTGATGAAGAGGATTGGGAAAAGGCTGGACGCATTGAGCTAGGGGCTAAGGGCGCAATGATCGCCAACACTTTAGTTCGGTGTATTTTTTATGGTTTTAATCATCAATATTTATACTTTAGACTAGACTTCAAATCAGGAGTAAAAATTGGTCAGGGATTACCCAATGAGTTACATTTACTCTGGTATTATCCTGGCTCCATCCAACCCAATTGTCCTGTCCCCTTGGCTCATGTACCAGAACAGCCGCCGGTGAATTATTGTTTTCACCATCATTTAGGTATTAATTTAGAACGGCAGACAACTTGGTTAGAAGAAGTGATCAATCCTTTTCAGTGGCATCCTCGTCCTTGTCAGGCAAAAGTGGCTTTTCAATCCTGTTTAGAAATTGCGATTCCTTGGTCGGATCTCCACAAAGAACCTGATACAGCTTTGCATTTATTGGGAATTTTGGCGGAACAGGGAGAATACCATAGCATGATTCCAGAGGAGTCTTTAATCCTATTAAAAATCCCCTAAAATACTTAATAACTAGATAGGGTTACGGATTGGATCATGAAGCGGAGATCGCCTTCTACTTTTATCATTTAACAGCGATCTCCTTAACTTCTACAATTTGTAATTTGCCTTCCATTTTTAGCACTTAAATAGCGATCGCGGTTTTAAGCAAAAATTCTGAACGTAAATCGTAGCTTAATCCTTTCGACAAATAACAAAACTTAATAAAATTTGGTGATCGCCTCTGAACTGATAAATTGCGATCGCCGTTAGTAGATTTTGCTATGATGACATGAGTTAACCATGTAGAAAAAGAAGCAGGGAGTAACTCAATGTTTGGCAAGTTTTTCAAAAAACAACCCGATCAATCCCAGAGTATGAGCGGGATTACGGTTAATGGCGGTGTGGTTCAGCAGGGTCAAGCGGGTCGTGATCTGCAACAAGTTCAATCGGGAAATCTGGATACGAAACAACAAATCACGAATATCGAAGTCGTTAAGCAATTGGAACAGTTGGAAAATTCTGTCAAAAGTGCGACCTTACCCCAAGCTCAAAAAGATGAAATTCTAGATTATTTGCGTCCCGCTAAACGTGAAGCGGCTAAGGATTCAGCCAATAAGGATTTGATCGGGCAAAATCTGAAGCAGGTTAATGAGACACTAAAAACAGTCAAGGAAACGACGGAAACGGGAAAAAGTCTCTGGAATACTGCCCAGGAGGTTTTTAAAACGGTTAGCCCTTGGTTGGGGGTTGCGGCACATTTTTGGGGACTGTAGGGGCTTGGTCTCCAAGTCCTATGCTTAATAGATTTAGGAACCAAACCTCTACAAATAATTAAATCGTCATTTATTAGGGATTTGCTGTTATGGCTTCACAGGATCAAAATATTGATCATAGCGAGATTAAGAATAGTAGTGTTCAGCAAAGCCAGGCGGGACAAAACGCGGTTAGTTTTAGCAATAGCCGTGATAATCAGGTTGTTATTGAAAATACGTTTTTGCGGTTATTTGGTCGCTCTGAATCGAATCAGGTGGATTGGGATTGGGCAACATTATTATTAGAAAAAAAGCAATTACCTGAAATTCGTAAACGTTTGACGGATACCTTGGGCAGAGAACGCATTTTGATGGATGTATCTATTGCCGAACAACAAGCTTGGGTGAATCGTTTACAAGCGGATCGTCAGTTGCAAATTAATGGCAAAGATGGTGATTTACTTGATCCAAATAAGTTATTAATTGAAACTTTTGGACGGGATGATATTGCAGGAAAATTATTAATTCTAGGTGCGCCTGGCTCAGGTAAAACAACAGCGTTATTGAGTTTAGCGGAACAGTTAGTCATGGGAGCAATTGATCAACCGCAAACGGTGATTCCCGTGATTTTGGAACTTTCGACCTGGCGCGAGGATAGTCAAAGTATTGAGGCTTGGATTATTGAGCAGTTGTATGATTTACATGGGGGAAAGCGTAAGCGAAAAATCTATGAAAAATATCTAGAGCGACAGGTTTTATTGCCATTATTAGATGGGTTAGATGAGTTGGGTTTGGAACGACAAAAAAAGTGTACAGAGAAGCTTAATGAATTTGCGCGAACCTATCCGCAATTAGGGGTTTGTTGTCGGGTTCGGGAATTTGAAACGGCGAATATTAAGTTGGATAGTCTGAATGGAGCGATCTGTCTTCAGGAATTATCCGATAGACAAATCGAGGCTTATTGTCAGAGTATTCATCGGGCTGATTTATGGTCAGAAATGGAAACTAATTCGGCGTTACAAGGTTTATTGCAATTAACGACAGAAGGTGAGCCTGGTTTATTGCGAGTACCTTTATTTATCAAGCTTTTAGCTGATGTTTATGATCCGCAAGAGCCGATTAAAAATAAGGCTGATTTGTTAGAAAAATATATTGAACATCAGTTATCCTTTGATCAACGTTCTTCAGATCGCAGAAAAGGAATGAAAAATCATCGTTGGGCTTATAAGACAGTAGAAAAAGAACGCAAATTAGATAAAACTATTAATAGTTTAAGTTGGGTTGCTAGACAATTACAGGCAGATAACACAGTGGAGTTATTGATTGAGCAAATGCAATCTAATTGGCTCGAATCTAAGGCTCTAAAATTACGATATGTGCTGATTTCGGGGCTGATTTGTGGGCTGATTTGTGGGCTGATTTTGGGGCTGATTTCGGGGCTGATTGCGGGGCTGATTTTGGGGCTGATTGCGGGGCTGATTGTAGGGCTGATTTTTGTGGAGGTGGAAGTTACTGCCGTCGAAGTCCTTCAAATCTTTCGCTCAGAAACTGCGGACTTTATAATATCTCACTTGGAACCTGCCATCCAAAGCTTTTTCAATAAAGTTGATAAGATTATGAAGATTGCGATGGGAGGGCTGATTTTTGGGATGCTGATTGGGATACTGATTGGGTGGCTGCTTTGGGGGCTGGCTATGTGGTCGATGCTGATGTTGGGGTGGCTGCTTGGGTGGCTGCTTTTGTTGCCGGTTATGGGGCCGATGATAGGGCTGAATAGGGCGATGCGTGAGGGGCTAGAGCTAGACTTAAAGGAGCGATCGCGTCCAAATCAGGGCATTTGGAATTCTTTACAAAGTGTTCTTTGGACAACTGCTTTCAGTTATCCTCTGGCTCTGGGCGTGCTTTTCAGTGATTCATTCCTCTTATTTGGGAAAGCTTCTGTTAAAAATCTTGACTGGCTCCATCCGCTCAGTTCTTCCCTACCCAACTCTCTACTTATGGGGTTTTTCTTGTCGCTATACTTCGGGATTTTTCTGGGTGGTGGTAGTGCCTGTGTTCAACATTTTTCCCTACGTCTTGTCCTCTGGCAAAGCGGCACAATCCCTTGGAACTTTGCTCGTTTCCTTAACTATTGTGTTGAACGGCGTTTATTACTTAGAGTCGGAGGTCGTTACCGTTTTCTGCACCGTGAACTCCTCGATCACTTTGCCCAATTACCGCCTGGAACACAGATTAAATAGATTACGCTGTGAAAGTCCCCCTTTTTAAGGGGGATTTAGGGGGATCAAACTCAAGTCTATTGGCTCACAATTGGCTCTCAAAATAATAGTTAATCGCTTTTCCCGTCAATTCCTTTACAGCGATCGCTTTAACCCCTCCTTTACCAGAAACGACCCCTCGCCCTGTTATCAAATTTTAAAAACGCGATCGCCGTCTCTTTGTTGGTTAAAGTTTAAAATAGCGATCGCCCCTTAGCCCAATAAATTGCGATCGCCTTTCAGAGCAAGCTTCGTAGCTTGGGTTGACGAAGGGAAACCCAATATTTCTACACACACAATATCTCCTCTCCAAAACGAATTAACACCATTGTTATTTAATTTGTTGAGTTGCGTTCCTTAACCCAACCTTGTATGTTGGAAGTGAAGGATAGGAGCTATCCTATCCTTAAGAAGAACAAGAAAAAGAGTGACTCTGAACCCAACCTAAAGTGAAAAGCTTGCTTTGTAGATAAAGAGCCTCATATTTGTTCTTCGAGATGTCACTCCCCGCAGACTGGACAGTATCAATGAGGTTTTTGGAAGAAAAACCTAGTATTTGCAAGGATAGCGCGAGAGAGTGACAACTATTTTTCTGACTCACAAGGAGTTAAACCATGAGCGAAAAAGAGGCCATTCTAGGCATAGACATTAGCAAAGACAAATTCTCGTCCGCTTTACTCAAAGGAGAGAAAAAAAGTCAGGTCAAAGAATTTGCTAATAACTTTGAAGGATTTGAGGAACTAAAACAATGGTTGGAGCAAAACCAACTGGAAAAGGTTCATGCCTGTTTGGAAGCAACCAGTACATACGGTCATTCAGTAGCAACTTATTTACACAGTTTAGGTCACACTGTCAGTATTGTTAATCCTTCACGAATTAAGGGATTTGCTCAAAGTCGTTTGAGTCGAACAAAAAATGATCAAGCAGATGCCACAACCATTGCGCGATTCTGTGCAGCCCTTAAACCGCAAGCATGGATACCCCCAAGTCCAGAAATGGCACAATTGCAGTCCTATAGCCGTCGCTTGAGAGCATTAGAGCAGATGACAACTCAAGAAAAAAATCGTTTAAAAACAACCGTCGATGGGAGTCTCATAGAAGATATTGAAGCTCATCTTGTGTTTTTAGAAACTCAAATTAACAACGTAAAAAAGCGACAAAAAGAATTATTGAACGAATATAGTTCCCTAAAAAGTCAAGCAGATTTATTGACTTCGATTGTGGGAATTGGTGAGCCAACTGCAATGACCATTCTGGCAGAAATTGGCGATATTAATCAGTTTTCTTCTGCTCGTCAATTAGCCGCCTTTGCGGGTTTAACCCCTCAAGAACATCAATCAGGAACCTCTGTCAAAGGGAAAACTCGATTGTGTAAAATTGGTAATCCTCATCTACGTAAGGCACTTTATTTTCCTGCCTTGAGTTCTATGCGTCATTGTCCACCAATGAAGGGCTTGCGAGAACGGTTTTTAGAGGCAGGAAAAAATAAGATGCAGATAGTTGGGGTCGTGATGCACAAACTCATTCGGATTGTCTACGGGGTTCTCAAGTCAGGAAAACCGTTTGACCAGACTAAGTTGGCTATCCCTGTCGCTGTTTCAGAGGAGGGGATTGATTTTTCTCCCATTTCCCCTTGACACTTAACACAGTATCTAC
>Ga0208854_1000401_pt1 | contig 10818 bp, 8 predicted proteins | sample LakMenEpi30Nov11_FD_150748 | JGI IMG/M metagenome (GOLD analysis project Ga0208854, IMG submission 150748) | Freshwater microbial communities from Lake Mendota, WI - 30NOV2011 deep hole epilimnion (SPAdes) | ecosystem: Environmental > Aquatic > Freshwater > Lake > Epilimnion/Euphotic zone ...
CAGAATGTAGCTAAAGATACAAAATCCCTGAAGTGCTTACGGTCAAGGGGTTTAATGCCAATATTTAGAATCAATGTAATGCTCTATTTAGTGATTGATTGATCAAGTTTGTTTGCAGGTTACTGACTCTCTAAGAGACCGAGATTCGAGGAGGGAATGCAAAAAAACTCAGAGATTATGTCAATATCTCTTGTATCCATAAAAACAAGATCGTGTCTGTATCCTATGTTACCGTTTGAATTTGGAATTGCTGAAAGTCCACCCAGTCTGCTTTTGCCTAAATTCCTTGCCGCTAAACTTGCCTCTTCCCCAAGACGTGATATGCTTACTTTGTCCTCATAGTCATTACCTTATCTGGCATCCATAAACTTCGCACTGTCCAGTTAGCAGCGTGAACACTGTATTTTGGGAAATATTGGTTAAGTTTATAGAATAGAAATAAAAACAGCTATGAAGGAAGAAGCACTATTTAACCAAGCAAAGATTTGTCTAGATCAAGGCAATTATGAACAGGCGATCGCACTTTTGGGGCAGTGTATTGAAGAAAATGAACAGGAAATAAAATTTTATTGGTATTTAGGTTTAGCCTATTTTCTACAAGGAAATAAAGAAACAGCAAAGTATATTTGGGTATCAATATTTTTTAATAGAACTCAGCAAGAAATCAATCTCTGGATTTTTTATTTGATGCAAATACTAGACAAATATATCATTAAATTGATTGATCAAAAAGATAATTTAATTCAAGCTAATTTTCCTAAAAACCTTTTTGTTGAACTAATAGAGAATATCATAGTAGATATTTTACAAGAGTTATTTGAATATTATAAATATGAGGTCATAGTTGATTTTTGTACCGAGTTAATAGCTCATAACTTGGTTTCTGATAGAGTCTATTTTTGGTTGGGTAATGCTTTCCGAAGACTAGAAAGTGATGATGAATCGATAAAATTTTATTGTCAAGCAATAGCTATTAATGCTGAAAATCCAGATTATTTTTATAATTTAGTTGAATCTTATCAAGCAACTGGAGCAATTGAAGTTGCAAAAACAATATCTGAGCAAGCTATTATGAATTTCTCAGAAGATATTTTATTGTTATATCAAAACTTTCTTTTACTACCAATAGTATATTCTTCACAAGAAGAACAAGATCTTTTTTCTAGTTATCGCCAAGAGTCTTTTAAGAGGCTAAGAGCTTCAATAAACTTAAATTCACAGCAACAGTGTTTAAATGCAGCATTTGTTATTGGATTGAATAGTGATTTTTTATCTTGTTATCAAGGAAGAAATGACCTAGAGCTATGGAAAAAATACAGCGAATTGAATGGCAAAGTTATGAATATTGCCTATCCTCATTTGCATTTTAATGACGGAAAAGAATATGGCAAAGCTAATAAAAAACAGGATAAAAAAATAAAGTTAGGTTATGTATCCCAAAACTTAAGAGATCAAACTATTGGAAGATATTTTTTAGGATGGATTCAGTTTCATAATAATAAAGAATTTGAAATTTATTGTTATTATCCGAATCTGATATTTGATCACTATACCGAGAAATTTAAGCATTTTAGTGATTATTTTTACCATTTGCGACCCGATGTAGAATCGGTTGCTCAAAGGATTTTAGAAGATGATTTAGATATTTTAGTCTATCTAGACATTGGGATGGAAGCTTTAATGACTCAATTATCAGCTTTGAGATTAGCTCCTGTCCAGTGTTGTGCTTGGGGTCATCCTGTAACGACAGCTTGTCCTATGATTGATTATTTTATTTCCTGTGAAATAATGGAGCCAAACAATAAACAAGAGCATTATAGTGAAAAGCTAATTTGTTTACCAGGCTTAGGGATTATTTATGAACCTCAGTCTCTTGCTGAAAAAACAAAAAATAAGTTATCGCATCAAGATTTTAATTTAAGTCAAGATAGTATAATTTATGTTTCCTGCCAGTCTATTTTTAAATATTATCCTAAATTCGATACAATTTTTCCAACAATTGCTGCCCAAGTAAAACAAGCTCGTTTTATTTTCTTTGAATGGCAGGGGCATCGAAATATTTCGGATATTTTCAAAAAAAGGTTGGAGCAAGTTTTCTTAGAATATCAACTTAATTATCAAGATTTTTGTATATTCTTGCCACGTTTAAATATAGAAAATTACTTTGCTATGTTGAATTTTGCTGACATTTTTCTGGATACTTGTGAATGGTCTGGAGGGAATACAACGCTAGACGCTTTAGCTTGTGCGCTACCAGTTGTCACATATCCAGGTGAATATATGAGAGGCAGACAATCCTACGGAATGTTAAAATTGATAGGATGTGAGGAAACAATAGCCCAAGACATGACACAATACATTAGAATTGCTATTGAGCTAGGATTAGATTCGGAATGGAGACGACAGATTGTTAAACAACTAAAATCGCGTTTCGTGCAATTATGCAATCAGCAATCTAGCTTATTATCATTAGAAACCTATTTTAAAAATATTTATTTTAAGGGAGACAGCGCATGAAAAATAGTCATATCTACGAATTGGCAAAAGCAGCTTTATCAGAAAATAGTTATGATGAAGCTATATCACTTTTTTGCGAATGTATAGGAGAAAATCCAGTAGAACGTTCTTATTTTTGGCACTTAGGTTTATGTTATTTATTATTAGGTAACAATGAAGAAGCTCAGAATACTTGGTTTGTTCCATTATTTAACGCGACTGAAGAAGAGCAAGAAATTTGGGGACAAGAATTGATTATTATTTTGGCAAACTTTGCATTAAAATTTTTAGAAAAAAGAGATTATAAATCAGTTAAAAAAATTATAGACGTGCTTGAAGAGCTTGATTCAAAGAGTGAGAATTATTTATTCTTGTATGAAAAAATACAAGATGTAATATCACAATTAACTAACGAGGCCGTTGTTAAAAGTCTTGGCATGAAATTTGAAGAAGCTAAAGCCATCTATAATCAACTTCTTGAATTATCTCCTGACAATTCTGAGGCTTGGCATAATTTAGGTATGACCAACTATGAGTTGGCACGTTTGCAGCTTGAAAGTTCCCGGTTCTGCTTGCTAAAAGCATTGCAATTGGATGATTCAGTTTCAACCTACCATTACAGTTTTGCACTAATTCATGAAGCCATGGGTGACTTCAGTTTAGCCAAGCAAGCCTATCACGAAGCTATTCGCCTAAAACCTGATGATGTTGATGCTTATAATAACCTTGGTACTTTGGAGAAAAAAACAAATAATCTTATTGAAGCAGAGCAGGTTTTCAAGCAATTTATTAAGATTAATCCAATGCATTTCGGTACTTATCTAAATCTTGGTAATCTTTATTTTGATCAGGCAAATTATCAACAAGCAATAGAGATTTATGAAGAAGGATTGCGAGTTAAGCCCCGTGATCCAATGATTTTGGAAAACTTAGCTTTAGCCAACGAAAAAATTGGTAATATGGCCGAGTCTTTATCTTGTTATGGTTTTGCTTTTTATCGGAAAAATCAATATCAAGAAGCGATTAATTATTTTAATCAATACTTAGAACATGAAGCGGGTAGTGCGATTCTTTATGTTTCCCTAGCAGATTGTTATAAAAAACTTAATTTGCGAGATAAAGCAATCGAAATCTATGAACAAGGCATTAATCATAACAGTCAAGATGAACGACTATATCGTTGCTTGTTTTACTGTTATCAAGAATCTGGGCTTACCAATAAAAGTATTGAGTTAGTCCGTCAAGCATCCTATCTTTTTCCTGAAAGTTTTTCTTTTCAACGTTTAGAGCAATCCATTCTTCCTATTGTTTATCAGACAAAAGATGAAATTGATCAGTCTCGACAACGTTTTATTAACTCCCTCTATGATTTTCGGAAACAGATTCTTCTCTCTCTTCAGGCCGAGCAGAGCAATTTGGAGAAGAATAAGGTTGCTGCACTAGAAAGCATTAGTTTAAGAACAAACTTTTATTCAAATTATCAAAAGATGAATGATCTAGTCATCCAAAAAATTTATGGAGAACTCGTTCATATGGTTATGAAAACTAACTTCCCAGAATACTCTGAAGAGAGACTCCATACGATTGGCACTAACAGAGAAAATAAAAAAATAAAAATTGGTTATGTTTCTTCTAAGATGCAAGGTTTGATTGGAAAAATGCTTTTAGGCTGGATTAAAAATGCAAAATCTTGCTTTGACATCTATTGCTATGATACTAGCTCTCAACTAAATGCAATAAATCCAGAACTTCAAATTTATAGTCACTCTTATTCTCATTTTCCTGATCATTTACCTAATCAATTAAGAGATATTTGTGAACAAATCTGGAATGATAAATTGGATATTCTCGTCTTTTTTGATATTGGGCTGAAACCCCTTATGACTCAACTAGCAGGGCTGCGATTTGCACTGATTCAATGTGCAACCTGGGGTCATCCGATCACGTCTGGTTCTCCGACCATTGATTACTTCCTTTCTAGTGAAGCGATTGAATCTCCCCAGGGTGAAGAGCATTATTCCGAACAATTGGTGCGTTTACCCAATCTCGGTATTGCTTATCCCATGCCGGATTTAGCTTTGTCAACAGCGAGCAAAGGCAGAGATAGTTTTGATTTAGACAGAGATGATGTTGTTTATCTTTGTTGCCAGCACATCCCGAAATATCTCCCCCAGTATGACTATTTGTTTCCTATCATTGCTCAACAAGTTAGTCAAGCAAGGATTGTTTTCATTGAAGGAACGGAAGGAAGCAATACCTATCAGCAATTTCAGCAACGCCTGAAAGGCGCATTCGATCAATTAGAAGTTGATTTTGAAAAACATTGTTTGTTTTTGCCTCATCTAAGTACAATTGACTATTTTAATGTCTTAAAATTCTCGGATATTTTTTTAGATACCATTGGTTGGTCGGGAGGCATTACTTCACTAGATGCGATCGCCTGTGACTTACCCATTGTCACCTTGCCTGGAGAATTTTTCCGAGGTAGACAAAGTTATGGAATGTTAAATATTATTGGCGTAACAGAAACTATTGCTCATTCGGAAGAACAATATATTGAAATCGCTGTTCGACTCGGTCTAGATAATGCCTTGAGAAATGCAGTTAGAACTCAGATTAGTCAAACAAAACAGTTACTTTACAACGACATAAGTTGCGTATCTGCTCTAGAAAATTTCTATTTATCGGCAATTGATCACTATCTCCAAGAATCCCTAGAAAACCATCAAGACTAATCAATATAAAACCACCAAGACTAATTAATATTAGGTGGCACTCTAACCATCACACGACCATCGGGAGCCGTGTAAATTTCTCCTCCTAAATTCCTAATTTCTGTCATCACCCGTGCTATCGTCCGAGGATCTACCAAATTCCCCAACAAGCTTGCCCAAGCTCCAATCTGTGCCGACTGACTTTTAGGATTACGCTCTAAAAATTGAATAGTTTGTTCGGTTCTTGCCATTAAATCTCTTTTTTGCTGAGTTTGAATAGGAGATTTTTCCATCCAATTCATTGCCATTCGATAAGACCGTTTAGCAGCGAAGGGATCTCCTAAGAAAAGAAGTTGGTCAACCCCTTTATAAAACCACAGATAATAGGCTGGGGTTCCAAAGGAAATCATTTCAGGGGTAATTCTAATTAAACTTTGGCCCAAAAATGCAACACTACTTTGGGGATTACCTTCAAAGAGTGAGGTAGCGGTATCCAATTTAATCATTGCATCCACAAAACGGGGGTCTCGATCCACAATTTTTCGAAAATAAGTAGAGCTGAGACCATAGCCCGTGTGATTGCGAGCATCCCCATCACCAAAGTATTGAATAAAGCGAAGATAAAACCAATCAGCCCATAAATTATCTAAACCCACTGCTGGAATTTTGCTTAAAATGCCGAGATCAAATTTTTCTGCCTTTTCTTGCTCAACATACTTTGTCTTTGTGGTCGTTGCTAAGGATTGTTTAATCTGAGTCTGCTGAAGAACAATGATCCCTGTGGCGCATAACACAATTATAGCAGGAGTTAACCAGGGCAAAAAAACTTTTTGGAGTTTAATAGTCAGCATTTTATTACTCATCGCTACTAACAATCACCAGATAGCCTAATGGTGCTTTATTCTAGCTTAAGTCCCGTCAGACAATCCTCCGTTGGACTATCCTCAACTGCCGCCAAAGTAAGTGGGGTCAGACTTTGACACAAATTAGTAGAAAAAGTTTGATTGCTATTAAAATAAACACCTAGTTCATAATGTCTTGTATTATTACCAGCCGCATCAATAGGAACTGCATCGTGCTTCACAAAAACAGACAAGACTAAAGTTTGATTTGGGAAAGTATAGTATTTACCCGTTACCTGTACATCGAGTTTAATCATCTGGTCTGCAAAACTCTGATTCTCAAAAAAATAAGCTTGTTGAGCACGACCAATCGCATTCAGTTGCATTTTTGCTTCTGCTTCCCTCGCCTTTCCCGTCTGCCCAATTAGATTCACCACACCGACCGTTGCCAAAATCCCAGTAATAATGACGACAACTAAAAGCTCAATCATTGTCATACCGCTGTTGGGACGGCTGCGATGATAAAAGGATAAATAAATCCTCAGAATGCTCTGACATTGGATCATATACAGATACTACCTGATCACCTGTTCATAGTCAGCTTTCGGGGGTCGCTTCTGGATACACTCAACTCTACTAACAAAAAACAGGTAAGAGACAAGGCCCCCACCTGTTGCTCTTTTGAACATAGAACTATTTGACTTCTTCAACACTTGCAGTTGTAGTGCAGTTAACAGCAAGAGTAGCGTCAGATGTACTTGCAAGAGTACCCTCGTTTGCCATTACACCACTACCAGCTTGGGCATAACCAGGGTTATCCGTAGCCCGACAGACTACCGTTCCAAATGTCCGACTGTTCGTGTTGTAGCTCACGCCGCCAGTATAATTGCGCGTCCCATTTTTGGGGTTGTCAAGACCAGTCGCTGTTTGTACAGCATTCGCGGCAATTGCAAAGGTATAGTACTTGCCAGCCGTAGGAACTTCCAGTTGAGTTGTGCTGCCAGCCCAATCAGCTTTTTCTGTGAAGTAGCCTTGTTGAGCGCGGTTTAAAGCACCAATAGTGGATTTAGCTTCTGATTCCCGTGCCTTACCTACTTGTCCAAGTAAGTTAGGTAACGCAATAGCAGCCAGAACACCGATGATAATAACAACGACTAACAGTTCAATTAAGGTAAAACCTTTATTTTCTTTTTTAGCAGTGAGGTGAGAGAGAAGTTTAAATTTAAAGTTACTGTTCATGATCTTCTTTCCTTTAGGTTGGGGATGAAATATTGTTTTGAGACCCTTCTAGCTGTAACTTACCCAAACCCCTCACTTTTCCTATCACCCCCAGGTTTTTTTTTTCAGAAAGCTGAAATCCTTACAGTAAGAGCTTTTTCGGGTTATTCGTAAATTTGAGTATTGTTAATAATTCTTTACAACTGTTGATCCAACAAAATAATGCCTAATCGCTCTTGATCCATTATTGCTTGACTGATGACCATAAATGCGTCTGCTTCTGTCGTGGGGGACAAGGTAACAGGATCCACTGGACGAATAGCCAACCATCGTTGCACTAGCACATGTAATGAGCAAGCTTGTTCCAAGAGTGGAGTAAAAAGAGCCGTCAATAGAGTACGATCTAGCCAAATTTCCTGGGGCAAGAAGGGAAAGTAGTCCTTGAGGTTAAGAGGAAATAAATGAGAACTGGATAGAACTTCTTGTTGAAAGGATTCGGTTTTAAGTTGAGGATGTAAATAGACTTGGATATTCCGCCAATCTTCTGTTGTCTTAATGCTTTCTGTTTTTATAGCTGAATAGGGACGGCCACACCAAAAATCCAAAAGCCGCTTGTTGGGATGAATTAATTCATAAAGAGTTAGTTGTTCCCCTAAGTCTAAATTGGCTAGTCCCATCGCTAAAAAAACAGGTAAATTATCAGGATCTTTAAACAAATCAGTGAGTTGCCACTCCCACCAATTTACCATACTGAAGAGTTCCAAGTCAGACTGTTTTAAAAAATTCAATAATTGTGGTATCGTAAAACCCTTATCATTCTGAAAAAGATAATTCATTAAAATTGTTTCATCTTTAACTTCTTCAGGTTTCTGCTGGCCCCAGGTTTTCAGTTTTAAATCAACTCGATCCCCAAGAGCCGAAAAAAACTCTCGAACGATTCCTAATTCTATTTCCTCTGGATTACCCTCCATTAAGCCCATCTGCTTAAACAAGGTTTGGGCTCGGTAATAACTCAAACGTTGATAATAACTATGGAGGTTACTACGAATAATCCCCTGCGGTTTTAATACCGTTCCTAACTGTTTAAGAGCTAAGAGAATATCGGGCAACAGATATAAAATATCCGACGCATTAATATAGTCAAACTGTAAGCCCAACTGATTGAGCTCTTCTAAGGCTACAACCTGGTATTCCACGTTGTCAAAGCCATGATAACTGAGACGTTCTTCGGCAATTTTTAAAGAGGCAGGCGAAATATCCACCGCAATAATTTTCGCTCTGGGATTTGCCTCCGCGAGTATGAGGGTTGTATAGCCCGTTCCACAGGCTACATCTAGGATTAAACAATCTTCTAGGGAGGAAATAACCCGTTGATAGCGACGATAATAGGAAGTAATCAAACTATTTTGATAGAGGAGTGTTATATTATTCTTCGGCGAATCCTGTAGGGGAGCATCGGGATAGGGATGACGTTCAAATTGTTGTAGGGTTTTGTCTTGATAACTAAAATTAAAGTCTTGATTCATAAACTATGCCTATTTATATTTTATATTAGTTAAGACGGCACCAATAAACTGCTGCACCATCAATATGAATAATTGATTCTTGAATTTGATTAGCAAGGCGGTAGTCCTGAATCGCATCCCTACAGCCCTGTACTGCCCAATAATCATCTATAATGACGTATCCACCGATCGCCAGCTTAGGATATAGATAAGTCAAAGCATCCATTGTTGATTCATACCAATCACCATCCAGTCGCAGAATGGCTAATTGTTCAATGGGAGCAATAGGAAGAGTGTCCTTAAACCAGCCTTTTAAAAACCGAACTTGTTCATCTAATAACCCATATTTGGAGAAATTGGACTGAACATCTTCTAGGGAAACTGCTAAACAATCTACTTTATCTAGCCGTAAATTGAGATCCTTTTCATACTCAGTGGGAGGCAATCCTTCAAAGGAATCAGCAACCCATACGGTTCTATCGGTAATTCTATAGGCCTTAAGAGCAGCACGCATAAAAATTGTTGCCCCTCCTCGCCACACTCCCGTTTCAATCAAATCTCCTGGAATATTTTTAGCAAGAATATCTTCAATACAAAATTGGATATTATTTAATCTTGGTAAACCGATCATTGTATGAGCAATAGACGGCCATATACCACCATACAATTTTAATTCTTTTTCATACTGGCCACCACGCATCATATCCGAATCATTATCATAAATCAAATTCATTAAAGATTTTTTCATTAAATCTAAATAGAGATGAATAGAATCATCATTAACATTGTGAATAACATTTTGTGAAGATTGTGTTTCATCAACATAAGCCGTTGCCCAAAGATTTAACCCTTCTCGACGAACTTTTACTTGTTCAAATCCAGCTTTTAATAACTTTTCTTTTAGAGTTTCTGCGGTAAAAGCTGTTTTATGAGCCATATAATAATTTCCTTGTTCGATAGAGGTTCCTAAACCGTACAAAATATCGATCGCCGCAATGGGGCCAGCAGGAGAAATATAAAGTGGATTTTCTAAGTTTCCCTGAGCAACTTCTAACGCAACGGCTTGAATATCAGGACAGGTAATCACTGCCATACCATGAGGTTTTAACACTCGCTTAAATTCCTGTAAAGCACGAGGGACTTCATAGGTATAAATATGCTCAATATTATGGGAAGAAAACACCGCATCTACCGACTCATCAGGAACCGCACTTAAATCCGTAATCGTTCCTAAAATATCAGGATTAACAGCAGGATTAATATCTAAGCGAATCTCTTGCCATTCCTCGGTTCGTAATTCAGGTGGCAACGCATGGGGATGATAGGGGCCGCAGCCTACATGAAGAACCTTCTTCTTATCACCTTGCTCAAAAATGTTGACCAGATTAATGGGATTAAAAGAGCTTTCCTGAATAACAATTGGTTGAATCTCAACTAAACTATTTTGACTATCCCAAACAATAACACCTAACCCTTGACTGCCAAAAACTTGATTACTATTGCTCTGCCAATCCACAATAATTTTCGCATTGGATTGGGTATTGAGAAAATCTCCAACCGCTTGTCGGACAGTTTTTTGATTTGTATTATTGATAATAATTAATGCTTGATCAGCTAAAAAGTCAGGGGCTAACAACAGACTCATCAATACCTGACGATAATCAGGCTCAAAATTGTACACATATAACCCAAATTTATCTTCAGTTTCTATGTCCCGTAAATCTGCAAAAAAATCATCTATCGTTTGATGGGAAAAACAAACCTGTTCTGCAACACTAAAATGTTCTAAATTCCCTTGCAATAACTCAATTTTGTTTTCTGCGACTTCTGCTTGAGTCGAGAAAAAATCCACCCCATAAGCAAGACGATCGGGATGATCAGCCAAAACACCGATTAGATTCGCGCCATTCAAACAACCAATCTCGCAGATGACTTCCCCTGGCTCTATACCTCGCACGGTGATAATTTGCGTTTTTTAGTTCAGCCCCCCCTAGCCCCCCAAGTTTTGGGGGAACCATTCTCTATTTATCGGTTTCAAAGTCC
>Ga0208854_1000402_pt1 | contig 10752 bp, 10 predicted proteins | sample LakMenEpi30Nov11_FD_150748 | JGI IMG/M metagenome (GOLD analysis project Ga0208854, IMG submission 150748) | Freshwater microbial communities from Lake Mendota, WI - 30NOV2011 deep hole epilimnion (SPAdes) | ecosystem: Environmental > Aquatic > Freshwater > Lake > Epilimnion/Euphotic zone ...
TATGAAGCGGTTGAAGGTTGTTTGTTAGTAGATACGGAACAGCTACAGCTTGATGAATCTTCCCAAATTTTAGAAATCGCCGTATGAAATCTGTTTCAGAAAAGGAGTTTACAAAAATATTAGAACAAAATGGTTGGCAACTACTACGCATTAATGGTAGCCATCATATCTACAGGAAATCAAATAATCCAGCCCGAATTTCCGTACCAATTCATGGTAATCAAGCCCTAAAACCTAAACTATTACGACATTTTATAAAAGTTGCTAATCTCAATGATAATGATTTGTAATTTTTGGCAGGGATCACTTGCGAGATCGCCACCCTTCTGTTGATTAAATTTTAAAACCGCGATCGCTTTTCTTGTCGTCAGTTCTAACTCATGCTGATTTTGATATAATAGTCGTAATCGCTTGACATCTTAGGAAAAAAATAATGATTAGAGCCATTAAACAGAAAGGAACTGTTGGTAGAGAAGGAAAAATAGAACTTCATTCTACGGAACTAGAAGAAGGAACAGATGTGGATATTATTATTTTAGTATCTGAGCCTGAACCCGACACAACCGAATATCTTCTTTCAACAGAAGCCAATCAGCGTGAATTATCTGAAGCTATTGACAGAATAGAAAATAAAGAAAACTTAGTGACAATTACAGCAAAAGAATGGCATGAAAAATATAGTATTTGATCCGAAAGCTTTTAAACAATTCAATGAATGGGCTATAGAAGACAAAAAACTCTATAAAAAAATCGTTGATTTAATTGGCGAAATATTACGTCATCCCTTCTCTGGAATCGGTAAACCCAAACCCTTAAAACATCAACTAAAGGGTTATTGGTCAAGACGCATTAATGATGAACATCGCCTAGTTTATAAGATTACAGAAATAGAAGTTATTTATCTTCTGTTAGACTAGGAAGACATTTTCAGACCTCAAATACTAAAGTCCTTCCATAGCAAGACTTTTGAGCTATTAAGTTAGGAGGAAACACATATTTTATTTTATCCTCAGAAATAACGACAGAATCCTTGTTGAGCAAGGGTTGTAGGATTTGAGATTTAAAATCATTTCCTAAAGTAATACAAGAGAGTTATAGCGGTTTTTACCTTAGTGAGGTATAAAAATAGCTCTCAAAGCCTTGCTGTATAAGCATTCTTATGATTTCATCTTTGCTTAAAACGCTATAATATTCAACATCGTTTAGTTTATCAAGTTTTTCCCGAAAAGAAAATTAATCAAAATTTCCCCGCAGGGGAAACGCATCTAAATTCTGGACTCCTTATCTGATAAGACTTTCAGCGTTTCATAAAAAATCAATCATGATCTCGGAAACCCTTATCCAGCCTACCTTTCAAAATTAAAATTATAGAAGTTACGCATTGACAAAAGCTTTTACTTGTGCAAAAGCAAGCTTTAGTAGCCTAAGCTACATTTCCACTTGGGTTTCAGCGACATTTATCGTCATTAGACCTGTTCCAAGATATTGTGCTAGACGGCTCAAACGCCTTTATTTCGTCCATCCACATTCGTGACAATTCCACAATGCGTAACTCCTAAATTATACGGATGTGGAGTCATTATAAATAAAAATCAATAATCTCATTATAGCGTTTTTCATTTTGGTGAGGTATCAACAAGCCTTGCTAAGAAAGAGTTTAAGCCCCTTATTCGTACCTCATTTGAATGAAAATTGCTATATTTTTATCTATTGTCTAAACGGCGATCGCCCTCCTTGGGATGTTATCCCTCAGCAAATCCCTGATCCTGTAATCCAAGGGAGAAAAAGCGATCAGCTCTATAACGGGGGAAATTTAACTGAAAAAATTGATTATGACGACAACAAGCAACGAGCAAGAATACCTAGACGGGGAAGACTATCTGTCAGCCCCAAAAGACGTTTACGCTCATTCTTCCCCTGCAAAAAATAGACAAATGGAAATCATTAATAGGGAAAATGTGGTAATTTTAAATGATGCGGAGTTTATGCCCCAGGTTTGGTAGGTTTAGCTTTTCCTCGAAATCTTAAACGGTCTAATCGCAAAGGTCACTAACGCAAATAAGCTAAGGTCACACCGGCTCCCCCCTCCTCTTGAGAAGCGAGTTCAAAGCGTTCTACATGGGGATGGCGACTTAAAAAGGCTTGAACGCCCTGCCGTAATTTTCCTGTGCCTTTGCCGTGAATGATCCATAGGACTGCCGCATTGTTGGCCCGATTAATGGCGACTTCTAGTTTTGATTCCGCCTCATCAACGCGATCGCCGCGAATATCTAGGGTATTTTGACTGGTTCTGACGGTGACATTCGGCTTCACTTCACTGATAACGGGAGAACTTTTTACGGGTGGAGCAGTGGCTTTAGGTGGGGGCAGATCAACTTTTTTCCCGTCCAGGGATTCGATTTCTGTAACCGCGATCGCCATTTTCATTAAGCCAAATTTAACAGTAACTTCCCCATCAGCAATCTTGATCACCTCTGCGGTTTGATTGAGACTGGGAATTTTGACCCGTTCCCCCACCTGGGGTAAATAGCTGGCCGCTTGAATCTCGGTTTTTGCCCGTTCTTTTTCTGCAATTTGGTTAAGGGCCGCCGTTGCGAGTTGTGCCTTTTGAGCGGTTGGTTTTCCTTTTTGCAATTGTCGAATTACCCGGGCAATTTCAGCCTTTGCGTCGGCGATCGCTTTTTGCACTTCCTGTTCCTGATAAAGTTTTAAATCCCGTTCCCTGGCCTGTAACGAAGAGGCTTTTTGAGATACTTCACTATAAAATGCTTCCGTTTGCTGCAATAATTTTTGAGCCGCTTTGGCCTTGGATTCCTGTTGTCGCCGTTCCGATTCTAGACCGGCAATGACTTGATTAATATCCTCAGAAAAGCCGCCAATTTTGGTCTTGGCTGCCTCAATAATATTGTTGGATAAACCGAGACGCTGGGCAATGGTTAAAGCATTAGAACGGCCTGGAATTCCCCACAATAATCGATAGGTGGGTGACAGGGTTTGATCATCGAATTCCACTGAGGCATTTTCAAAGCGTTGATCTTGATATTTGAGAGCTTTTAATTCGCCATAATGGGTGGTTGCCAGGGTTAATTGGGTCTGATCGGCTAGATAGGTTAAAAGGGCGATCGCTAAAGCACTACCTTCAACAGGATCAGTTCCCGCACCCACTTCATCCAAGAGGACTAGAGAGTTGGAGGTCTGGGGAGATGGGGGGACGGGGGAAGATGGGGAGGTGGGGGGACGAAGGGCTTCAATAATGCGAATAATACGGCGAATATGTCCCGAAAAAGTTGATAAACTTTGGGTTAAGGATTGCTCATCGCCAATATCCGCTAATACCTGATCAAACCAGGGAATTTCGACTGGATCTTTGGCTGGAATAAAGAGTCCAACTTTAGCCATTAAAGCGGCTAATCCTAAGGTTTTTAGGGTAACGGTTTTGCCGCCCGTGTTGGGCCCGGTAATGGCTACTACTCGAATTTTGGGATCAATCTGGACGGTAATGGGAATGACCGCTTGCCCCTGTTCTTGTTTTTGTTGCCAAACGAGGAGGGGATGACGGAGTTGTTTTAAGGTAATCGTTTGTCCGGCTGAAAAATCGATCAAGCGAGGGGGATTTCCCCCTAACCAGAGGCTATAACGCAAGCGAGCGGTGGCCAAATCTAAACGGGTAGCAACGGCTAAAATCTGTTCTAAATCATCAAGCACCTCGGCAATTTTACTGGTTAATTGTCGCAGAATAATCTCTTCTTCGTTTTGTTCTTGTCGTCGAGTTTGACGCAATTTATTGCCCAATTCCACGATCGCGGTTGGCTCGATATAGAGGGTTGCGCCACTGCTAGAACTGTCGTGAATAATACCGGCAATTTGTTCTCGATGACTGGCTTTAATGGGAATAACAAAGCGATCGCCCCGTTGGGTAATCACGGCTTCCTGAACGGCTGTTCCCTGACGTTGCAAGATATTTTGGAGTTTTTGATAAATGCGATCGCGGATTTCCTTGAGTCGTTGTCGAATGTCTGCCAATTTAGGACTGGCCCGATCCGTTACTTTCCCTGCATCATCAAGGCAATAGTGAATTTCCTGCTCTAATTCAGGATAGGTGCGAATATCTGCCACCAATGCGGTTAAAACGGGCAAGTTTTCCTGTAATTCAATGATCCGCCGTAAGCGTCTGACTCCGGCCAAGGTGGTGGCAATCTGCAATAAGTCCAGACCGCTTAATAAACCACCTAATTCTGTTCTGGCGAAAGCTTCGGTAAGATCATGAATCCCTGTAAATTTCCAACCCGCATTTAAGGTGCGCTCTAGCTGTTCAATTTCCTGGGTTTGGGTGAGCAAGGATTGGCTCTCTTCCATCTGACTGGGTGGGATCAGGTTTTGGGCGGCGATCGCACCTAATTTAGTCTCTGTGAAGGTAGAGAGATTTTGACAAAGGCGTTGCCATTCGAGGAGAGCGAGGGTTTCCGTTTGAATCAAGGTTTTATCAGGGTTAAAGGGACTAATGGTTAATAGATTTAAAGTCAGGCTAGGATGATCTTTTCGTTATCAAAGAGCGATTTATGATTTCTACAATATTAGTTAAATTAAGAGCCTCAAGTTCTTTTTGAATTTTTGGAATTGCATTTTCCTTGTCCGAAGCTTGCTCATCATTACCAGAATAAGCTAATTGAATTTTCTTATGTTCGGAACTGGTAAATAATGTTATCCAATCTTTATTATTCGGCAATAGATAATCTATGTAACTGTTTTGTCTATCTTTCGACAGGAAAAAATTCTGAGAATAATAGTCATCTTGTTTGCGTTGATCTAAGGCACGTTTAGCTAATAATTCTTCGATCAGAAAACTACCTGATTCAGTTATTTTTTGATTAACATATTGATTTTTACTGGTCAAATCAGCTTGCGTATTTATCTTTGAGATATAACTATAAAGTTCTGCCCTGTGACTATACTGAACAGGCAAGATAATAAAACCTGTTTTAGCTTCTTTATTAATATCAAAAAATGGAATAGTTGAGTTGTAGGGAGTTAATAAAATTCCTTGCAGATGAAATTTCAGCTTACTTGAACAATATTTTTTAATTGACCGTTTAAGAATATCTCTAAAAGTTGTAATTTGTTCAATCCCCCGTTCAGTAGAATTTTTATTAATGCCTTTCATTTCGATAATAGTCAATAACAGTAAATCATCCTGTATAAACAGCGATAAATAATCAGGTCTTTTAAGTTTTTGATTGGTAATGAGAGGGTCTGGATTGCGATCAATTTCAAATAAAAGGCAAACGGATTTTTCTTGAGCCTTGGTTATACGAAAACTAACACCACTTTCTGGGGGCGCAATTCGATCAGGGACAGTACAGAAAATCAGCAAATTCTCTAGCAAATTAAAGTTTTGCCAGTCGAGTTTATCTTTTTTTTCAACAATGGGTAAATTGGAAAAATCAGGCTTCTGTGTCTTTGCTTTTTTGTCCCGCTTCATAAATTGCAAAAAACTTTTGTTGAACATCAACGGATACATCACTTAGTGTATCCCAACGGATGCCATAATCAGGATCATGGAGAGAAATTAATTTGTTATTTTTCATTTCATAGGCACTAACCTGTTCCATTTTGAGGAAGGCTTGAGAATCTTGCAGATAAAGAGATTGAGCTTGAGCTTCCAGAATATCTTGATCTTGATGATTTCCATTAACAATATTATTGAGATGAGACATCAAATAAGGGCTATGGGTAGTTAATAAAACTCTAACACCTAAATTAACCAGGATTGCCAAAGCCTCTAATAATTTTACCTGGGATTCAGGATGTAAGTTCATTTCAGGTTCATCAATAACCAAAAAATCCCCTGCTTTGGCTCGATAGCGGAGATAAAGTAAGAGAGGAGCCAATTGTTTAATTGAAGATGAGGCATTATAAAGGTCAATTTCTAAACCTCTTTTAACTGAAACTTTAATTTCCCTTCCTCCAAACTTAGTTTTCTTAAATTTAGTTTTATTATTATTTTGAATATGCTCCTCAATTTGATCGGCTAATTCTTGAAATTTATTTTTGCTACTAGAATCAGGAACGGGTTTATTTTCTAGTTCTATTTCCGTCAAAAAGTCTAAAAAATCTTCTACTGGCTGTGGATAGAAAAGATTTTCTTGCTGGCCAAATAAATCAAGTTGTCTGAATTTTGTTGATTCTAAATCATTATCCACATCAATGTTAATAAAATCACCTGAACCTCTTTGCACTCTCTTAAAAAATCGTTCTCCTTTAAAAAATCTGTAACGTGTATTTTCAATAAATTTATAAGTATTAATCAGGGCATTTCTCTCGGCTGGGAAAGGGAAAGCTATTGAGAAAATTTCTCTTAAAATCAAAACGCAAACAATAGTTATTAAACTGGCACTAATCTCTTTGATTAAATCCTCATTCTCTATATTATTTTGCATTGCCTCAACAACAAAGTAGTTATTTTCAAGTTTAACTTGATACCCATTTTTTCTAAATGCCACTTTTATAATTTCTTGCCTTTGTAAAATACAAATTGCATCTAAAATTTCATTGTCAGAAACTTCCAGTTGAAGTCCTGTTCGCTCGAAAATTTTATGGCTAGAATCTTGAAAAAAAGCCTCTAGTTTAAAGCCATCAAACTGCTGTGAAATTAATTTGACGCTTGTTGAAAAAAAATCAATAAAAGATGAATCTACTTTAATTCTAAGCCCCTGTTGTGCTGTATCCTCAATCTCTAATTGACTTAGTTCTAATGTTTTTATCATGTTACTGGCAATATGCTTCCATAAGCCATAAATAGAGTAAGCAATATAAGTTTTATTAGAATTATTTGGGCCAATAATAACGGTCAGAGGTCGCAAATCTAACTCTGCTTCCTTAATACTTCCCAAATTCCAGAACTTGATTTTCATAGCAAAACTTATACCTGGACACAAAACACCATTTTAACCGATCCGCGATCGCCTTGACAAATATTCTGTGAAGGTCTCAACAGAGAGTTAAGGTTTAGACTGTAATGGCTAAGTACCAAATTAGTTCGTAAAAAACTTGCTGTTCAAGGAGCGATCGCCGTCAATAAACATTTATTAAGCATCTATCAACGGCGAAAAATCTAGCGCAAACCATAGAAAACAATCGTCAACAAGGGCGTTAAGAACGCTAACATAATCGTTAACGGCGCACCTACTTTCGTAAAGTCATAGAACTTATAACCGCCTGGCCCATAGACCATTGTATTGGTTTGATAACCGATGGGGGTCATATAACTATTGGAGGCAGCAAAAGTAACGACAAACATTAAAGCTAAAGGATTTAAGCTCAAACTCTTGGCCACCTCAACGGCGATCGGTAGCATCAACACAACAGTGGCATTATTAGACAGAATTTCCGTCAAAATAGCCGTTGCAATATAAAACAATAATAGAATCCAATAGCCCGATAAATGACCCCCAAAACTGACTAAGTAATTTGCCAACCATTTTGTCGTTCCCGAATTTTCCATCGCCGTTCCCAGGGGAATTAAACCGGCTAATAGAAAAATAATATCCCAACGCACCGCGCCATAAATTTCACCTGGTTTTAAACAACCTGTTATGATCATCAAAAGAACTCCGACTAAACTTGTCACTAGAATCGGCATCCAGTCTAGGGCCGCAATGACCACCACACCGACAGTAATCGCTAACGCAATCCATGCCTTATCTAGACGTAAATTTTCTCGATCCTTTTCTTCCAATACTAATAATTCTCTGGTGGTTTGCAAGCCTAAAAAGCTTTCCTTAGGGCCTTGCACTAATAACAAATCCCCGAAGCGTAATTTCACTTGTCCCAAGCGTTGACGAATCAGTTCTTCACCACGACGAATGGCTAATACAGTGGCATTATAACGCTGGCGAAAGCGAGTATCCTTTAAGGTTGAACCAATTAAACGGGCATTGGATAGGATTAAAATTTCGGCAATTTTTTCTTCTCCTTTTTCGAGATTCGTGGCTAACGATTCTTCTAGTTCTTTCTCAGAAAATTTTACATCAGCAAAAATTTCAACACCTCTTTCATCCTTGATTTTGAGGAGATCATTACGTCCTCCTCGTACAATTAAAATATCGCCTAGAACGAGAACTTTATCTGCTAAAGGTTGGGGGAAATGGATATCATTGTGAATAATTTCTAGAACGTCAATATCAAATTTGCGTTGAATTCCACTTTGTCTCAGGGTTTGACCAATTAGGCTAGAGCGCGGAGGAATAATGATCTCACTAACATAATCTTTTAATTGGTATTCATCCGTCATATTGCTATCCGAAGCTGGTTTACGCTCTGGCAATAAATGAGGAGCAGCGATCGCCAGATAAATTAAACCGATCGCAAAAGTAGTTAAGCCTAAAGCGGTAAATTGAAACAGATGAAACTCTTGCCCTGTCAGTTTTTTGGCGAGACCACTGGCCAGAATATTCGTCGAAGTACCGATGACGGTAATCATCCCCCCCAATACGGTGACATAGGAAAGGGGAATCATCAGTTTAGAGACAGAAATTTTGCGCTGTTTACACCATTCTTCAACGATGGGCAGGAAGATCGCTACGACGGCGGTATTGTTAATAAAGGCAGTAATCGGCCCAACGATCGCCCCCATCACCAGAATTTGTTGGCTCGGATTGCTTCCCCCCCACTTGACTAAGAAATCCCGCATGATCTGAATAATGCCAGTCCGCGTAATGCCATAGCTGAGAATAAACATCGCCATGACGGTAATCGTGGCAGAATTTCCAAATCCGGCAATGCCTTCATCAGGAGTCACTAAGCCCAAAACCATCAAAATAACCATTACCGCGATCGCTGTCGTATCAATCGGCAACCATTCCGCCACAAACATCACCAATGCGCCAATAATGACTACAAGGGTAAGAAGAATCTGATGCTCCTGTAGCCACTGATGAACAATATCCATGAAAAACGTCGAAAAAATAAAAATAAGTAGATGAAGTTATGATCACCTTACCTTAACCGATACCCCATTCAATAAATCTAGAAATAGGGTTCCGGTTAGTGTAAGTCCTCGTAGCAATGACGTGACCATCAACTGGCAATTAACTCGCGCGATGGCGATCAATCTTCTCCAGGGCAGCCGTTAAATCCGCCGCCTTATCTTCTCGACCGGAATCAATCACCGATCGCACTCCTTCCAGGGTAGAAATAATACTACGGGGATCGATGAACATTACCTTACTACTTTCACTAGTTCCAATACTCATGCCCATGTCTAAATATTGTTGAGCCAACAGAAATTGTAAAGCTTCCCTGGTATCAGGATTGGTGCTTAGTTTTTCCGTCAAAATATTTAAGGCCGCAGCCGTTGCCTCAGCCTGAAGAATTTTCTGTTGTCGTTCAGCCTCTGCCTGGAGAATAGCCGATTTTTTCATCGCTTCTGCATCCAAAATACGGGCTTGAGCCTGACCTTGAGCCGAATTAATGGCAGCATCCCGTTCTCCCTCCGAAGTCAGAATAGCAGCCCGTTTTTTCCGTTCAGCCGCCATTTGTAATTCCATCGAATCCTGAACTGCTTTAGCCGGTATGATATCGCGGAGTTCTACTCTGGTGACTTTCACACCCCAGGGATCGGTGGAAATATCGAGATCTCGCAGCAGACTTTCCCCAATTTCAGAACGGGCAGTAAAGGTTTCATCTAATTCTAATTTGCCAATTTCAGCACGAATTTGTGTCAACACCATATTCACCATCGCTGATTGCAAATTTTCTACCTTGTAATAGGCTTTTTCCATATCGAAAATGCGCCAATAGACGACAGCATCAACGGTAATGGAGACATTATCTTTCGTAATACAGGATTGGGGCGGAATGTCTAAAACTTTTTCTCGGATCGTTCCTCGATATACCACTCGATCCATAAAGGGAATGACAAAATTAAGACCAGGGGTTAGTTTTTTGTTGTAACTGCCCAAGCGTTCGACTAAGTATTCATTTTTTTCGTTAACAATTTTGACGGAACCAAAAAGGGTAGAACCACCAAAGGCGAGAATAAATAAAAAGAAAAAGACTTCCATAATGTTTGTCCTAAGATGAATGATTAGAAGTTAAAGGGAAAAAAAGTAAGCGATCTTTTGCTCTCAAGATCACAATTTTTTTTAAAACATTGATTTTAAGGGACTGATTCGGTATCTAGAAAAGGATAGACAATCAGAGTATTGCCATTGCGACCAACCACATAAACTTTTTGGCATGGGGCAAGGGTAAGGGTTTGATCCTGACATTCTGCTCGCCAAGAATTGCCCTCATAGAGTACTCTACCCACCTTCCCCGGTAGAATTTCGGTTAGGGTTTCGCCTTCGATCGCATCTTGGAGATGAATGGAACGGTTGCGTTTGGGAACAAATCGTCGGGAGCCGATAATTAATAGGGTGGCCACCAAAAGCCAGGCTGTCACCTGAATACCAAAACTAGGAATCCAAATGGCTAGACCGGCTACGGCGATCGCGCTAATCCCCAGAATCAAAGCAACAAAAGCCGTCGGAAAAAAAGCCTCCGTTAGACAAAGACAGGAGCCAGCCATCAGCCAGAGAAGAACAGGATTCATAGCCAGAAACGAAGAGTGAAGATGATTAGATCTCTTGCAAATTCAAGCAAGTCCCCCTTTTTAAGCTACTGTGTACACACAAGTCGAGTGTAAACTAGAAAAAGGGAAAAACCACTAAAAAGAGGACTGAAAAATGACCAACCCGATACTCATTCACGCGG